>Ga0138256_10003611_pt1 | contig 16418 bp, 14 predicted proteins | sample KNB2016incub_MG_FD_105486 | JGI IMG/M metagenome (GOLD analysis project Ga0138256, IMG submission 105486) | Active sludge microbial communities from wastewater in Klosterneuburg, Austria - KNB2014incub_MG | ecosystem: Engineered > WWTP > Activated sludge > Unclassified | place: Austria... | reverse complement strand
TAGGCGGAGACTGGCGGCGCTGCGGGCATGGACTTCCCCGATCCGAAGGCGGCGAGGGGGCGACCGGTGTGCGCCCTGGAGGCGCGAAAGTCTCGTGGAGCTATGTCAACGTCCGGTGGGCTGCGCCGGAACTGGAGTGCTGCCAGGGCCATTCGACCGGAGAACCCGTCCTGGTCTCGGAATTCGGGACCGCGTACTCGACGACCTCCGCTTGTCATGCTCTGCGCCGCGCTGCGGCGGAACAACACCCCGCAGGAGTGGAGCGGGGCCTGCCTCAGGGGGTAGCTGTAGCGGGCTCCGCCAGCCATCGCGCAATCTGCTCGTAGACCTCAGGGCTGTCGAACAGGTCGAGGTGGCTCGTTCCATAGGCGATGAACTTTTGATCCTCGGGGATCGCGAGCGTCCGCGCCGGCTCGGCATCATCTCCGAGGGCGCTCGCGAGCGGGACGAGGCCGTCGCCGAGAACGGTTTTCACGGTCGCCAGCGCACCGATCCCCGAAACTCCAGGAGTCACCGGATCGGGGCCCTTCGCGAGGGTTGCCGCGACCGCGTAGCAGGCGACGCCCTGGGGGAGCGGCACGACGTCACGATGGCCGCTGTCGGGAGCAAGACGGTCAGCCGCGCGCAGTGGCGTGACCTGGCCGTAGCGCAAGTCGGTGATGCCGGCGCTGCGAATCCGCCCCAGGCGCGCGAAGGCGGCGGTGTACGTCGACTTGTCGAGGGCGAGTGTCACCCAATGGCCACCGCGTTCGAGCGGCGCACCCTGATGCGGTGTGCCGAGGAAGACGATCTTGCGCAGCTTGTCGCGCCAGGCGAGGCCCTCGTTCTCCGCAACCTGGCAGGCGCTGCGCATCACCAGGCCGCCCATGCTGTGGGCGAGGACGACGATCTCGCGCACCGGCTCGCCCCAGCCGGCGAGGAGCGCCTCCAGGCGCATGGCCAGCTCGCGGCCGTTGGTCGCGACGGCGCGGCCGCTGTTGTAGTGCACATAGACCGGGGTGAGCCCGAGCTCGACGGCGAGCCTCGCGCCGTGATCGTGCCCCTTGCGCAGCCACTGCAGGTCGCTGCGACAGAGACCGTGAACCAGGAGGAGAATCCTGCCGCTGCGCTCCTTCGCCGGGTCGAGGACCCGGCCCGCGCGCCGGAACTGCATCGGGATGGCGAGCGGATTGCGCGTTGCGTCGAGGTGGTCGCCGAGCACGCCGTTCAGCGCCGCGAGCACCGCGTCGCGATGCGGGGAGACAGTCGCTGGCGATGGCCCCACCGCCGACAGCGGGCCCGCCTGAACCAGGAGCAGCGGCTGCAGCTGGGCGAGTCCGCCGTCGACACTGTGCCCGACCCAGCGCGTGATCCGCCGGATGGTGCGATAGACGAAACCGGTGATGCCGCGCATGCGCTTCCGGCGCGAGGGATCGGGCGCTCCCACTTCCGGAAAGGTGGTCACGCTGCGGTGGACCTCTTCGACGAGGTCGGTCATCGCCACCGTCGCCTCGACCGCCAGGCGCGAGATTCCCCGCAGGTCCGCCATCGTGCGCGCCCGCTTCATGACGGAGAGCCTACGACTTTCGCGGATCGCCGCCGATCCGGGGCGCGGCGGGCCCTCGCCAGCGTCGGTCGGACGACCGGTTGTGGGAAACTCCGCAGACACCATGTCGCCGCTATCTGCACCCAGGCCTCTCGCGTTCCGTCTGCTCCTGGTGGCAGTCGTACTTCTGGCGGCAGTGCCAGCGGTGCGGGGCACAGAATCCCCGCCGTCCTGGGCCTACCCGGTGAAGCCTCCGGGCTTCAAACCGGCGCCGGACGACGGCACGCTGCGGCGGGTTCCGGGGAGCCGTGCCGCATTCACGCTCAGCCAACTGCGCGATCTCTTTGTGGCGCCGGACTGGCATCCTGACGACCACGCTCCGATGCCCGAGGTCGTCGCCTACGGCCGGAAGCCGGACGTCTATGCCTGTGGCTTCTGTCATCGGGCGGAAGGTTCGGGAGGACCCGAGAACTCGCGACTCGCGGGCCTGCCGGCGGCCTACATCGTCCAGCAGATGGCCGACTTCAAGAGCGGTGCGCGTGGCACTTCGGTGCCGAACCGGTTACCGACGACACTGATGATCGCACTCGCCAGGTCGGCCACCGACGGCGAAGTCGCAGCAGCCGCGGCGTACTTCTCTGCGCTTCCGCCGCGGCGGTCGATCCGCGTCATGGAGACCACGACCGTCCCGAAGACGTACGTCGCCGGGTGGTTCCTGGCTGCAGAGCCGGGCGGCGCGCGCGAGCCGACCGGCGCCCGCATCATCGAGGTGCCGGAAGACCTCGACCGGTTCGAGAGTCGCGATTCGCGCGCCGGCTTCCTCGCCTATGCGCCGATCGGCAGCATCCGGAGAGGCCTGACTCTCGCGGCGACAGGCGGCGCGGACCGAGGCGAGCAGAGGACGGTGCCCTGTGCCACCTGCCACGGCCCGGGGCTCAAGGGCCTCGGGCCGGTACCCGGCATCGCGGGCCGCTCGCCGAGCTATGTCGTGCGTCAGCTGTACGATTTTCAGCAGGGCGCTCGGGCGGGAGTCGGCGCCATTCTCATGCGGCCCACGGTAGAGAAGCTGACGCTCGCTGAGATGGTCGACCTCGCGGCCTACCTCGCCTCGTTGCCGCCCTGAGCCGCACCGCATGCCACCCTCGTCTCAGACGGCCCCGATGTCACCGATGACACCGACACCTTTCGCTCTGGGCGTGCAGGCTAGACTGCCGCGCGCTCTTCCCAAACCTGGACGAGTTGGATGACGGTTTCGACCGCCTTCTCCATGTCCTGGGCGGAGACCCATTCGAGGCGGGAGTGGAAGTTGTGCTCGCCGGCGAAGAGGTTCGGTGTGGGGAGGCCCATGAACGAGAGGCGCGAGCCGTCGGTGCCGCCGCGGATCGGGCGCTCGCGCAGCGCGAGCCCGGCGCGCCGGATCGCCTCGCGGGCGTTGTCCACGACCTGTGGATGCTGGTCGAGAATCACCCCCATGTTGCGATAGCTCTCTTCGATCTTGGTCTCGACCGAGGCGCCCGGCCACTCGGCAACCGTGGTGCGCGCCAACTCGGCGAGGAAGGTCTCCTTCTCTTCGAGGCCCGGCACCTTGAAGTCGCGGATCAGCAACTTGACGGCGGTGCGCTCGACGCTCGCTGTCACGACGTAGGGGTGGACGTAGCCCTCGTAGCCGGCGGTGGTCTCGGGCGAGAGACGGTCGTCCGGGAGGCGCGAGATGAAGTCGGCGGCGATCTTGATCGCGTTCACCATCCGCCCTTTGGCGTAGCCCGGGTGGGTGTTGAAGCCCTGGAAGGTGAAGGTCATCGCGTCGGCACAGAAGCTCTCCATCTCGAGCTCGCCAAGGGTCTCGCCGTCGAGGGTGTAGGCGCAGAAGGCGCCGAACTTCGCGACGTCGAAGTGTTCGGTGCCGCGGCCGACCTCCTCGTCGGGGGTGAAGCCGACCCGGATCGCGCCGTGCGGGATCTCCGGGTGCTGCATCAGGTACTCCGCCACAGTGACGACCTCCGCGACCCCCGCCTTGTTGTCGGCGCCGAGGAGCGTGGTGCCGGACGCGGTCACGATGTCGTTGCCGACCTGCTCGGCCAGCCACGGGTTGTCGGCGAAGCGCAGCACGGCCGTGGGGTCGTCCGGGAGAGCAAGATCCTGCCCGCGATAGTTGGTGTGGACGATTGGCTTGACGCCGGCGCCGGGCATCTCGGGGGAGGTGTCGACGTGGGCGAGGAGGCCGATCGTCGGCACGTGGGTCTTCGCGGTCGTGGCCGGGATCGTCGCCATGACGTAGCCCCACTCGTCGATCGCCGCGTCGGTGAGGCCGATGGCCTTCAATTCGACGACCAGCGGGCGCAGGAGATCGAACTGCTTCTCGGTCGAGGGGTAGGTGTCCGACTTTTCGTCGGACTGGGTGTCGATGCGCACGTAACGCAGGAATCGTTCGAGAACGCGTTCGCGGAGCTCGCTCATGATGCCCGCAAGCCTAGCGCAGGCATGGCGTGCGGCGCGACGGGCGCAGCCGATGCCGGCGCGGGTGCCGATCCGGATCGCCTCGGCGTCGCCGCTGGTAGAGTTCCTCGCCATGCCCGAGATCCCGGTCTCCACGACTTCGACGGCGCCCGCGGGGGAGCCTGTGGAGGAGATCCAGGCCGAGCACGTGCTCGCCATCGTCCGGCGGCATCTGCCTTCCTACTGGCAGGGTCGGGCGCTCTCCGCCGAGCTGCGCCTCGACGACGCCGGCATCGGATTCGACTCGGTCGACCTGCTCGAGCTGCTCGTCGCCTGCGAGCGTGAGCTCGGGCGGGAGATGCCGCCGGACCTGCTGCTCGACGACGAGATGACCATAGGCGACCTGATCGGGAAGCTCCAGAGCGCCGCCCCGGCGCCCTGATCGTGCCCGAGGCCCTGCCGGAATCTCGCGAGGACGGTGCCCGCCGCCTGGCGAGCGCCTGGTTCAACCGGCTCGAGCTCGGGATCGCCACGTCGAGCCTCTCCGCGGCTTCTGCTCTTGCTGCAGTCGCTCTGGTGGGCGGGCTCCGTGCGGCCCTGTCGAGTCGGTGGCCCTCGGCGGGAGAGGTCGCGGCCCTCTATGGCACGGGTCGAATCGAGAGCCGACGAATTGCCCTTGGCATCGCAGCCAACGAGGCACGCAATCGACTGGTTCTCCGTCGCACCTCCGGACGCCCGCTGGCGCCCTTTGCGCCGAGAGTTCGATTCGCCAAAGAGGCCGCGGCCGCCGAGCTCCAGGCGCCGTTGGTGTTCGTCACTGCCCACGTTGGCGCGCTCTACCTTCTGGCCGCGGGACTCGACCGGCTGTGGACCCAGAGACTGGCGATACGCTGGTCGGCGCTGCATCAGACGGCCCCCGGTGAAGACAGCGCCTTCACGTCCGGTCCTGTCGTGTCGCGAACGGAGGCGCTCCGGCGTGGGCTCGAGGGCTTGCGCCAGGGGAAGATCGTGGTCACCGCACTCGAAGGTCCGCACGGCTCCGCGGAGCCCGGCCGTCTTCTCGGGCGTCGCCTGGATTTCGGTCGGGGTGGATTCGCCCTGGCCCGGTTGGCGGGCGTCCGGATCGCTCCGGTCGCTGCGCTTTGGGAGCGCGGCCGGGTGCGCATTGACTTCGGAAGGCCGGTCGAAGCGACCGCCGAAGCGCCGGTCGAGATGGCGCGCTGGTTCGAGGCGCTGCTCCGCCGCTCTCCCCGTCAGATGAGCCTCGGCCTGCTCCGCCAACTCCTACAGAGTCCAGCCCTCGAGCCGCCCGACGAGGACACTTCCGGGGTTTAGCTCCGCCGCTGCGAGCGCGCGCGCGAGCTCGGCATGGCGAAGCTTGCCGCTTGCGGTTCGCGGCAGTGTTCCAGGCCGGACGAGAATCACTTCGCCGGGCAGAATGCCGATCTCTCCCCGCACCGCCGAGGCCACCTCGCGAGCCAGCTCCTGCGGAGCTCGGCTGCCCAGGCTCGAGATCTCGGCGACGATCACGAGAACTCCGCCTTCGGCCCCTGGAAGCGCCAGTGAGATCGCCGCTGCAGCGGAGGTCCCGGCGACGCGCTCCGCCGCCTCTTCGAGCTCGCGAGGCGCGAAGGTAGCGCCTCCGTGCTTCAGTAGATTCCGTCGCCGCCCGAGCACGAACAGTTCCCCTTCCGGGCCGAGATGGCCCCAGTCGCCGGTGGCGAGCCAACCACCAGCGAGGCAGCGGCTGTCGCCTGGCACCTCGTCGAAGTAGCCCGAAAAGAGGGCGAGGGTCCGGAGGTGGATCTCTCCGAGCTGTCCAGTCGGGCTGGGGGCGCCGTGCTCGTCGACGATGCGGAGCTCGGCTCCGGGCAGGGGCCGGCCGCAGGAGACGTTGCCGGCGGCATCGACCGCGAGGGGCTCACCCGGACGGAGGCAGGTGACGGCGAGGGTCGCCTCCGTCAGACCGTAGGCCGGCCGGACGATACCGGGGAGGTCGAACTTCGTCTCGAACGCCTGGATCGTCGTCGCCCGAACCGGCTCACCCCCCGCAGCCACGTAGCGCAGGGCGCCGAGATCGAGCCTCCGGCGTCCGACGACGCGGACCGCCATGCGCAGCGCGAAGTCCGAGGCCGAGGTGAAGGTCGCGCGCACCCTGGCGGCGGTTTCCAGCCAGGTTCCCAGCGTGCGGACCGCTGGGGTGACGAGATGGACCTCGCCGCCGCAGACGACGGGTAGCCAGACGTAGCGGATGAGGCCCATCACATGCCAGGGAGGTACCCAGCCGGCAAGGATGTCGTCGGGACGCGGGAGCATGGGGCCAGCTGCCTGACGCCGCCAGGCGGCAAGGGCGCGGTGGGAGAGGACGGCAAAGCGCGGCTCGCCGGTGGTTCCGGAGGTGAGTTGGAGGAGCGCCGGATCCTCCGGCTCGACACCGGGGGGAGAGGGCGGCGAGGTTGCGGGCCGTCGCATCGTTTCGATGGCGACAACCTCCAGGCCGTCGCCGGCGCGGGCGAGCCCGGCGCGCGCCTCAACCGAGGTCAGAACCAGCCGGGGGCGTCCGCGCGCCGCTCGCGACATGACGACCGCGGGCGAAAGTCCGGGCGGGATCGCGAACGCAACGGCACCGGCAAGGGCGACGGCGGCGAAGCCGCGCACGAAGTCGAGTCCGGCCGGGAGGACGAGTGCGACGCGATCGCCGGGCGTCACCCCCTGTTCGGCAAGCCCGGCGGCGACCTGCGAGGCCTCGAACAGAAGCCGGCCGTTCGTCAGGCGTTCCTCGCCGCAGGCGAAGGCGAGCGCCTCCGGCCTCTCCCGCGCCCGTGCCAGGAGGGCTGCCGCAAACTCGGAACAGGGCGGGCGCATTTCCGGCGAGCGTACTGCCTTTGCGGAGCAGAAGTCTGCACGTGCCTGGCACCTGGCACCTGGCGTGGGCGCGGCTCGGGAGTTGTCGCGCAGGCGCTATTCTCGCGCTTCCCATGACCCTCGGGCCCCTTGCGATCCCCCGTCTCTGCCGGTACGGAACCCGGCTGGCCGTGGTGCTGGCGGCGGTGCTGCTGGCGCTCGGCCTGGGGGAGTGGGCCGTGCGGCGTCTGCTCCCGGCCTTCGATCCGTCGGGACAGGTCCGTCTGGTGCGGCAGGGAGAGCTCGTGCTCGGCGTGCCGGACAGCCGGGCGCGGCAGCGCAAGAACACCGGCGACTATGACGTCGGGGTGCGCTTCGGCCCGCGCGGCTTCCGCGACCCGCGTGACGTAGCGGAGGCGCAGCCGTCCGATCTTCTCGTGGTCGGCGACTCCTTCGCCTTCGGCTGGGGGGTCGAAGAGGACGAGCGCTGGTCGAATCGCCTCGAAGTGCACAGTAGGCAGCGCAGTTTCAACATCGCGATGCCGGGCCAGAATCTGGACGGCTACGATCGGTTGCTCCGGCACGCGCGGGCGCTCGGCTCGCGCTCGGTTCACCTGATCGTCTCGCTGTGCATGGAGAACGACGTCGGCCTCTATGCCAGGCTGGGTGCAGAGGTACCCGCGGTGCCGCCGACAGCGCTGCGGCCGGTCGGATTTTGGATCCCGGCTGCGAAATCCTGGCTGGGCGAACGCTCGGCGCTCTTTGGCCTGTTCACCGAGGGGATCCATCGGGCGGGCCCTCTCGAGGCGCTCGCGGAGAGCGCCGGGCTCGTGCAGCCGAATCTCGGCGCAGTTGGCATGGAGCAGGTGTCCGAGACGGCGATCGCCGCGACAGCCGACCGGGTTGCAGCTCTAGCTCAGGGCTACGAAACCACCATCCTGCTCGTGCCGTCGCGCGCCCTCTGGCTCGAGCGCTCCGCCACCGAAGCGGATCACACTCACCGTGTCCTGGTGGCAGCACTGGTCGCTCGTGGGCTTGTGGTCGTCGACCCGCGCGCCGCCTTCGAGGCCACCGGTGAACCTCTGGCCGTACATTTCGCCAAGGACGGACACTGGAACGAGCGCGGGCACCGCATCGCCGCACAGTGTCTGGCGCACCGCTGACCGAAACGACCGAAAGCCGGCGCCGATCGATGGATCGGTGCCGGCCGTCGGCCGTCAGGCTGCTGTCTCAGTCGAGGAAAGCGGTTACTGCGGGAACGCCTGAATGTCGCCGTCGCTGCCGAAGTTGCCGAGCGGATTCGAGTAGACCTTCTGCACTTCGTCCACGGTGTCGGTCACGGTGACGGTGTACTGGACGTTCGAGGCGGCGCCGTGGAACAGCCAGAAGGCGTTGTTCAGATGGCGGCCGTCGATCACCTTGATCAAGAGCTCGATGTTCTCGGGCGAGAAGAACCAGAATTGTCCGGTCTGCGAGGTGGTGTGGAAGATCTTGGCCACGCCGGTATGGCCGGCGAAGTCGGTGAAGGTGGCGTCGATGCGGAAGCGGTCCTCGTCTCCCAGGTAGAGCGTGCGGTCGATCGAGCCTTCGGCGACGAGACCGGAGGCGTAGGCGGTATAGACGACGCCATCGGCGAGGGCGAGACCCCGGAGTTGCAGCACTTCGGTCGTGGTGCCGGCCACCCGCACCTCGAGATCGTAGGTCCCGGCAGGCACCGTGATCGTCGCGTTGGCGCCGAACGGCGCGCCGGCAATGAGGACAGGTCCGTCGATCAGAGCGATGTCGACCGCAGGGGCGTCCGGCGAACCGTGGAAGAAGCGCACGCGCGACGACCCTGCTGACGGCGTGGAGTTGTCGTCGACCAGCACGGCGGGGTAGATCTCGGCGAGGACGCCGCTCGCGATGACCGTGTAGTCCGTGCCGGCAGTGAGCGCCACGTCGGCGTCGATGACGTAAGGACCGGTGTCCGCGGCTCCGGCCGGGGAGACCTTGACGTTGTAGGCGCCACCGGGGACCGACAGATAGCCGGAGATCGCGCCGAACGGCACGTTGGCGAGCGCGACGCCGCCGTTGACGATCACGTCGACGTTCGGGGCGTCCGGCGAGTTGTGCACCACGCGCAGCCGCGCCACGCCTCCCGGATTGGCCGTGGCGTTGTCGACGGAGAGCAGCGCGTTGAGCGGCGTGGCGGCGTGCGAGGCCGCGGCGAGAGTCAGAGCGAGAAGCGAGAAGGCGAGAAGCGTGCGTGCGGACTTCATTTCAATCTCCCGGATGGAGCACGTTGCAGAAAAGAGGCGGCGTCGCGCCACGACCGCCTCGGTTCGCGGGGGACGTCGCCCGCGGTTTCCGTTCGGAGGGATTTCCTCCGATTGCTGAGGATTACGCCGAGCGGGGAATTCCGGATGAAGGCGCCGTCCCGGGCCACCGGGAGATCGGGTGCCGCCCCGGAAGGTAGACTTGGCGGCATGACCGAGAGAGTCCCCCACCTCGCCGAGCCCGGCGGTCACGAGCCTGCGCAGGAGCCCGACAGCCCGCTGCTCGCCAAGCTGCGCGCCGCGGCCGAACTGCTGGAGGCGGTCGAAGCCAACCGCGGGCTGCTCGCCCAGATACCCGAAGCGGATCGCCAGCGCCTGTTGCGGGCGACGCGGCAGGTCTCGCATCCCGATCCGCGCGCTCGCCGGCGCCTGGTCAAGGCGACGACGCGCGAGCGCCGCGCCCAGCAGGTGCGCAAGGACGAGAGTCTCTTTCAGGCCTCGGGCATTCGCGAGCTGCGGCGCAGGCCCCCGGTCACCTCGCCCAATGTCTTTCCGCCGCCCGGTTTCATCGCCCAGGATGTCGACCTCGACCTCGACCGTGATGCAGAAGCGAGCAGCCAGAATGGAGATGCCGGCCCCTCGCCCCGCGTCCTGCTCGAGGAGCGCCATTGCTACGCCTGCAAGGAGCACTACCAGACACTGCACGCTTTCTACGACCAGCTCTGCCCGGCCTGCGGGGATCTCAACTACGCCAAGCGCACAGAGTCGGCCGATCTCTCGGGCCGGGTCGCGCTGCTCACCGGCGGGCGGGTCAAGATCGGTTTTCAGGCCGGCCTGAAGCTGTTGCGCGCCGGCGCGCACCTGATCGTGACCACGCGCTTCCCGCGCGACTCGGCGATGCGCTACGCCCGCGAGGCCGATTTCGCGGCGTGGTCGGACCGGCTCGAGATCTTCGGTCTCGACCTGCGCCACACGCCGAGCGTCGAGGCCTTCTGCCACCTCCTGCTGACCCGGGACGACCACCGGCAGCGGCTGGACTTCATCGTCAACAACGCCTGCCAGACAGTGCGCCGGCCACCCGATTTTTATCGCCACATGATGGCGCTCGAGGTCGCCGCTTTCGACAGCCTCGACGAGCGCCATCGCCGGCTGCTGAAGAGCTACGAAGCGTTGCGCGATCCGCACCGGATGTCGGAGTCACGGTCGGATCCGGGCGCAATGAAGCCGTCCGGCGCGCCGGAGCTTGGCCTGTCGGCGGGCGCCGCTGGCGCCCGAGGCGTCGGGCTCACCTCCGCGGCGGAGCTCTCGCAGGTCGCGCTGCTCCCCGACGAGCTCGCACCCGAACCCGGTCTCTTTCCGGCGGGCCTGCTGGATCAGGACCTGCAACAGGTCGATCTGCGCGGTCGCAACTCCTGGCGGCTGAACCTCGCCGAGGTTTCGACGGTCGAGCTCCTCGAGGTGCAGCTGGTGAACGCCGTGGCGCCGTTCGTGCTCAACGGGCGCTTGAAGCCGTTGATGTTGCGCACGCCGGAGCGCGACAAGCACATCGTCAACGTCTCGGCGGTCGAGGGGCAGTTCTACCGCCATCTGAAGACCACCCGCCATCCGCACACCAACATGGCGAAGGCGGCGCTCAACATGATGACCCGCACTTCGGCCGCCGACTATCACCACGACGGCATCCATATGAACAGCGTCGACACCGGCTGGGTGACCGACGAAGATCCGGCCGAGATCGCGGCGCGCAAGCTCGCCGACCACCGCTTCCACCCGCCGCTCGACATCGTCGACGGCGCCGCCCGCATCGTCGACCCGATCGTCGCCGGCTTCAACACCGGTGACCACGTCTGGGGGAAGTTCCTGAAGGACTACCAGCCCACCGACTGGTAGGGCTGTGCCTAGTGGTGCGCGGCGGCCAGCGCTTCGGCTTTGGTGTGCTGGATCGTGCCGTCGGGATGCTGCGGCGGCGAGTAGATCGTGTAGAGCTTGAGCACCTTCGTCGACGAGGCATTGACGACGTTGTGGAAGGTGCCGGCGGGGACCACGACGGCGCCACCGGCGCGCACGAGGTGTTCCTTCTCGGGACCGAAGACGAAGCGGGCAATACCCTCTTCGACGCGGAAGAACTGATCGACCTCGGCATGGATCTCGCGCCCGATGTCCTCGCCCGGGGCGAGCGCCATCACGACAAGCTGTTCACGCTTGCCGGTGAACAGGACGCGGCGGAAATTCACGTTTTCCCGGGTGACGTTCTCGAGCGCTCCGACATAGGGTTTCATCGAACTGACCTCCTGCGAGCCTCAGGGGCTCGAGCCATCTTCGATGGTAGACCCCTGCCGGACGTCGTCGCCACCCGGGCGGGTGGGTCCGGCGGCGTCACCAACCTGGCGAGCGGCCTTTCGATTCGGCAGCCGCTCCGGCCGGCGTGGCGCCTTTATGGAATGAGGTGCGCAGACGGCAAGTGAGCCGAACCGGACTCCCGTAGTGTCCGGCAGGTCAGCAGCCGCCGGTGTTCGACGACCACTGGGCGCAGGTGCCGGGCTCGAAATCGCCGAGGAACATCGGCTTCCACTCGTCGGCGCCCAGGTCGTAGGGGCCGAAGGGGGCGTTGGGAATCGCCGCGATGTCGAAGCCGCGGACCTCGCCGTCGATGTCGCTGTCGATCGGCGTGTAGCGGAAGGTGTCGCAGTAGTCGATGGCGGGCGAGTCGCTGCGCAGGTGCGGTTTGCCGGATGCCGGCGCGGCGAGGACCGCCGCCTCGGATGCCACGAGCTCGAAACTGCCGGGATCGGGCGGCGCCGGGAAGTTGGTGAGCGATCGCGTGACGATGCAGTCGCCGCCATAGGTCGCGCCGCCGCTCAGGGTGGTAAAGGTCTGGGTGTCGAGGGTGGCCGAAGAGTAGACGGCGATATTCGAGCCCGCTCCGGCGGCCGTGAAGGTACCGGTCGATCCGACCGTGTTGCCCCAGGCGGTGACGAACGCCGCCGTCAGATTCCCGCCCGCAGAGACATAGAAGGGGCGGCTGGGGTGCGCGAAGACGACGTTGCCTTCGAAGAGCACCGTCGAGCCCGCGCCCTGGACGGCGAGCGCCGCGCCGCTGCCTGGAGCGCTGTTGTTGCGGAACGTGGTTCTGCGGATACTCGCGTCGGCGCCACCGGTCACCCAGACGCCGCCGCCCGGAGAGGTCTCGCCGACCGCGGTGGCGGTGTAGTTGTCGACGACGCTCGAACAGCCGAAGGGCTGCGCGCAGTTGGCTACCGAGGCGCGGATCGTGAGCTGCGCGCCGTTGTCGGCGGCGACCCCGCCGCCGCCGAGCAGGCCGGCGTTTTCGACGATCTCGGCGTCCCGGAACTCGGCTTCGGAGGCAGCGCCGGTGAGAAAGAGGCCGCCGCCGTGCTCGGCACGGTTCAGGGTGAGCGAAGCGGGCGCGCTCGAGCTTCCCAGGAAGTTCACGACGGCGCCGTTGCTGGCGTAGACGCCGCCGCCCGAGCCGTCGCCGGCGCCTGTGCCGGCGACGTTGCAGGTGATGCCGCGATTGGACGCGGAAGGGCAGCCGACGTTCGAGCCTCCGGCAAAGACGTTCATGTAGCAGCCGTCCAGGTAGGCGCCGCCGCCCGAGCCGTCAGCGTGGTTGTCGGAGATCGCGCCGTCGATGAGGCCGATCGTCCCGCCGCCGCTGCAGTGCAGGCCGCCGCCGTTGCCGGTCGCATCGCCGCTGTAGAGCACGGCGCCGTTCGAGAGCAGCAGGGTGACGTTGGCTCCCGCCATGCGAATGTTGCCGCCGTCCGTCCCCTTGCCGTTGCTGAGGAGCGCGTCGTCGATATTGACCAGCACCCGCCCCGAGACGTCGACCAGCCGTCCGGGGTTCGCGCCGCCGATCAGCGCCACCTGCTGCAGCGTGAAGGTCCGGTTCGATGCGCCCGCATTCTGGACCGTGAAGGCCGCCGACGAGGGCAACACCACCGTCGTGCGCTGGCCCGCGATCGGCAGCGCATCGGTGCAGGTGCCGAAGCCGCCGACGATCTCCACCGTACCGGCGACGTTGAGATCGATGGTGATCGGCGCCGCGATGGTCTGGGACGGACTCGTCTTCACCATGATGAGATCACTCGTCGTGCCGTTGGCGGCCGCCGCGGTCACGGCGGCCGCGATGCTCGCGTACGTGCAGCCGGTGCCGGTTCCGACCCGGAGCTCCGCACCCGCCACCGTGCCGGCGGTCAGGAGAGAGAGTCCCAGCGTCAGGCCGGACGTCGCCCGCTGGTGCGGCCTGCAACCCGTCGATCGAGCCATGTTGGAGCCTCCCTCATCGTTCCACGACGAATGACGTCGAATCCTGTCAGGCCGGCGGTGATCCCGAGGTCAGGGCACCTTCCGCCCCAGCCTCCGGCCGCCTCCGAGCCTCCGAGGTGCCTGCCGATTGCGACCGCAACTGTTGCAGGGGATCGATTTGAGGATTGGACTCGCGTCAGGGAGTCGTGCCGCTCCAGGCGCCGGCGCCGCCCGCGGCGAAGCCGTCGCAGAACAGGTCTTGAGGCGGCGGGAACTCGTGGGTCGAGGCGAGGATCTGCGGCGGCCCCTGGCCGAGATAGAACAGCCATTCCCAGGGCGCGGTGTGGAAGCCGTCGCTCGGGCAGTTCCAGATGTAGGAGCGGTCGACCGTCAGCGTGCCGGTCAGATTGTTGCTGACGAAGAAGATCCCGCCGCCGCCTTCGTTGGCGTGGTTGTCGTGAATCCGCGAGCCGCAGACCGACAGGTGAAAGGTATTGCCGTCGTTGTAGATCGCGCCGCCGCTGCCGCCGCCGGGAGTTCCGGGCTGAGGCGGGTTGGCGCCGTCGCCGGTCACGGTGTTGAAGCTGATCTCGCTGTTGATGATGCTCCAGGAGACGCCGATGGAGGACAGCGCGCCGCCGTTGGAGCATGTATTGCCGAGCCCGGGGGCGCCGCCGAAGGTGCTGCCGACGACGTAGACCGGCAGGCCCTGGGACTGGGAGAGGACGCGGAGCGCGGCGCCGCCGACGTCCGGGCCGTCGAGCTCGCAGCGGTTGTTCTCGAAGCGGCTGTTGACCACCTTGATCTGCCCGCCGCGCGCGAAGACCGCGCCGCCGCCGCCGCCGTCGAACGTCTGCCCGATCGAGTTGCCGTTGCGGAAGGCGAGGTTCTGCAAGGTGAGGCGCGGATGATCCTGGTCCTGGCAGTGGTTGGTCGTCCAGACGAGGGCGGGATCGCAGGTATTCATGTACAGGATGCGCCGGACCCCGCCGCCGTCGAGCGTCACCTTGCCGCCGCCGTCGATGACGATCACCGGGCCGGTGTTGTTGAAGATCTGGGCCGTGGCGGTGAGCACGATGGTGAGTGGATTCGGCCCGCAGTTGAAAGTGATGATGCCCCCCTGCGCGATGGTCGAGACCACTGCCGCCGAGGTGCAGCTGCCGGGAGTGCCGTTGCCGATGGTGTGATCCGGGTTCGACGTGTCGACCGCTTGGGCCTCGGGCGGGACGGCGCAGACGCCGCAGGTGACGCCGACGCCGGCGGCGCTCTGCGCAGCGAGCAGTCCGATGACCAGGATTTCGAGCGCCGGCCGGAGTTCGGGCACGAGGGTCCTCCGCAAGCTCATAACTTCCCATCTCGGCCGGCGCGACGAAATGCAGCAGTTCACCGGCCGCCGGGCGAGGGCGGTGGCAGGAGAGCTCGCGGCGGGCGGCCGCGAAGGGGCGGAACATTCGTGAGACTTCCAGAACGGACGCGCCCAGGGTCCGGGCCGTGCCGTGTAAGTCCCGTCTTTGCAGTCGTCTGGGATTTGGAACAAGAGTTGCTTTGTTCCCCAGGCAGCGGTCGAGGGCCGGCCTGGGAATCCTTCCGGCACCTCGATCCGAATGCACCGCGCATCCAAGGAGATGGCCCATGAAGCACCGCACTTCCGCCGCTTTCCTCTTCACGCTGGCGATCGCAGCCGCAGCTGCAGCGCAGAGCGACTCCGCCGCCAAGCCGGCGAACACCGGCGTCGGGGACTACTCGATGCAGGTCACCGGGTCCGTGGTCTCGTCCGAAGCGAATCGCCTGGTAGTCAAGGACGACAGCGGCCACGAGATGGTCTTCATCATCACCGACAAGCAGGTCGACGCCAGCCAGTTCCATGCCGGGGACCGCGTGACGGCCAGCTATGTCACGCTCGCCGGCACCGGTGCCGTGGTCAGCAAGGTGGTCGCCGTTCCCGCTGAGGCGACGACAACCGTGACGACCTATTCTCCGCCGTCGGCGGAAACCAGGACGACGACCGTGGTCGAAACGCGCCGGGCCCCGGAGCCGATCGCCCCGACCGCCGCCGTCGCACCGGTGACCTCGGGCACCTATGCCGCCAACGATCAGCAGGCAGTCAAGACCCTTCCGTCGACCGCCGGCCCGCTGCCGCTGGTCGCGCTGATCGGACTCCTCGGCGCCGGTGGCGCCGCGACGATTCGACGGTTCCGCCGGTCATGAGCCGGCTGGTCGGCGCCGCACCGGCCGACCCGGAATTGCCGACCCTGCCGGAGCGTCCGTGCGCGGATGCTCCGGCTTTTCCGCTTTCTTCCGGTCTGGCAGCGCCGTCGCGCCGGTCGGGTTGGAAGCGGCTCGAAGCTGCGCTGTGGACGGTCGCCGCAGGCAGCGCTCTGCTCGTCTTCCTGGCGGTGGCCGACCGGGCGGTATTCAGTTCTCGCCAGGGCAGCCTGTTCGACGAGAGTCTCGCCGCCGCTGGGCGGAGTCGAGCCTCGGCGGAGGCGGATCCCGCGGGACCGTCGCCCGGTGCCGCTCGAGTGAGCGCGGCCCTGGCGCCGCTGCTCCCGTTCGTCGGCAAGCTCGAGCTGCCGACGCTGGCGCTCACGGCGCTCGTCGTCGATGGCGTCGATGCGAAGACCCTGAGTCGCGCCGTCGGCAGGATCCCCTCGAGCTCGCGTCCGGGCGAGGCTGGAGACGTCGCGCTGGCGGGTCATCGCGACGCCGACTTCCGCTCCCTGGGAAAGCTCGAACGGGGCGACCCGGTGATCCTGCGGACGGCGTACGGCGAGTTTCACTACGAGGTCGAGTCGATTCGCATCGTCGCGCCGCAGCGGATCGACGTGCTGGCGCCGGCGGCCTATCCGACGCTCACGCTGGTGACGTGCTACCCCTTCCACTACGTCGGCCCGGCGCCGTTGCGTTACGTTGTGCGCGCCCGGGAAGTGGCGCGGCCGAGCCGCGCGACGATCTGATACTCGAGCTTCGTCACAGGTTGCACGGAGAGGCGGCTGCCCTTCTGCGTGACCATCATCCGCTCCAGGCCGGGCGTCGCCTTGAGCGTCGCCAGCGGAATCGTCGCCGCGAAGCGCTCGACGAAGGCGACC
>Ga0138256_10003610_pt1 | contig 16421 bp, 18 predicted proteins | sample KNB2016incub_MG_FD_105486 | JGI IMG/M metagenome (GOLD analysis project Ga0138256, IMG submission 105486) | Active sludge microbial communities from wastewater in Klosterneuburg, Austria - KNB2014incub_MG | ecosystem: Engineered > WWTP > Activated sludge > Unclassified | place: Austria... | reverse complement strand
TGGCGCCTTGCGCTCGTCATCGTCATCATCGCGGTCTCCGTGGCCGGGCTGCGCTGGTGGGGCAAGAAAGCCGCAGCTCCACGCAGTACCACCGGGTTCCTCCGCATCGTCGATACCCTGGCCATCTCCAACGGCCGCACGATCCACCTCGTCGCACTCGGCGACCGCGTCATCGCCATCGGCGCGACACCTCAGCAGCTCAGTTTCCTCAACGAGCTCAGCGAAGAGGAAGCCGCGGAAGTCATGGCCGGCCTCTCCCAGGCCGCCGGCCAGCCCATCAGCCAGTTCGCAGCCGAACTCTTCCAGTCCATGCGCCGCGGTTCCCGAACCAACCCCGGCGCCCGGGCCGAGGCAGTCATAGGCGGCTCGCCCGACTAACCTCGCCCCCCACCGGCAACCCGGCTTTCTCCGGTCTCTCCCCCGCCCGAATCCGGGATCGCCCCCGCCGCCCCGTCAGGGTTTTGCGCCCCCGCCAAGGGGGTCCCCCAATACTTGGCCCGCATTCACACACCTACGCTGAAGCCACTTCTTTGCAGGGGGTTCGTGTGGGAGCTGCCAGGTTCGTTCGCGGTCGCCGAAGACACCGGGCGTTGCTTCTCGCCACGGCCCTCGCCGTTGCCCTGGTGCTGCTCCCCGGTTGCGCTGCCGAAACCACCGCGAACACCCAGCCCGCCCAGGTCGCCGGCCCAACCATCAACGCGCAGGACCCGCAGAACGTCTCGTCCGCAATCCAGCTGCTCCTGCTCGTCACCGTGCTCTCCCTCGCACCGGCCATCCTCGTCATGGTCACCTCCTTCACCCGGATCATCGTCGTCCTCTCCCTCGTCCGGAATGCCATCGGTATCCCCCAGCTGCCCCCCAACCAGGTCCTCATCGGCCTCGCACTCTTCCTCACCGCATTCGTCATGGCCCCCGCCATCAAGACCATCAACGATGAGGCCGTCCAACCCTACCTCAACGGCACCATCACCCAGCAGGAAGCCTATACCCGCGGCGAAACGCCCCTGCGCGCCTTCATGCTCAAGCAAACGCGCGAACAGGATCTCGGCCTCTTTCTCAAGCTCTCCAACCAGCCCAAGCCCGAAACGGTCGATGACGTTCCCACCTACGTCCTCGTCCCCGCGTTCACTATCTCCGAGCTCAAAACGGCCTTCCAAATGGGCTTCGTGATGTTCGTCCCCTTCCTCATCATCGATCTCATCATCTCCTCCGCCCTCCTCAGCATGGGCATGATGATGCTGCCACCCGTCATCGTCTCCCTGCCGTTCAAGATTCTCCTCTTCGTCCTCGTGGATGGCTGGTACCTCATCGTCGGCTCACTCGTCGGGAGCTTCGCATGAACGAAGCCATCGTCCTGGGTCTCATGAAGGAAGCCCTCACCGTCTCGCTCCTCGTCGGCGCACCCATCCTCGCCACCACGCTCGTCATCGGTGTCGTCGTCAGCATCATCCAGGCCGTCACCCAGGTTAATGAAGCCACCCTCACCTTCGTCCCCAAGCTTGTCGGCGTCTTCGTCGCGATGCTCCTCTTCGGCCCCTGGATGATGAGCACCCTCCTCGATTTCTCCGCCGGCATCTTCGCCAACATGGCGAGCTACGGGCGCTGAACCCATGGAACTCACACTTTCCCCCCAGCTCACCTACGCCTTTCTCCTGCTCCTCTTGCGCACCTCCGCCATGCTCGTCTCAGCCCCCCTCCTCAACCACAAGGGAATCCCCTCCTACACCCGCGTCGGCTTCGCCATCTTCATGGCGCTCGTCCTCGTGCCGCTCCAGGCCGATTCCGCACCCCCGCCGCCCCAGACCTTCGCCACCCTCATCGACCACGCCCTCCGCGAAACCATCTTCGGCCTGGCCCTCGGCCTCGTCATGAACATCGTCTTCATCGGTATCCAGATGGCCTCGCGCATCATCGGCCTCCAGATGGGCTTCGGCCTCGGCGCCGTCTTCGATCCCATCACCGGAGCCGAGTTCGGCGCCTTCGACCAGTTCTATTCCATCCTGGCCACCCTCGTCTTCTTCAGCATCAACGGCCACCACATTGTCGTGCAGGCCCTCGCCGAAACCACTCTCGCCATCCCACTCGGCAGCTTCGATCCCTTCGTCCTCGACCCGGCCAGGATCACCGCGCTGATTGCCGGGCTCACCGTCACCGCCGTCCGCCTCGCCATGCCCGTCATGGCCGCACTCACCCTCACCGACCTGGGCATGGGCATCGTCTCCCGCACCGTCCCCCAGATGCAGGTCCTCATTGTTGGCGCCCCCATCAAGATAGGCGTCGGGTTCCTTGTCCTCGGCGCCGCCCTCCCAGCCACCATGACCATCATGAACGGCGTCTTCGGCGCATCCCTCGCCGGCTCCAGCCAGGCACTTCTCGGGAGCGCCCACTAATGGCCGGCGAGCGCACAGAAGCCCCAACTCCAAAGCGGCTCCACGATGCCCGCAAACAGGGCAACGTCGCCAGGAGCGAAGAAGTCGTCCAGATTGGCGTCCTCCTCGCCTCCGTCGCCGGCGTCCGCTTCCTCGGCCCCGGCCTCTGGGAGGGCTTCAGCGGGCTACTCTACGAAGGCCTCGGCAACCCCGCCGCCGAAGAGCTCACCCGCCAGAGCGCCACCCGCCTGGGCCGCGAGGCCTTTCAGCATGCACTGCTCATGCTGCTTCCCCTCCTCGCCCTCATCGCTGCCGCCGGGATCGCCCTCAACCTCGCGCAGACCGGGCTCCTCCTCAGCAGCGCCGGCCTCAAGCCCAGGTTCTCCCGTGTGAACCCGGGCGCCGGTCTCAAGCGCCTCGTCTCCGTTGAAGGCCTCCTCCGCCTCGCCAAATCCCTCTTCAAGTTCGCCGTCGTCGCCCTCGTCGTCTACTTCACCCTCGCCGGCCAGATTGCCGAAATCGCAGCCCTCGCACGTTTCGGCATTACCGATTCCACAGCCCGCCTCGCCAGCCTCGGCTTCGATATCGCCATCCGCGCCTCCGGCGTCCTCTTCATCATGGCCCTCGCCGATTACGCATGGCAGCGCCGCCAGCACATCAAGCGCCTCATGATGACGAAGGAAGAGCTCAAGCAGGAAATGAAGGAAAACGACGGCGACCCCCAGGTCAAGGCCGCCATCCGCCGCCGCCGCCAACAGCTCATGAACCGCATGATCGCCGCCGTCAAGACGGCCGATGTCGTCGTTACCAACCCCACCCACTTCGCCGTCGCCCTCAAGTACGACCCGGTCACCATGCAGGCCCCCATGGTCGTCGCCAAGGGCCAGGATCACCTCGCCCTTCGCATCCGTGACGTCGCCATGAAATCGGGCGTCCCCGTACTCGAAGAACCCCCACTCGCCCGGGCGCTCCACAAGGCCGTCCCCATCGGCCAGTACGTGCCCGCCAGTCTCTTCCACGCCGTCGCCGAGGTCCTCGCCTGGGTCTACGCCCTTCGTGCCAGGAAGCCCATCGCCCGCCGCCGTACAGCAGCCGCCAACACCGGAGGTAACCCGTGACCGCCCGCGCACCGTCCGCGGCTCCCACCGGCTTCGGCCGCCTCCTCGCGCAGACAGATATCCTCCTGGCGGCCGGCATCATCGTGATCGTGGGGATGATGATCATCCCCCTGCCCCCGGTCCTCCTCGATCTCCTGCTCACCATCAACATCGCCGCCTCCGTCATCATCCTCCTCGTCGCCATCTATACCGATGAGCCCTTGAAGTTCTCCGTCTTCCCCTCGCTCCTCCTCATCTCCACCCTCTTCCGCCTCGCACTCAACGTCTCCACATCCCGCCTCATCCTCCTCCAGGCCGATGCTGGCTCCGTCGTCGATTCCTTCGGCCACTTCGTTGTCGGAGGCAACCTCGTCGTCGGCATCGTCGTCTTCCTCATCCTGGTCGTCATCCAGTTCGTCGTCATCACGAATGGCGCCGGCCGCGTCGCCGAAGTCGCCGCTCGCTTCACCCTCGATGCCATGCCCGGCAAACAGATGGCCATCGATGCCGACCTCAACGCCGGCATCATCGATGAGAACCAGGCCCGCGAACGCCGCAAGGCCATCGGCCAGGAAGCCGATTTCTACGGCGCCATGGATGGCGCCAGCAAGTTCGTCAAAGGCGATGCCATCGCGGGCATCGTCATCATCGTTGTCAACATCATTGGCGGCCTTGGCATCGGCGTCCTCCAGCAGGGTACCGGCGCCGCCGAGGCGCTCAACATCTACGCCACCCTCACCGTCGGCGATGGTCTCGTCTCCCAGCTCCCCGCCCTCCTCATCTCCACCGCCACCGGCATCATCGTCACCCGCACCGCCGGCGAAACCAACCTCGGCAGCCAGATGTTCAGCCAGATGACCGTCCAGGCCCGCCCGCTCTATGTCGCCGGCGCCATGCTCTCCATCTTTGGCATGATGCCCGGCCTCCCGAAGCTCCCCTTCTTCATGGTCGCTGGCATCTCTGCCGGCAGCGGCTACCTCATCACCCGCGCCAGGCAATCCGAGGAGCTCGCCGCCCTTGCCGCAGTCCCGATTGCACCCCCCGAGCCCGAGCAACTCGGCCCGCAACAGGTCATCCAGATGATGAACATCGATCCCCTCGAGGTCGAAGTCGGCTATGGCCTCATCCCCATCGTCGATGAACAGGCCGGCGGCGGCCTCCTCCGCCGAATTACCATGATCCGCCGCCAGCTCGCACTCGAACTCGGCGTCGTTCTTCCCACCGTACGCGTCCGCGATAACCTCCAGCTCGCCCCCAGCGCCTACGTCGTCAAGCTCCGCGGCGTCGAAATCGCCCGCGGCACCCTCCAGCCCGGGCAGTTCCTCGCCATGGATCCCGGCACCGCCGAAGGCGATATCCCCGGGATCGAAACCCACGAGCCCGCCTTCGGCCTCCCCGCCCGCTGGATAACCCCCGCCTACCGCGAGCGCGCCGAGCTCCTCGGCTACACCGTCGTCGATGCCGAATCCGTGCTGGCCACGCACCTCACCGAGCTCGTCAAACGCTTCGCCCCCGACCTTCTTAGCCGCCAGGACACCCAGAACCTCCTCGAAAACCTGCGCGCCGAATACCCCGCCCTCGTCGAAGACCTCGTTCCCACCACCCTCACCGTCGGCGAAGTCCAGGAGGTCCTCCAGAACCTCCTCTCCGAGCGCGTTTCCATCCGCGATCTCGTCACCATCTGCGAAACCCTCGCCACCCAGGGCCGCGTCTCCCGCGATATCGACCTCCTCACCGAATACGCCCGCGCCGCTCTCGCCCGCCAGATCAGCCGCCAGTACGCCGGCGATGCCGGCACCCTCTTTGTCGTTACCGTCGGCTCCCGCACCGAAGATGAAATCGCCGGCGCCATCCAGCAGGGAGACCACGGAAGCAACGTCGCCATGCCACCCTGGCAGATCCAGCGTCTCATCGGCGTTGTCAGCACCGAAGTCGAGCGTGTCGCCGCGGCCGGCCGCGACCCGATCATCCTCTGCTCTTCCCGCATCCGCCTGGCCTTCCGCCGCCTGCTCGAACGCCGGCTCCCGAATGTCATCGTCCTCTCCTTCGCCGAAGTCACTCCGCAGACTTCCGTCGAAGCCATCGGCACTATCGAGGTGAACGTTGGAAACGAAGCGCTACATCGGTAACGACACCACCCGCATCTTCGCCCGCGTCCGGCGCGAGCTTGGCCCCGATGCCGTCATCGTCCGCACCCGCTCCCTCCTGCGTGATGGCGCCGAACCACTCATCGAAGTGCTCGCGGCATCGCCATCCCCCGGGACCGGCCTCCCGCCTGGAGTCCAGCAGGCCCTCATCGAAGGAGCCCTCGCCCACGTCGAATACGATGGCCGTCCGCTCACCGTCGGCGACCTGGAGGACCTGGCCGCCCGCGAAGCAGCGCCTGCAGCGCTGCCCGCGCCAACGCCCCCCCAACGGGAACCGGCGCCACCCGCCTGGCTCCAGGGATTCGTCACCGCCCCCGCCACCGATGCGGTCGCATACCCGTTCCCCACACCCGAAGCGGCTCCACCACCGGCTCCCGTCGAGTGGTCCCCACGCCCGCGTATCCTCACGCGCGAACCGGCCGCTTCCCCCGCCTTCGATCCCTCCACGCCCGCCCGCCGGTTCGCGCCAGTCGAACCGGGAGCCCCCGGGCTCCTCACCGCTGGCCTCACCCCGGGGGCAGCCCGCATCGTCTCCAGCGCCGCCCCGGACGCCTCCAACCCCGTTAGCGCGCTCGAATCCGCCCTCGCCGCCAGCGAAGCGGCCTACCCCGTCGAAGGCCGCACCGCGCTGATCACCATCCAGGGCGCACCCGGCGCCGGCCGTACCACCGCACTCATGCGTATGGCGCTCGATTGCGCCGATGCCGGCCGCCCCGCCATGCTCGTCGCCGGCGATACATCCCACACCGGCGGACCCGCCCAGGTCCACGCCTATGCCGAAGCCATCGGCATCCCCGCCCGCGATGCCTTCTCCCACCAGGAGCTGGTTGCCGCCGTCGCCGCCGCCCCGCGCGGCGCCTGCATCTTCGTCGATGTCCCCCCCGGCCGCTGGGCCCCTCCAGCCTTGCCCGGGATCGACCACTTCGCCTACCTTGCCATCCCCGCCCACTGGGATCCCGGCGTGCTTGCCGAACAGCTGGCGCCATTCGATTCCCGCGGCTTCGCCGGCGCCGTCCTCACCCACGGCGATATCGCCACCAGCCTGGCCCCCGCCCTCTCCATCGTTCTCGAATCCGCACTCGGAATCGCCTTCCTCTCATCCGGGCGCGATGTCGCCGAGGGCATCGAGGTTGCGGATCCCCGCACACTCGCATCAGGGGTCTTCACCACCAGTTCACGGGAGAGGACCAATGGGCGCCTCGTTGCCTCAGCGTAACAATCCCTTCATGGCTCAGGGGCTGCTTCCAGGCGTAACACTCCGTCTCGACGTCTCCACTGGCGCAGAGGACGAATCGCACGTCACCCGTGTCGAGGACGTCGATCCCGAGCGCATCGCCATCCTCGTCCCCATGCGCGGCCTCCGCCCGCGCCCCTTCCCCAGCGGCACCCTCGTCCACGCCAACTACATCTTCCGCCAGAAGCGCTGGCGCTTCATCACCGAAGTTGTCGGCCACAGCGCCGATGGCACGCACGAATACCTCGGCCTGCCCGGCATGATCGATTGCATCGAACGCCGCGCGAACTACCGCCTGCCCGTAGCCATCCGCCCCGAATCCATCTTCCGCCTCGTCATCGATGCCTCTGAGCCCGTCACGGAAGAACCGCTCGAAGGCATCGTCGTCGATCTGAGCGAGGGCGGTTGCTGCCTCACCACCCGCGCACTGGCCCATCCCGGCGAACGCCTCGGCATCCACGCCGTACTCCCCGAATCCGGCGAACTCCACGCGCGCATGCGCATCACCCAGGTCGATGAGCCCGCCCGCGGCAACCGCATGTTCCGTGTCCACTGCCAGTTCACCGAGATCTCCCGCGGCTGCCGCGATGTCATCGCCCGGTACCTCATGCGGCGCCAGCTCGAGATGCGAAGGCGAGGCCAGCTGTGAACCTCCCCCCCTACACCATCGCCCGTTACGGCGTCTGGGCCGCTCTCGCCGTCGCCGCGCTGAGCGTCTGGCTCGGCCTCGGCGCCGGCCAGCCCTTCGATTACGCCATCCTCCGCTCCGTCTTCTTCTTCCTCATCGTCACGGTCATGGCTTTCGCCGCCGAAGCCGTCCTCCTCACCACCCCTCCGTGCCTCCCACATGCCCAGGGCGATGCCTCCGAGGCTCCCCCCCAGTCACCCGAACCATCCGAGTAGCCCCATGAAGGAGCACACCAATGGCCATGGCAAGTGAAGCCCAGGCAACCCTCCTTGCGGACCGCGATGCAGCCATCCGGCAGTACGCACCGCTCGTCAAGTATGTGGTCGGCCGTCTCGCCATCGGCCTTCCCGCCATCCTTGATTACGAGGACATCCTCAGCTACGGAACCATCGGCCTCATCGAAGCACTCGACCGCTACGACGGCAGCAAGGGCGTCAAGTTCGAAACCTACGCCATCAGCCGTATCCGCGGCGCCATCATCGATGCCCTCCGCGCCCTCGATCGCCTCCCCAGGTCCGTCCGCCAGAAGGCCAAGAAGCTCGATGCCCTCCACGTCTCATTCGCCGCTGAACACGGCCGCGAACCAACCGATGCCGAAGCCGCCGCCCTCATGGGCTTCACCCTCGATCAGTACCACCATGCCCTCATCGATTGCAGCTGGGTCACCGTCTCTCTCGATGGCCTCCTCGATCGCGATACCAACGACGATGGTGCCGCCCCCACCGAACTCCCCGCCGACCCCAACGAAGAAGACTTCACCCAGCGCCTCGAAAAACGCCAGATGCTCGATGCCCTCACCGGCGCCGTCAAATCCCTCCCCGAACGCGAATGGCTCATCGTCAGCCTCTACTACCGCGACGAAATGACCATGAAGGAGATCGCCCAGATCCTCGAAATCTCCGAATCCCGCGTTTGCCAGCTGCACGGCCGCGCCCTCGGGCGCCTCCGCGCCCGCCTATCCCGCGAACGCTCCGCCTGAGGCCCACTCCCATGAACGACGCCATCGCCCTGCTCGCCATCTCACAGCTCGTCTGCATCGGCGCGATCCTCTACCTCTACATTCAGCTCCAGTCGGTCCGCCAGCCCGGCCCGGCGCGCCGCCGCCCTGCCTCCCCCCGCGTCCGCCACATCGCCCCCCCGACCGATGCACCGTCGCCCGCCGCCGCCCGCGCCGCTCACCATGCCTATGCCGCCAGCACCCCCCAATCCCTCCCCGCCGCCGCTCTCGCCACCCCTCCAGGGATTAGCGTGACCGACCTCGCGCGCCGCATGCGCAAGAGCGAAGAGGAAGTGCGACTCCTCCTTCGCCGCCAGGGGATCTCGGGCTGATGCGCCGCCTCATTGTCCGCCCCTTCGCGCTTGCCGCCCTGCTCCTCATGGCCGCCGCTGCCGCTGGCTGGTCCTTCCCCGCGCGTGCCAATGGCGTGCCCCAGCTCGTCAAACTCACCTACCTCGAAGGCGTATCCAACTTCGGTCCCAAAGACGCCGAGGGGGTCCTCGAATTCAGCTTCGCCGAAGCCTATGCCCGCGTCGATGTGAAACACCTCGTCCCCACCACCGGCTACACCTACGAAGGCTGGCTCATGGGCGGAACCGATGCCCCCTTCCGCGTCGGCGAAATCAAACCCGATTCCTCCGGCATCGGCGTCCTCGATGCCAAACTCACCGGCCTTCACAGCTACGGATACGACATGTTCGTCATCGCTGCCCGCAAGTCCAGCGACCACGGCTCGTCACCGCCAGCCGAGCTTTCGATCGCCGGCCACTTCACCGTCATCGCCGATGGCGCCGGCGCCTCCGCCGGCGGAGATGTCCGTCCAGGCTCACTCCCCAACACCGGCGAGAAACCCGCATCCGATCTCGCGGCTCGTCTCGGCCGCGCACTTACAGCCGCCGGGGCCGCCGCCGGCATCGCCGTCATCTTCTTCAGCTTCAAGCGCCGGAGGGCTGCACCATGATCAAGGGCCTCTACACCGCCTTCACCGCGATGGAAGCCGCCTGGCGCTACCAGGACGTCCTCGCCAACAACATCGCCAATAGCAACACCTCCGGCTTCCGCCGCGAATACGCCACCCTCGAACCCTTCTCCGATGTCCTGCTCACGCAGCAGGCCCCCATCCCCGCACCGATCACCTCCCGCATCCAGTCCGTCGTCGGCCAGATCGGAACCGGCACCTTCGTCTCTGAATTCGCCACCGATTTCACCCCCGGCATGATTCGCCAAACCGGCAACGAACTGGATCTCGCCCTCTCCGGCGGCTTCTTCCAGGTCGAAGGACCCGATGGCGCCACCTTCTACACGCGCGCCGGCCGCTTCGGCCGCGATGACAATGGCGACCTCGTCACCAGCCACGGGTACTTCGTCCTCGATGAATCTGGCCAGCGGATCAACCTCCCCGCCGATCCCGTAACCATCACCGCCGAAGGCGCCATCCTCGATACCACCGGCGAAGTCGCGCGCCTGGGCGTCGTCGATTTCGCCCCCGGTCAGCTCACCCGCTCAGGTGAGGCCTTCTTCAGTTCCGAAGCCCTCGGAACCCCCGTCGATGGCGGCATTCGCCAGGGCTTTCTCGAAGGCTCCAACTCCAACCTGGTCGAAGAGCTTACCTCGCTCCTCGCCGTTCAGCGCACCTACCAGGCCAACCAGGCGGTCCTTGCCCGCCTCGATGGCACACTCGAACAGGCCGCCGGCGAACTCGGCCGGCTGGGAGTCTAAGCCATGCCAACCATCCTCGGCGCCGCGGCAAGCGGCATGGTCCACAACCAGAACGTCCTCGATGCGGTTGGCCACAACCTCGCCAACGTGAACACCGCCGCCTTCAAGAAATACCGCGCCATCCACGAAGGCCAGATCGACCCCGCTCAGGAGCCCGAAGGCGGACGTCTCGGTGCCGCCCGCACAACCATCGATATGGTCCTCGATCCCGCCTCCCTCCAGCCCACCGGAAACCCCCTCCACATGGCAATCGAAGACCGCGCATTCCTCCGCGTCGAAGACCTCGATGGCGCGATCGTCTACACGCGCTATGGCGGCCTCGACACCGACACCGATGGAACCCTCCTTGCCTTTGGCGGCCGCACCGTCCCCGATGCCCTCAGCGGCGAACCGATCACCATCCCCGCCGGCTGGACCTCTGCCGCCATCGACCAGACCGGAGGCATTTCCGCCGTCGATCCCGATGGCAACCGCCAGACCGTCGGCCAGGTCACACTCGCATCCTTCTCCAACCCCCAGGGCCTCGAAGTCCTCGGCGATGGGCTCTACCGCGATACCCCCAATAGCGGCGAATTGACGGTTGGCACTCCCGCTTCTGAGGGTTTCGCCGCATTGCGCCCCGGCTCGCTCGAAAGCTCCAATGTCGACATGGCAGAAGAGTTCACCGCAATGCTCATCGCACAGCGCGCCTACTCCGCCTGCGCCAAGACCTTTAGCATCGGCGACGAAATGCTCGCGCTCGCCACCAACATCACCAGCTAGGAGCACCCGCCATGTCTCGCATCGATGGCCTCAACCTCTCCGGCGCCAGCATGAACCCGGCATCCGCCGCCTCCGGCGCCGCACCCGCTCCCGGCTCCGCCGAATCCGAGGCCGCCCAGAAAGCACGCGGCCGCCAGGATGTGCTCAACCTCTCGAACCGCGGCCGCGTCGTCGCCGAAGCAGCACGCGCCGTCAACGAATCCCGTGATGTCCGCGCCGAAAAGGTCGCCGCAATCAAGGCCGCAATCGCCAACGGCACCTATAGCTCAAACGCCCGCGAAATCGCCGAACGCCTCTTTGCCAACGGGCTCGATGGAGGATGAAATGACCTCCGCCGCCATCCTCGGCACGGTCCTTGGTCTCCTTTGCGATGAGGAAGAACAGCTCGCGCACCTCATCGCGCTCGCTCGCGAAGAACAGGCCGCTCTCCTCGAATCCCGCTTCGATCGCATTACCGCCACCAGCGCCGCCATGCTCCAGGCCGCCACTACCATCGAGGCGATCGAGGCCGAGCGGCTCGCATTGCTCAAGTCCATCGGCGCCCAGGACCTTACCATCGAGGAGTTGCTTCCAATCGCCAGCGAGCTCGGCGTAACCGGCTTCAGCGAAGCCCGCATCGCGCTCTCCGCGCGCGCCCTCGAACTCAAGGATGCCCAGGAGCGAAATGCAAACCTCCTGCTCAACACCATGAAGCTGCGTGATCGCTGGGCCAACATGCTCGGTGGGCTCACTTCCCCAACCTATGGCGCCCAGGGCCAGCGCACCGCCCGCGAAGGCAGCGGCTTCGTCTCCCGAAGCGCTTAGCAGGAGGAACCCGTGGGACTCTCCATCGGTCTCGATACCGCCGTCAAAGCCCTCCGCGCCCACCAGCTCGCCGTCGATGTCGCATCCCATAACATCGCAAATGCCCAGACCCCAGGCTTCTCCCGCCAGCGCGTACTCCTCCGCCCCGTCGGCCTCGATGGCAGCGATCACTACTCCCGCGATGCCCTCCTCGGCCGCCCCGGATTCGGCGTCGATGCCCGCGATGTCAACCGCGTCCGCGATACCTTCATGGACTTCCAGGCGCGCCAGGCCTTCTCCGGCCAGGGCCAGTACGGCGCACTGGCCACCCCGCTCCGCAACGCCGAGGTCGTCTTCAACGATCCCTCCGATGACGGCCTCTCGTCGCTCCTCGGGAAGTTCTGGTCCGCCTGGCACGATCTGACCAACGATCCCGAATCCTCCGCCGCCCGCACCGCCCTCGTCCACGCCACCACTACCTTCACCATGCGCCTCCAGGCCGCCGAAGGCCAGCTCACCCAGCAGCGCACCGATCTCAACCAGGAAGTGGCCGGCATCGGCAACGAGATCAACGCCTATGCCGCCGAGGTCGCCACCCTCAACCTCCAGATCAAGCAGGTCGAGCTCAACGGCGATATGGCCAACGATCTCCGCGACCGCCGCGACCTCATCCTCGATGAGCTCTCGAAGCTCGCCGACATCCACTACAGCGAAGCCGATACCGGCGAAGTCACCGTCTACATGGGCACCCACGAGCTCGTCTTCGGCACCTCCGCCCGCACCGTCCAGGCGGTCGATGACATCACTGACCCGGGCATGCTCAAGCTCATCTTCACCATGGATAACGACGCCGTCCAGGTCAGCTCGGGCGAGCTCCGCGGCGTGCTCGATGCCCGCGACCAGGCATTCCCCGATCTCATCGCCAAGCTCAACACCCTCGCCAGTGGGCTCATCAACAGCGTCAACTCCCTCCACCGCACCGGCTACGGACTCGATGGCGTAACGACCGGCCTCGATTTCTTCACCGGCGCTGATGCCTCCGATATCGCCATCAACACCGCACTCTCTGGAAGCCCATCCAGCATCGGCGCCGCCGGCGCCGCCGGTGCCCCGGGCGATCCATCAAATGCCCTCGCCATCGCCAACCTCCAGCTCGCCGCCAATATGATCGCCGGCACCGCCGCCACCAGCCTGGTCTACGGCGAGACGCTCAGCGCCGGCAACACCCTCACCGCACTGAATGTCGCCGGTACCCTCCAGCCCGGCACCTATGCCATCATCGAAAACCCGCCCCTTTCCGGCACCCTCGAACTCCAGCTCAATGGCAACACCATCGGCACTGCCACCCCCGTTGCCGCCGGTCCCGGCTCCTTCAACATCACCTTCACCAGCGGTGCCGCCACCGTCGCCACCCTCACGGTCAACGCCACCGCCGCCTATTCCGCCGCCGCCCAGGTCGCCGATCTCACCACCGCCGGCAATAACAGCCTCCAGGTCGAAAACTCAGCGTCCACCTTCTACGGCAACGTCGTCTCCGTCCTCGGTGCCGATGTGAACCGCGCTGTCGGGCTTCAGGAGTCATCCGGGCTCCTTGCCGATCACATCGATTCCCTGCGCGAATCCGTCCACGGCGTCAGCATCGATGAAGAAGTCACCAACCTCTCTTCCGCCCAGCACGCCTACAACGCCGCCGCCCGCATCATCACCACCATCGATGACATGCTCGATACCCTCATCAACCGCACCGGCGCCACGAGGTAATCCATGCGACTCAGCGAACAATCCCGCGCCCACAACCAGGTCGCCTACATGTCTGCCGCCGCCGAGCGCGCCGACCGCGTCCAGCGCCAGCTCTCTACCAACCGCCGCATCGATCGCGCCAGCGATGACCCTTCCGGCGCCGCCCTCGCCATGCAACACCGCAAGAACATCGCCTTCGAAGCCCAGATGCGCCGCAACCTCCAGAACGGCACCGCCTTCCTCAACGTCACCGAATCCGCCCTCGATAGCGCCACCGATGTCCTCCAGCGCGCTCGCGAACTCACCGTCCAGGGCTCGAACGACACCCTCGGCGCTTCCGAAAAGCAAAACGTCGCGGCTGAGCTCGATCAGCTCATCCAGCAGCTCGCCCAGGTCGCCAACACCAATTTCGGCGGTGTCTACATCTTCAGCGGCCACCAGACCCAGACCGCCGCCTACAACGTTGCTGGCGCCCCGCCCGTCGCCATCACCTGGCAGGGGGATTCCGGGCTCCGCACCCGCCGTATCTCCGCCCAGGATTCCGTGGCCGCCAACGTCATCGGCGACGACGCCTTTGGCGATATCTTCGATGACCTCATCGTCCTCCGCGATAACCTCCAGGCCAACGCTCCCGGCGCCACAGTCGGCAACTCCCTCGCCGATATCGACCGCGCCCTCGACCGCGTCCTCAACACCCGCGCCGATGTGGGCGCCCGCCTGAACCGCCTCGAAGCCACCACATACCGCTCAGAAGAAACCGACACCAACCTCCAGGAACTCCGCGCCGAGATCGAAGACATCGATATCGCCGAGACCATCATCAAGTTCACCGCCGCCCAGAATGCGCTTGAGGCCGCCCTCGGCGCCATCGGCCAGACCAGCAACCTGTCGCTCCTCAACTATCTGCGGTAGCAACCCCCGGGGCGGGCCACGCGAGACCCTCGGTGCCGGCCGCTTCCGCCGTCGCGCGCGTCAGCCGCTCAAAGGCCTCCTCCAAGCGCCCGGCAAACGATTCGACCATCGCCCGATCGCTCCACGATGAAACTATCCCCACGCGCAGCCGCGTCCCGTAGCGAATCACCCCCACGCTGATTGCCTGCCCCCCGAAGAGCGGCACCAGCGGGTAGATTTCCTCGACTTCGGCCCCGCCCAGCGCATACGGCTTCGCCGGCCCCGGCACGTTCGTCACCAGCACTCCGTAGGAATGGAACGTGCCCGCCAGCCAGTGCAATAGCCGCTGGCTCCACTGGCCGGTCCAGGCTGTCAGCTCGCACAGTACCTCGTAGCCCTCCGCGTCTCCCCGCCGTTTTTGCACCCTCGTGTGGCCATGGATGCGCGCCACCCGCCGCCCGGCACTGCGCTCCCTTGCCTCCAGCGGCGTCAGCAGCAGCCCTATCCGGTTCCCGGCTTCGAATCGCTCCGCCCGCGTCCTGAGCGAGACCGGCACGGCCGCCCGTACCCGCCGGAATGGCAGGTGGCCATGCGCTCCCCCGCCCATCGCCCCGATTGCCTCCGATACCGCCGCCAGCACAATGTCGTTGGGCGTCCCCTTCAGCCGTTTTCGCGCGTAGCGCACCGGCCGCTCGTCGATTGTGAACCATGCCACCCGCCGCTCACCCTCGTTCCCGCTCCGCAGCATCGTCCGTGGGCCCGGCGTCAGCAGCCGAACCGCCGTTCGCACGAGCGCCTGCCCGCGCCGCAACGCCCGCCGCAAACGGCCCCCGTCGGTGGCCATCCCGAGCCCCCGGAGCGTCACCACCGTTGGCAGTTCGAGCCAGCGCATGATCTCCCCCGCCAACAGGCCCCGCCGGCCCGGATGCGCTCCCAGGTAACCCGAACGGGACCGCCTTCCCCCGCCCGCACCGTCGAGCAGTTGCGCCAGCAGGTCGATCCCCGCGATCCCGTCAATCAGCGCATGGTGCGCCAGGAAGACTATCCCGAACGTTGCCCCGTCATCTATCCCCGGCACGATGACCAGCCGCCAGAGTGGCCGCTCCCGATCCAGCGGTGCCGCCATCTCTTCTTCAGCTATCCTGCCCGCTTCCTCCCGCGTGCCCGCAGCCCGGGCTATCGCGATCTGCCCCGCGATCTCCCCGCCCCCAACCCCGACCCAGACCGGCCACCCGCTGACGGGCGCGCGATCGAGCCGCTTGCATAGCGCCGGCACTTCCCGCGCCCGCTGGGCCAGCACCTGGCGCAGGCGTCCGGGTTCGGGCTCGCCATCGCTCCCACTCCAATTCTCCGCCGGCAGGAAGGCCAGCGCGCCCAGGTGCATCGGCCGCCCCGGTCCTTCAAACGAAAGGAACGCCGCATCCTGCCCAGAAAGGCGCTCGTACCCGGCCACGGTCCTGCCCATCACCATGCTCATGCCTCCCAACATACGGCACCCGGGTGCTTCACCCACATCCCGGCTGGATGCCCGCTTACATCGCCGCTCAGTCCGCGGGCGTGGCTGGCCCTTCGCCGCCCTCCCCACGTACATTTCGCCAGTGACTCTCCCAGAAGGCGCGCCGCCTTTCCGTATTCGCTCCCTCTTCCCCTCGGTCTATCTCCCGACCTTCCTCTTCGCCGTTGGCCAGGGCGCGGTCATTCCCATCTTGCCCATCTACGCACTCGATCTCGGCGCTTCGGTGGCCTTCGCAGGCTTCCTCGTTGCCCTCCGCGGCATTGGCACCATGGCCTTCGATATCCCGGCCGGTGTCCTTGTCACCCGCTTTGGCGAACGCGGCGCCATGCTTGTCGGCACCCTCATGCTGGCCGTCGTCGCCATCGGCGCCGGGCTTACCAGCTCGCCGTACGTGCTGGCCCCGCTGGTCTTCCTTATGGGCTGCTCCTGGGCGATCTGGATGCTCGCCCGCCTCTCCTACGCCACCGATTCCTCGCCG
>Ga0138256_10003609_pt1 | contig 16423 bp, 15 predicted proteins | sample KNB2016incub_MG_FD_105486 | JGI IMG/M metagenome (GOLD analysis project Ga0138256, IMG submission 105486) | Active sludge microbial communities from wastewater in Klosterneuburg, Austria - KNB2014incub_MG | ecosystem: Engineered > WWTP > Activated sludge > Unclassified | place: Austria... | reverse complement strand
TCGCCTCGGGGCCGCATCCGGCCTCGGCGAGGCAGTAGCCGATCGCGTGGCGCGGGAAGCGCGGGTCGTGCTTGCGGCGGCTGAAGCGCTCCTCCTGCGCGGCCGCGACGATGCGCCCGTCCTCGACGAGCGCGGCGGCGCTGTCGTGGTAGAAGGCCGAGATCCCGAGGATTCGCAAGGGCGTGGTCGCGACCGGGCCGCGGGCCGCGCTTCAGAACAGCGTGTAGATGAAGGGCGCCACGGCCGACCCCTTCGTGAGCACGACGAGGCCGCCGACGACGAGCATCAGCAGCACCACGGGCATCAGCCAGTACTTCTTGCGCACGCGCATGAAGCGCCAGAGCTCCTGCAGCAGGGACATCATCTCGCGAACCCCCGGTTGGGTTAGAACTGGTCCTTCATGGCGTCCGGCCGGTCGGGCGGATCGCAGGCGATCCAGTACGAATCGGCGGCAGGCTCGAACCGCAGCCGCAGCGGGTCCTTTCGCGCCAGGCGCAGCAGCAGCCCGACCGGCAGGATCGCGACGACGAAGAGCAGCCCCATCATCACGGGATTCACGATGCCGTGCAGGAAGAGGCCGAAGCGGGCCCAGAGCCGGTTGAGCGGGGCGAGCAGCGACGGCCGGGCGAATGCGAGCAGGGCGAAGGCGGCCGCCGGCGCGAACCACCACGGCCCGTCGGCCCGCGCGAGCCAGAGCCGCCAGGCGCCCACGAGCGCGAAGACGGCCGCGAACACGAGCCCGAACGCCCGCTCCGAGGAGGTGGCGACGTCGTGCTCCCGGTCGAGCTGCTCGTGGCTTTGCATGGTGGCGAGTGAGGCGCGCGGTCGCGGCAGGGGCCCAGCGAGGCGCGCCGATCTTAGCACGCGCGGCCCGCGCGGATCCGCGGCTCAGCGCGGCGCGGCCCCGAGCACGGAGGTGTCCACGCGGAACCGGACGCGGGCCCAGGCCCACGCCGCCACCGCCGCGACCACCATCCCGCTCGCCGTCGCCGACGCCGCCCCAACGGCGCCGAAGCGGGGCACCAGGAGGAGGTTCAGCGCGACGTTCACCACCACGCCCGTGGCGATGGCCGTCACCGCGATGCGCGGCGCGCCGGCGAGCGTGACCATGCCCGCGGCCGGCCCGAAGAACGCGGCCGTCACCTGGCCGCAGGTGAGGATCATGAGGGGCGCGTAAGCCATCTCGTAGTGCGGCCCGAACAGGGACAGGAACAGCGGTGAAAGCGCCCAGAACGCCGCGAGCGCGAGCATGGAAATGTAGAGCGAGGTCCGCGCCGTGCCGCGCATGAGCGCCTGGATCTCGTCGCGGCGGCCGGCGCGCAGCGCGGGGAAGAGCTCCACGAGGTGCGGGGCCATCGCGGTGACGGCGGCGTTCGCCGCGACCGTGACCGTCTGGGCGAAGCGAACCGCCACGGCGTACACGGCCACCTCCGCCGGCTCGCCCGTCATCCCCATGATCAGCAGGTCGACCCGCTCGGACACGGCGGCCACGAAGATAGCGGCGGCGAAGCCGGTGGCCGAGGCGAGCCAGGTGCGGGTGTCGTACTCGGGCCTCGCGCGGAGCATCTCGCGCGGGAGCACGGCGAGGCAGTAGGCCGCGCAGGCCGCCACCATCAGGACGCTGGCCCCGAGGTGGATGGCGAGCACCCGCGGCGCCGGGAACGGCGGAGGCTGGGCGAGCCAGAGGGCGCCCAGGCCGGCGATGAGCAGCGCCGGGCGCGAGACGTTCACCAGCAGCTCGGAGGCGACCGCGCGCTTCACGCCCGTGAGGACGCCCGCCAGCACCATGAGGAGGACGGTCGGCACGAGCAGCGCCGTCGCGATGAGCGCCGCAGGCGCGAGGCCGCGCGGCAGGGGCACGAGGCCGCCGGCGATGGCGGCCGCGGCCAGGAGCGCGAGCACGACCGAGGCGCCGCTGGTGGCGAGGAGGGAGAACTGGGTCACTCCCCGGGCGAAGCCGAAGCGGCCCTGCGAGAGGCACTCGGAGAGGTAGCGCACGAGCAGCAGCGGGAAGCTCGCCGTCGCGAACGCCGCGGCCAGCGCGAGCCAGGCGAAGATGACGGCGACGTCGGCGAAGGATTCCGGCGTCATCGCGCGGGCGAGCGCGATGTAGAGCAGGAAGGAGATCCCCGTGCCGGCGACCTTCGCCGAGGAGTTGAGCCAGGCCGCGAGCTGCCTCGGCGGGGCGGGAGCGGGGGGTTCCGGGAGGCTCACCGGGCGAATCGTATCAGGCCGGCAGCGGGCGCCCCGCGCCGCCCGCGCCGGCCGGTGGTGCGTTCCGTTCGGAAAGTCTTTACCATACGGGCAGTTACCTTGCGAGTGGCAGCGCCCCGGCACCGCTTCCGATGGCCCGGCGGCGCCCCTCCCCGGCGATGCCGCCCGGCGGCGGGCAGGGCTCGCCGGGTCCTCCACGCGCCTTGCCGTCACGATTGGGGTCATGCGCAACCGAATGGGATCGGCGTTCCGCACCATTGCCTGTTGCCTGCTGCTCGCGGGATGCGCCGCCACGACCACCAGCCAGAGCCTGAAGGTCGAGGTCCAGGTGCTCGACGCCCTGAACCGCTACGAAGGCGCCTACCTCCTGCAGGCCGGCGACCAGATCGAGGTCTTCGTCTACCGCCACGCGGAGTTCTCGCGCAAGGCCGTCATCCGGCCGGACGGCTTCATCTCCGTGCCCCTGCTGGGCGACGTGAAGGCGGCGGGACGGACGCCGCGCGAGCTCTCCGGCGACCTCGAGGCGCGTTTCTCGGCCCGCATCAAGAATCCGGAGGTGACCGTGATGGTCGAGAACCCGCCGGAGCCGATGGTGTTCGTGCTCGGGGACGTGGGCGGGCCGCGCGCGCTGCCGCTGCGCCAGGCGAAGACCGTCGCGCAGGCTCTCGCGCTCTCCGGCAACGTGGTCAAGTCGGGCGACGCCTCCAGCGTGGCGATCGTGCGGCTGAACGGGCAGGGGCTGCTCGAGGCCCACACGGTGACGAGCGACGGGTTCAACCAGCCCGAGACCTACATGGCCCTGCAGACGATGGCGCTCAAGCCGAACGACCTCGTGTTCGTCCCGGAGAGCTACCGCGGGCAGCTCGTGCGCCTCATCACCGACGTGAACACGATGCTCGCGCCCTACTACCAGTTCCGCGTGCTGCGCGAGATCACCGACTGACGAGCGAGGCCGCCCATGAGGACAATCGAGGCAGTCCCCCACGTCCCCGAGGCCGACAGCTTCGAGTTCCGGGCCTCGCTCGAGACGATCGTGCAGGCGGTGCGGGCCCGCATCTGGGTCGTGCTCGCCACCACGGTGCTCACCACGGGCCTCGTCGTCGCCTACATCTGGATCTGGCCCTCCACGTTCGAGGGCGAGGTCGTGCTCGCCGCCGACTCCGACAAGGACTTCGAGCGGGCGTCCTTCTACCAGGGCTGGAACGTGTTCCGCCGGGAGGCGCTGGGCGACGAGGCGGCCCTCCTCACGTCGCGGCCCGTCCTGATCGAGGTGACCCGCCGCCTCGACCTGCGCTACGCGGACGTCTACCACCCCTTCATGAGCTACCTCACGCACCTGTGGGGCGAGTCGTGGGTCGGCAAGAACTACCGGAAGGTGAAGTACTGGATCTTCCCGCGCAAGCCGGGCCCGTACGAGCCCACGCCGGAGGAGGTCGAGCGCTTCAAGGTGATCAAGGACTTCAGCGAAGGCGTGCGGGTGGTGCAGGTGAAGGACACGGCCGTGGGCGTCCTGGTGGTCAAGGCTTCCACCCAGCGCGTGGCCGAGATCGCCAACACGCTCGCCGACGTGTACCTGGAGATGCGGCGCGAGCGCCACGTGGGCGAGGCCCGCAAGGCGCACGAGAGCCTCCTGGAGGAAGTCCGCAAGACGGAGACCGAACTCGAGGCGCTCGACCAGGAGATCCAGCGCTTCCGCACGGAGAACGGGCTGCTCCTCGTCTACGAGAAGGACCGCCTGCAGCTCGGGCAGGTGCAGACCTACCGCGCGGCGATCGCCGAGCTCGAGGCCGCCATCGCCGACAGCGAGAGCGCGCTCGCCGTGATCAACCGCCAGATCGCCAGCGAGGGCGAGGTCATCGGCAGCGACCGGGTCTTCCGCGACGCGGCCCTCCAGGACCGGCTCACCAAGCTCGAGGCGCAGCTCGCGCAGACGCGCCAGCTGTTCCAGCCGGGCTCGCCGGAGGTGCGCGAGCTGGAGGAGCAGATCCGCCTCGCCACGGCGGCGATCGGCGGCGCGAGGGACGCCGTGCCGGTGCGCAACGCGCTGCGCGTCGGCGACTCCTACGAGGTGCTGCGCGCCAAGGCGCGATCGCTCGAGTCGCAGCTGTCCGGCGCGCGCGCGGCGCTGGCGGCCAAGCGCGCCGAGCTCGGGCGCGTGCAGTCCATCGTCCAGCGCCTGCCGGACAAGATGAAGGTGAACCAGGAGTACGAGCGCAAGCAGGCCGCGCTGGAGACGAAGTACAAGACCCTCAACGACAAGCTCGCGATGGCGGCGGTGTCCGTCGCCACGGCGCGCTCCGCCCCGCCGGCCATGCGCGTGGTCACCTACGCCTCCCCCCCCGAGAAGCCGGCCTGGCCCAACACGAAGCTCTTCGTGTCGGCGGCCGTAGGCGCCGGGCTGCTGCTCGGCGTGATGGCGGCGCTCTTCCTCGAGCTCGTCTTCGTGCGCGTCAACCGCTACCGCCTGTGGGAGCGCGACGAGGACTACCGCGTGTTCGCGATCGTCGAGCAGGACGCGAGGTTCCTCGAGACCCTCTACCCGCGGCGCGACCTGCCGCGGCTCGCGGCCCCGGGGCCGTCGCCCTGAGGCGCGCGCCGTGGCCCTCTTCATGAAGGACCCGAACCTGGGCTTCCTCACGGACGGCCGGCGCGCCACGGGCGCGGGCGCGAGGTCCCTCGCCGCGTGGGTCGAGCGGCTGCGCGGCATCGTGCTGCGCAGCCCCGAGCCCGCCTCGCGCTCCTTCCGCTACATGTCGCGCCTGATCGAGCGGGACTTCCCGGCCGGCGAGCGCGGCCGTTGCCTCGCCTTCTCGGGGACCGATTCGGACGCCCTGTCGACCGACGCCCTGCTCATGCTCGCCTACTGCCTGCGCAGCGAGCTCGAGAGCCGCGTGCTGCTCGTCGACGCGCGGCTGCGCGCGCGGGAGGAGGGCCTCACGGGCCGGCTGGGGCTCCTCGACGTGCCCGGCTTCGCGGATGTGATGGCGGGCGGCGCGGCGGCGGTGGAGGCGCTCGTCCACCCGACCGCGGTGGGCGGCGTGGACTTCCTGCCCGCGGGCGGGGCGGGCGGGTCGGGAGCCGTCCCGGCCGACCGGGAGATGCTCGCGAAGCTGTTCGAGGCGGCGCGGGCCCGGTATCCGTACGTCCTCGTGCAGGTCGGGTCCGTCCTGCGCGACACGCGCAGCGTCGTCACCGTCGGCCAGGCTGACGCCACCTTCCTCCTCGCGAGCGAGAACCGGACCTTCATGCGGGTTCTCGACGAGAGCCGCCAGCTGCTGCAGAGCAACGGCGTGGCCGACGTGCGCGTCGTGGTGGCCGGCGCCGGGCGGTAACCGCGCGGGCACGGGCCATGGCCTGGCGGCCGCGACTCGATCTCTCCGTCGTCCCCTCGGCGCTCGTCGTCGCCGCGGCCGCGATCTACGCCTCGGTCATCCCGGTGGTCGTCTTCGGGATGTCCAAGCTGTACTCCGTCCCGCTGGTCGTGGGCACCGTGTTCCCGATCGTGCTCTACGCGAGCCGCAACCCGCGGCTCTTCTTCCTGGTGGGGATGATCTTCACCTCGCAGCTGGGCCTGTCGATCAACTTCCGCGGCGCGCCGCACATGGGCGGCGCCCATGCGTTCTCCATCAGCCTGATGGATTTCTTCCTCGTGCCGCTGCTCGTCTTCCTCGCGCGCGACTACTACCGCGGCGTGCGCCGCGAGTTCGTCCTGTCGCCGGTGTCGGCCTGGTGGCTCGCGCTCGTCGCGCTGGGGGCCTACTCGGTGGTCGTGGGCCCGTTCCGGGAGATGGCGCTCAAGGAAACGGTGAGCATGGTGAAGAACTGGATCCTCTTCCTCGTGATCGTGAACGAGTGCGTCCGGGAGAGGCACTTCCACTACGCGGTGATGGCGATCGCCGCCAGCGTCGCGACGAACGTGTGCGTCGCGTTCCTGCAGTTCCTCCTCAAGCGCGACCTCGGGCTGCAGGCGCTCGGGGAGGCTTCGCCCGAGTCGACCGCCGGCGCGAATTTCGGCGTCTACGGCTCGCTCGACGGGGTCTACCGCGTGGGCGGGCTCGCCGGGCACGCGAACCTCCTGTCGGCGTACCTCGCGATGGTGCTGCCCATCCTCATCGGGCAGATGTACACGAACTACCGGTGGCCCGCGAAGACGCTGCTCGCCCTCCTCGCCGCCGCGGGCGCGGCCGCGCTGGGCATGACGCTCTCCCGCTCGGGCTGGGTCGCGTTCGCCGTCTCGCTCTCGTTGCTCATGCTCGCGCTGGTCGCCCTTCCCGGCATCCGCATGCGGCACGTCGCGCTCAAGGTGTCGATGGTGGCGGCGATGGCCGGCGCGGCGGTGGCCGGCTCGGGCCCGGTGCTGCGCCGGTTCCTGCAGAGCGACTCGGGAGCCGTGGACTTCCGCCTCGAGTGGGTGAAGATCGCGTGGGAGATGGTCCAGGACAAGCCGATCCTCGGCTTCGGCCTCAACTCCTTCGTCTACCACCTGGAGCACTATGCGCCCTATTCCCCGGCGCGCATGTACGAGCTCTTCGGCGACATGCTGCCGGCCGTGCACAACACCTACATGCTGGTGTGGTCGGAGCAGGGGACCGTCGGCCTGTTCCTCTTCCTGGGCATGCACGCCCAGCTCTTCTGGATCGCCATCAAGATGCTGCGCTACGGCGGCCTGAGCGAGCGCGTGTCCATGGTGGGCATCGCGGGGGCCTGCGGCGTCCTCGCGATCATGATCGACGGCATCTCGAGCTTCTACCTGCGCATCCACGCCCCGGCGAGGACGTTCTGGGTCGTGGCCGGGCTCGTCGTGGCGGCGTACTACTGGCACGTCCGCAACCACGAGCTGCGGCGGCAGCTGGCGCAGCCTAGGGGCGCTTGAGGGCGGGCCGCGGCGGCGGCGGCCGCGGCGGGCGCGAAGCGAGCCGGCGCAGCCACCGCGAGCCGATCGCGAAGGGCCGCGACAGCAGGTAGGGAAAGGAGCCCTCGCGGGCGATCCGCGCGAGCCCGCCGGCGGGGTCGCGGCCCGTGGCGATGTCGCGCAGGCCGATCATCGTGTGGTGGATGCGCAGCCGCCGGCGGAAGACCGCCGGGTCGAGCGCGTCGCGCCAGCGCTCGGTGACGCGGATCATCTCGGCGAGCACCTCGTCGTGGTGCGAGCGCGACATCGCGCCGCCGTGCACGCGGTACCAGCAGACGACGTCCTGGACGCAGGCGGCCTCGCCCCGCCGGGCGAGGGCCGCGTACAGGTAGTAGTCGTGGCAGCAGCGGATGTCGGGCGGGGACGGCACGGCCTCGCGCGCGAGGTCCGCGCGAAGGCAGGCCGCGCTCTGGCAGATGTAGCAGGAGTCGACGAACAGGCTCTCGAAGATGTCGCCCTGCGGCAGGTCGCCGAACTCGTGCCAGTGGTCGTAGTCGCGCTCGGCGCGCACGTCGCCGAACTTCATCGCCCGGCCGTAAACGATCGCGAGGCGCCCGGCCGCGTCGGCGTCGATGAGGCGCGACTGCCTCTCCAGCTTGTCCGGCGCCCAGACGTCGTCCTGGTCGAGGAAGGCCAGCCACTCGCCGCGGGCCTGCGCGATCGCGGCGTCGCGCGCCGGGGCGAGCGGCGTGCGCTCCGGCGCGAGGAAGTAGCGCACCCGGCCGTCGCCCGCGTACGGCTCCAGCAGCGCGGCGCTGCCGTCCGTGGACTGGTCGTCCCAGAACACGAGCTCCCAGTCGCCGAAAGTCTGCGCGAAGAGGCTGCCGAGGGCCTCCCCGAGGAACCGCTCCCCGTTGTAGACGTTCATGATCACGCTGAACCGGGGGCGGTGGCTCATCAGGGGACGCGCGCCTCCTCGCCGGAGAAGGTCTCGGGCCGGTACACCCGCGGCAAGGCCGGCCCGCCGGCCCGCGTGCCGGCGCGGCGCGTGTCGACGATGTGGGTGAAGAACTCCGCGTAGGCGGCCGCGACGGCGTCCCACCGGAAGGCGCACCCGGCGCGCTCGCGGGCCGCCGCGCCGAGCGCGGTGGTCGCCGCGGGATCGGCCTCCAGGGACTCGATGACGCAGGCGAGCTCGCCGGGCTCCCGCGTGAAGTAGCGCCCCGCTTCGCCGAGCGCCTCGCGGTTGAACACGACGTCGAAGGCGACGCAGGCGGCCCCGGTGCCCATCGCGCGCAGCAGGCTGGGGTTGGTGCCGCCCACCTGGTGGCCGTGCAGGTAGGTGCGGCAGTTCGCGTAGAGGCCGTTCAGGATGTCGCTGTCGTACAGCGGTCCCAGGCAGCGCACGCGGCCGCCCGCCTCGGCCATGATGGCGCGCGAATAGTCGGACTCGAAGCGCGCGCCGCCCACGTACACGAGCGGCAGCCGGGCGCCGGAGGCCTTGTACTCGCGGATGATCAGGTCGACGTTGTTCTCGGGCTCCAGCCGCGCCACGACGAGGTGGTAGTGCCCCGGCTCCAGGCCGAAGTGCCCAGGCGCGCCCGGGTTGGGCGGGTCGCCGACGAGGCTGCCGTAGGGGATGAACGCGCTCGCGGCGCCGTAGTTCTCGCGGTAATAGTCGCGCATCGCCTCCGAATCGCTCACCAGCCCCGTGGCGAGGAGCGTGGCCACGCGCTCCGACCAGCGGTAGTAGCGGCGCTGGAAGCCGCTCCACTTGCCCCGCTGCCAGCCGAGCCCGTCCGTGTGGATCACCAGCGGCATGCGCCGCAGCACCAGCGGCAGCGTGAGGGGGCTGTTGCCCGGGTCGACGACGAACGCGAGGTCGAAGCGGCTGGCGGCCGCGTCGAGGATGGCGCGCTGGCTGTGCAGCAGGCTCTCGAAGCTCTTGCCTCCCGGCGCGGAGAGGTACACCAGCCGCACGCCCTTGAACTCGTCGGGGTGCGACTGCGCGTAGTGGGTGCGGCAGTACACCGTGACGTCCATGCCGTGGCTCGCCACGAGGCGCGTCGAGACCTCCTCGACGAGCGTGCTGAAGCCGCTGTAGCGGGCCGGGATGCCGCGGTCGCCGATCATGGCGATCCGCAGGCCCGCGCGCGGGCGCGCCGGCGCGGCCGTCACCCGGCCGCCCCGTGCGCCGCGGCGATCGCCGCTGCCGGATCGCGTACCATCGGTCGCTGTCCGGCGGGTCGGGGCCGGGCGCAGCCACCGAACGCCCGTCTGTTCGCACACTCCACGTGGACCGGCCCGCCCGAGCGGGGCACCCAGGAAAAGGAGCGGAGTTTCGCACATGCGCATCCTGCACGCCAACAACGTGCGCCGCGGGTCGGGGGGGTCGACGCGCTCCTGCGAGGCCTCGATCGCCGCGCTGCGCCGCGCCGGCGTCGAGGTGGACGTCTTCCTGCGCGACAGCAAGGACATCGCCGGGAGCGTCGCGGGAAGGCTCGGCGCGCTCCTCGACGGGCTTCATGGCGCCGCGGTGGTCCGCGATTTCGCGGCGCGCCTGCGCGAGCGCCGCCCGGACGTCGTGCACGTCCACGAGCTCTTCCCGCTCATCCCGCCCCGGGTCCTCGCCACCTGCGCCGAGGCGGGAATCCCCGTGGTGATGACCTGCTACGACTACCGCCTGACCTGCCCGGTCGCCACGCACCGCGTCCGGGGCGAGGCGTGCTTCCGCTGCCTCGGCGGGCGCGAGCACTGGTGCGTGCTGCGCAACTGCCGAGGAAGCCTGCCGGAGTCCTTCGCGCACGCCCTGCACAACGCGGCGGCGCGCCGCGCGGGCCACTTCGACCGCAACGTCGCGCGCTACCTGCCGCTGAGCGGCCACCTGCGCGACTTCATGGTCGAGCGCCAGGGCATCGATCCCGGGCGGATCGCCGTGAGCCATCCGCCGATACGGCTTCCCGAGGCGCCCGTGGCGGACCCGGCCGCGGGCGCCTACGTGGCCTACGCCGGGCGGTTCGTGCCGGAGAAGGGCGTCGAGGTGATGGTGGAGGCCTGCCGGCGGCTCGGGCTGCCGATGCGCTTCTCCGGCGACGCCCCCGGGCACCCGGCCGTGCGCGAGGGCGACGACGCGACTTTCGGCGCGACGTGGAAGTCGCCGGAGGAGCTCGCCGCCTTCTACCGGGGCGCGCGCGTGCTCGTGATGCCGAGCCTGTGGCCCGAGACCTTCGGCATCGTCGCCGCCGAGGCGATGAGCCACGGCGTGCCGGTCGTGGCCTCGCGCATCGGCGCGCTGCCCGAGACGGTGGTCGACGGCGAGACGGGCCTGCTCGCGCGGCCCGGGGACGCCGCGGACCTGGCCGACAGGATCGCGCGGGTCTGGAACGATCCCGCGCTCGCGCGGCGGCTCGGAAGCAACGGCCGGCGCCGGGTCGAGGAGGAGTTCGCCGAGGACGTGCACGTCGGGCGCCTGGTCCGCGTCTACGAGGCCGTGGCGAGCCGCCGCGGCTGAGCCCCGGCCCGCCGCTTCGCCGGCCGCGGATCGTGCTAGTGTCTTGCGTCCGGCAGCGCCTCGGGGGACCGAACATGCGCACTTTCGTGGAGCAGGCGAACGGCTTCTTCCTCTGGTCCCTGACCCTGGTCCTCAACGCGTTCTTCGACCGGTTCACCGGCGGCTCGCGGCGGCCGGTCCTGTTCGCGGCGAGCGAGGCGAACCCCGCGCTGGCCCTGTTCGACCGGCATCACGAGCGGATCCGCGCGGAGCTCGACGCGATCCTCGCCGAGCGGGACTCCTTTCCCCGCTACCACGACCTGGACCCGCTGCAGTACGAGATCTCGGCGGTCGAGAACCCCGGCAAGCGCTGGCAGGTCTACATGCTCAACTGCATGGGCATGCGCGTCGAGCGCAACTGCGCCGGCTGCCCCTTCACCGCTTCCCTCGTCGACCAGGTGCCGGACCTCTTCCAGGCCTTCTTCTCGATCCTCGAGGGCGGCAAGTCGATACCGGCGCACAGCGGCATCTACCGCGGCTACCTCCGCTACCACCTCGCGCTGAAGGTCCCTAAGGAGCGGCCGCCGCGGATCCGCATCAAGGACCACTTCCACGAGTGGCGCGAGGGCGAGAGCGTGGTCTTCGACGACAGCTGGGAGCACCAGGTCTACAACGAGGCGGACGACCTGCGCGTGGTGCTGATCGTCGACGTCCTGAGGCCCATGCCCGCGATTCCCCGGGCGCTCAACCGGCTGGTGAAGGCCTACCTGCGGATGCACTACGTCCGCTTCACGCTGCGCCAGCCCTACTTCCAGTGACGCCGGGGCCGGCCGTGCCGCTGCTCGCCGCCGCGAAGGCACGCCTGCGCGACCTGCTGCTGCGCCGGCTGGGGTGGTCGGCGGCCTACGACGCCGTCGTCCGGGCGGAGAACCTCGTCTTCGGCCGCAAGCTCCGGGTGGAGGCCTGCAGCGCGTGCCAGCTCGCGTGCCCGTCATGCTCGACCGCGCAGGGCCTCACGCGGCAGGGGCCCGTCGGCGCGGGCCGGCTCAGGGCCGCGGACTTCCGCCGTTTCGTGGAGCGCAACGGCCGCATCCGCGAGATCGAGCTGTCCAACTGGGGCGAGATCTTCCTCAACACGGAGCTGCCGGAGATCCTGGCGATCGCCCGCGAGCGCGGCATCGCGCTCACGGCCATGAACGGCGTGAACCTCAACGACGCCACCGAGGAGATGCTCGAGGCCGTCGTGCGCCACGGGCTTCGCCGCATGTCGGTGTCGATCGACGGGGCGACCGCGGAGAGCTACGCGACCTACCGGCGCAAGGGCGACCTCGCCACGGTGCTGCGCAACGTCGACCGGATCATCCACCACAAGAAGGCGCTCGGCAGCCGCTACCCGGAGCTCACGTGGCAGTTCGTCGTGTTCGGCCACAACGAGCGCGAAATCGCGACGGCGCGCGAGATGGCGCGCGAGCGCGGCATGCGGTTCAACCCGATCCGCAACCTCGACTTCGGCTACTCGCCCGCCGGCGACGCCGAGCTCGTGCGGCGCGAGGCCGGCATCGACACCTCGGTGGGCGGCGAGGCGGTCGTGCGCGGCATCGCCGGCCGGCTCGACTTCTGCCACCAGCTCTGGGATGCGCCGCAGGTGAACTGGGACGGCAAGCTCCTCGGCTGCTGCTTCAACTACTTCTCGGACTTCGGCAACGTCTTCGAGACGGGCCTCGCGCCGGCGCTCGCGGGCGAGCGCTACCGGCACACGAAGGCGGTCGTGCTGGGGCGGGCGGCGCCGCGTCCCGACACGCCCTGCCTGCGCTGCCCGGTCTATGCCGGGGCCGCATCGCCCACCGGCGCGAAGGTGATCCCCATCTTCGCCGAGGGCGCGGGGCGACGCGAGCCCGCGCCCGGGCAGCCCTGACCGCGGCGTTCAGCCCGGGTCCGCGGCGGCGCCGGCGGGCGGCGCGGCGATCGCCTCCACCGACAACGGCCCCGTGCTGCGCGCGCGGCGCTGCACCCGCACGGGTGCGTGCACCAGGACCTCCCCGTCGGCGACATCCGACCACACGCGTGCACCCGCCGTGAGCCGCACGCCGCTGCCGATGCGCACGGGGCCGACGACGCCGGCGTGGTGCTCGAGGGTGACGTCGTCGCCAAGCCGGGGGAGCGCCGTTCGCGCGCGCGCGCTTTCCACGTCCTCGGGGCGGGGGTCGAGGCCGGCCACGGCGAGCACGGTGAGGTTGCGCCCGGCCACGGCGCTGATCGACACGCACGCGGGATACGGCACCAGCAGGCCCGGGCCGACGCGCGACCACGGCCTCATGTCGGCGCCCGTCCACGCCATGTTGAGCTGCCAGAGCAGCTGGGCGCGGCGAGGGCGCCCCGCCGCGAACGCCTCCTGCGAGGCCCGGAAGAGCCACACGCAGGTCCACGCCGGGGAAAGGCGCAGAGCCAGGCGCGCGAGCGCCCCGCCGGGCCGCTCGTGGTCGACGAGGCGCGCCCAGTCCGCCGCGAGCAGGGCGCGCCGGTCTTCGGGCGGCGGCGCCGGCTCCGCCCCGGCGCCCGTCGGGCCGGCGGGCGGCTCCGCGCGCGGCGCCAGCACGGCGCGGCACCCGGGCGTCACCACGAGCCGGTCGTCGGGAATGTCCTGCAGGACGTGCCCCGAGAAGCCCGTGCGCACGTTGTCGCCGATGCGGACCGGCCCGAGGATGCGCGAGTGCGCCGCGATGACCACGCCATCGCCGATCGCCGGCCCGTGCTCGGCGGGCTCGCGGAACGCGGCGCCCGGCGAGGCGGCGATCGAGTAGGCGAAGAGCACGAGGCCCTTGCCGGCGCGCCCGTTGAACAGCACGCCCGTAGGGTGCGGCAGGTACCAGCCGCCGCCCACGCAACTCGCAGGATTGAGGGTGGCGCGGCTCACGGCCCGGTTCAGCCGCGCGAGGGCGGCGGCGATGCGCGGCCAACCCTTGGCATGGGCGCAGTGGGAGGCGCGGTAGAGCCCGAGCGCCAGCGCCTGCGTCGTGAGGAGCGCGCTCATCCGCCGCCGGCGCGCCGGATCGGCGCGCCCCCGGCCCTGGGCCTCGTAGGCGTCGAGATCGTCAACGAAGTCCCGCAGGGTGGCGCGAAGCGACGCGTGGGGGCAGGGTGCGGATGCCGCGCGCGGAGGCGCCGTCGCGGGCCGCGGGCCCGGGGTTCCGGGATGCGCAGCGTGCACGTCGTGGTCGTCCGGCACGTCCTGCATGAGCGCCACGCCCGTGAGCAGCCGCACGCGGCTGCCGACGCGCTGCGGCCCCTCGATCCCGCAGCAGGGGCCGATCGTGCAGTCGTCGCCGAGGAAGGGCAGGCCCATGCCGGCGCCCACGTCGCGGGACTTGGGCAGCATGCCGGTGCCGGAGCGCGACATCACGGCGAGGTTGCGCCCGGCCCCGCCCATGAGCGCGACGCCGGTGGGGTGCGGCACGAGCAGGCCGGGGCCGAACGCGGAGGCCGGGTGGAAGTCGCCCCCCGTCGCGAGCGTGCCGAGCTGGGACACGAGCCGGGCGCTCTTGCGATGGCCGCGCCGCCAGAGGTGGTGGGCGACGCGGAAGAGGAAGACGCATGCCGCGCCGGGGTGCAGCCAGGTGAGCGCCGGCTCGGCGCCGAGCTGGGCGGCCAGCGCGCGGCGCAGGCGCGCGTGGTCCGCCGCGAACAGCTCGCGCGTCTGCCGCCAGGAAAGGGGTGGGTCTTCTTCGTTGTCCAAGGTGGGTTCGCGAGTGCTGGCGGCCGGATGAACTCTGCGGCAGGATCGGGGCGCGCGTGCCCATTTTGCGCGGTTTCGGGGCCGCTTTCAGGGGAGTGCGATGAACGTCTTCATCACCGGTGGTACCAGCGGCATCGGCCTCGCCCTGCTTCGCCGGTACGTGGCCGAGGGGCACCGCGTGGCCGCCTTCGCGCTGCCGGAGGCCTCGCCCGACGCGGTTTTCGACGGGAGCGCGACGGGGGCGGTCCTCTACGCCGGGGATGTGCGCGACGCCGAGGCGCTGCGCCGCGCCGTGGCGTCGTTCGCGCAGGGCCGGCTCGACCTGATGATCGCCTGCGCCGGCATCAACAACGGGTTCGCGGCGGCGGCGTGGCCCTCGTTCCCGCGCGAGCGCGACATCGTCGAGGTGAACGTTCTGGGCGTGCTGAACGCGTTCGAGGCGGCACTGGCCGTCATGGCGCCCGCGCGAGGCGGGCGGCTCGCGGCGGTGGCCTCGGCCTCGGGGCTCCTCGGCATTCCCGGGAGCGCCGGCTACTCGGCGTCGAAGGCCGCGGTGATCACCCTTTGCGAGGCCTATGCCATCGAGCTGGCGCGGCACGGCATCGGGGTCACGTGCGTGGCGCCGGGCTTCGTCGCCACGCCGCTCACGGAGGGCAACCCGGAGCCGATGCCTTTCCTCGTGTCCGCGCAGGAAGCTGCCGAACGGATCGCGACGGCCATCGCGCGGGGCGAGGAGTTCGTGGTCTTCCCCTGGCAGTTCCGGCTGCTCGCCGCGCTCCTCGCGGTGACGCCGCGCTCCCTGGTTCGCGCCCTCTTCAAGCGGGCGCATGCGCGCAAGATGGCGCAGCCAGCGGCCACGCGGGGCGGGCCGTGAGGGGCGCCCGCGGCCGCGGCGATCAGTCGTCGCGGTCGAGGGCGCGCAGGACCAGCCGGTCGACCCACCGCGCCGGCAGGCGCGACAGCAGCCATCCCAGGCGCGAGCCGCGGCCCGCGAGGATGCGCGCGGGCGGGCGCGCGGCGTCGAGTGCCCGCGCAATCGCCACGCAGGCGTCACCCCCGTCGGGCGCGGCGGTCGCCGCCCTGCGCGCGTGGCGCAGCAGGCGATCCACCCGGGCCGCGTAGCGTTCCCGGATCGCCGGCGGCCAGGCGTCCCGGCGCCGCTCGGCGTCGATGGCCGCCTTCTCCCAGATCGCCGTGGCCGCCTCGCCCGGCTCGACGAGGACGACCGCGATCGCCTCGCCCGCGAGCTCCCGCCGCAGCGAATCGGACAGCGCCTCCAGGGCGTGCTTGGAAGCGGCGTAGGGCCCGAGCAGGGGGTAGGCGAGCAGGCCCGACACCGAGCTCACCATCACGATCCTCCCCCGCGCGGCGCGCAGCAGCGGCAGCATCGCCTGCGTCGTCGCGACCGGGCCGACCACGTTCACGTCGAACTGGCGGCGCCAGTCCTCGGGGCCCACGCCTTCGACCGGCCCGGCGACCGCGATCCCGGCGTTGTTCACCAGGGCGTCGAGCCCGCGCCCGGCGACCTCGGCCTCCATGAACCGGGCGGCCGCGGCGATCGATCCGGGATCCGTCACGTCGAGCCGCACCGGGACGACGCCCGTCGGGTGCAACGCCCGAACGCGCGCCTCGTCCTCGGCGCGGCGCACGCCGGCGAACACGCGCCAGCCGCGGGCGGCAAGGTGGCCCGAGAGCCGGAACCCGAGCCCCGAGGACGCTCCGGTCACCAGCACGCGGCGCGCGGCATCCCCGGCGCTCATCGGCGGGCTAGCCCAGCAGCTCGCGCACCGCGGCCGCCACTTCCCGCGCGTCGTCGTCCGACACGCACGCGCCGATGGGCAGCGTGAGGATGCCGCGCGCGATGCGCTCGGTGTGCGGCAGCCGGGGCGGCTCGCGCCCTTCGTTGTAGAGCGGCATCGGGTGCAGCGGCTCGTAGTGGATGGTGGCCCCGAGGTTGCGCGCGCGCAGCGCGAGGAGCAGGTCGTCCCGCCCGGTGCGCGCGCCCTCGCCCAGCACGACCACGAACATGTGCCGCGTGTGGCGCGGGTGCGTGCAGTCGCCCTGGAAGGCGAGCGGGAGCCCGTCCAGCGCCTCGCGGTAGATCGCGGCCACGGCGGCCCGGCGCGCGGCGAAC
>Ga0138256_10003608_pt1 | contig 16427 bp, 10 predicted proteins | sample KNB2016incub_MG_FD_105486 | JGI IMG/M metagenome (GOLD analysis project Ga0138256, IMG submission 105486) | Active sludge microbial communities from wastewater in Klosterneuburg, Austria - KNB2014incub_MG | ecosystem: Engineered > WWTP > Activated sludge > Unclassified | place: Austria... | reverse complement strand
TATCCACATTGCGTTTCAGAGCAAAAATATATTTATTTATTGCTCAAAAAATTAGTAAATTTATAGGACAAAATTATCTAAGAATGAACAATGCAATGAACCTCTCTTTTCAGTTAAAAACTGGAAAAAAAGATGAAAATGGACAAGCTCCCATTTATGCAAGAATTACAATCAATGGTGTAAGAACAGAATTTTCAATCAAACGCTTTATTGATCCGTCCAAATGGATAAACAAAGCAGGGATTGTTAAAGGGACTAATGAAGATGCCCGTAGTATCAATGCGCAAATTGTTACAGTAAGAACAAAACTGTTCCAACACTACAATCAAATTATTGAAGCTGGTAAAGTTGCCACATGCGAAACAATAAAAAATGCCTATTTCGGTATCACTGAAAAAGGCAAGTCAATAATCGAAGCCTACGAATATCATAATGCCCAGGTAAAAGAATTAATTGGTAAAGATTTTGCCGCCGGTACATATACAAAATATGTAACATCGTTAGCGCATCTCAAAAATTACATGCTATGGAAATACAAGGTAAGTGATAAGAATGTTAAGCAAATAGATTTTGCGTTTATAACTGAGTTTGAATATTACTTAAAATCAGTTTGCAACATTGATCATAACACTTCAATGAAATATATTACTAACTTAAAAAAGATTGTCCGCATTTGCAGGGGTAATGGCTGGTTAGATCATGACCCGTTTATTAATTACAAAATTACAAAGCGAGAAGTTGAAAGAGATTTTTTAAGCGATGATGAATTAAAGAAAATTACAAACAAACATTTTTCCATTGAAAGACTGATGAACGTAAGGGATATATTCCTATTCAGTTGCTTTACAGGGTTGGCTTATGCAGATGCAAAAAAATTATCTAAAGAGCATATACTTGTAGGCATTGATGGCGGCAAGTGGATTAAGATAAATAGAACAAAAACAGATACACGTTCCAGTATCCCATTACTACCAACAGCTGAGGAAATCATTGAAAAATATTCACAAGACCCAAAATGTGTTGCAGCAAATATTTTATTGCCAGTATTAAGTAACCAAAAAATGAACTCTTATTTAAAAGAGATTGCTGATGTATGTGGCATTAATAAAAACATCACTTTCCATTTAGCCCGTCACACTTTCGCAACTACTGTTACTTTATCCAATCATGTGCCGATTGAAAGTGTTAGTAAAATGCTTGGGCATCGTTCAATAAAAACAACTCAGCATTATGCAAAAGTTTTGGATAGAAAAATAAGTGACGATATGCAATTACTAAAAGAAAAAATGAGTTTAGCGAATAGCACTGGTAAAACAAAAATTGCATAATCATTACTAAATATTTTGTCTAAAAATCAACTTTTAAAATTTGTGGGAAAATGCTTGATTCTATTGACAAATAGTGAATATTGTGTGGATAAATACTAAGTATATTAGCGTCAAAAATCAATAAATTTGCCTTAGAATAATTAGGAGGGAATTGTCGTATCTAAAAGAAATAAAAAATGCAGTTAGAGATTGTTACAAAACAAGATTTTCAGGATCTGAAATCGGAACTGATTGATGAAATCAAAAAGTTTTTCAATCCTGCAACAGAACAAAAAGAATGGATGAAAAGTGCCGATGTGATGCAACTTTTAGGATGCTCCGCTGGCACTTTGCAAAATCTGAGAGTAAATGGAAAACTACCCTTCACAAAAATGGGCGGCACAATCTACTACTCAAGAAAAAATGTGATGAATGTATTGGAAGGGAATAAGTGTAAAGCCGCTTAACAAATCCCACAAAAAACATTGATTGCTTCTGCTCCCGAAGCCATCCTTTGAAAACTGAACTCAAACCTAAAACTGCTGAATGAAAGAGAATGAACAATTATTGCTTATAAAAAAGCAACGGACTGAATTATGTGCGAAATTAAAAACAATAAATTATTACTGCCAATAGAGCAAGCTGTATATGCCTATCACAACGGACTTGTGAAGGGGCTTGGCATCTATCTCTACCTCAAATTCTACTCCGACGGTAAGATAAAAAGTGATTCTCCAGTTTTTGCCCAGCTTCGTAAAGACCTTCGGTTAACAGACAACCGCACTTTCAAAAAACATATCGACAAACTGTTAGAACATAAGTGGATCGGTTACTCTCAACTTTCAGACGTTTATTATCTAAGAAAAACAAAGTTTATCCGCCTGTTGCATGATTTCAGGTTAAGACAGGCCGCTATTGTGGAACCGCAGGATCTGAAACATATTCAGGTCTATCTGGCCGCCATTATTATTTGCAAGGAAATAAAAGACATGGAATATTATTGGGATGTAGTGAAACCGAGGAGACTGGAAAAAGCAGCTGTTAAGTGGCGGTCTGCAAAGCATTGGAAAGTCTCCTCTCACTCATCCAATCGTCCGGCATATTTTGGGCTCTGCAACAAAACCATTGCAAAACTGCTTGCCTGCAAACAAACCAGGGCCTGTGTTCTCAAACAAAAGGCGGAAGCATTAGGCTATCTGGAATCCAGCCATCGTTACAGGGATATTAAGGAATTTGCCAAACCGGATTTTCATTTCCGTGGGCAAATGTATCAGCAGTTCCCGGAAACAAAGGGCCGTATCCGGGTTTGGCGTAAATGGAGAGGCGATGTAAAGTATTACAAATTCGTTCTCCAGTTACATGATGAAATCATTCCGAAAATCAGTTTTAAACGCATCGAAAAATTGTCTTCCATACGTTTGCCGGTTGAAGTGCTAAGAGGATTAAACAATGAAATCAGGAAAGCGGCTTAATGATAGTTTTGTCGTCGCCAAATTTTGGCGAACGGGGTTTTTGCAGTCCGATTTTTACACTTTTTATAAATTGATATTTGAAATTGATTGATTTTTGACCCGCAAACACTGTTTTCTCTCTTTCATTATAAGTATAGAGAGTATTTCTTCCCCTTCCTTTCCCTCTTCCTTCCCATCCTGCTACTACTCTTGTATAGTGGGATCATCTATTAATGCTATATCCCACTTATTATGTTTCACTTTTTTGCATACCACTTTGTAGTAGCTATAAATCATTGATTTTTCTTATTTTGCATACATAAGAATTGAATAGTGCAACAATCGGTTTCCGATTAGTTTACAAAACTAACTATGGCTTCAGACAACCCTATCCTTAATAGTCCTTACGACGAACCTCAACTGCACTACGATACAGACAGTGAGGGCAGCCTTGACTACAATAAAGTATGCAAAGGCAGACGCATATTCAAGCCTGATGCCGCTGTAATCCCCTCCCGCCAGACCGGACAGAAAGAGATATTTGGTTGGAACGATGATGCAGAGGAGTACGGCACTCATATCATAAACCTTTGCCGCAAAGAGGTTGGCAAATGGAGAGTAGAGAATTACCCTAATACTACAAGGGTTTCAAGAGAACTACTGAATTTCTGGTTTGCCAACCCCGAAAGGCTGGTAACAAAGAAGCTGTTCTTTGCCCAGCAGGAGGCTGTTGAAACTGTCGTTTGGATCAACGAGGTCGCAGAACGTTCCAATGCAGGCCAGCATATCCTTAACCTGCTAAGGGGTGGCCAGCAAACAGTAAGTACTGAGGCCGCAGACCAACTACCCCGTATTGCCTTAAAAATGGCCACAGGGTCAGGTAAAACCGTAGTAATGGCCTGCCTTATCTGTTATCATTACTTCAACAGGCAGGAATACAGAAATGATACCCGGTTTGCCGATTACTTCCTGATAGTTGCTCCAGGTGTAACCATAAAAAGCAGGTTAGGTGTACTGTTTGTGGATACAAAAAATAAGAATCCAATAGACATTGAAGATTATTACCGGGTTCGAGGTTTGATTCCTGCAAATATGGAACATCGCCTGGAAAATCTTAATGCAAGACTCGTCATTACCAACTACCATACATTTGAACCAAAGATTTTACAAGGCAACAAACGGAGCCCCTTTGACGGCAAAGTGAATCTGCAAGGTGTGAAAATTGATACCGGCAATAAAGAAGATTTTTCTCAAGTAGTGAAACGTACTTTGGGAAAATTCAAAACAGGTAGCCGGGTCTTGGTGATGAATGACGAAGCTCATCACTGCTACTTGCCAAAATCAAAAGGCAAGACATCGGACAATGAAGAAGCAGACGAAAACGAAAGAGCAGCTGTTTGGTTTAGTGGGTTAAGAGAAATTGCCAATCGTTTCAAGTTGCAAAATGTTTATGACTTATCAGCTACACCTTATTACTTGCAGGGCTCCGGCTATCCAGCCTACGCATTATTCCCTTGGGTCGTATCTGACTTTGGCTTGATTGAAGCCATAGAAAGCGGCCTTGTAAAAATTCCTTTCCTTCCTGAAAGTGACAACACACAGGAATTAACCATGCCGGTGCTCCGTAACCTGTACGACCATGTAAGGGATGAACTGCCAAGAAAAGGGCAACGCAAAAAGAAAAGCGAAGCTGCTGCCGAAGGAGAAACCCTAAAAGAAATGCCTCCACGTTTACCATCACTGGTTAAAGGTGCATTAGACCAGTTCTATAATCACTATGTAGAATATTTCAACGGCATCAGAAAACACAAGGAAGAAAAAGCCAACATATTTTCTGCGCCACCTGTCTTTATTGCAGTTTGCAACAATACTTCTGTATCTAAAGAAGTGTACAAATACATTGCTGGTTACGAATACGAAAATGAAGATGGTAAAGTTGAAGTGGTGCATGGTGCAAAAGAGTTATTTTCCAATTATGATCCTTCTACCAATAGGCCATTGAAACGGCCGCCAACTCTATTGATAGATAGTGATGCGTTGGAAAATGGCGAACAGATAAACGAGGAGTTTAAGAAAATATTTGCTGGTGAGATTGAAGAATTTAAAAAAGACTATGCTCGGATGCATGGTCAAGGTAGTATTGAAAAAATTACCGATGCAGAGATTTTAAGAGAAGTAGTTAATACTGTTGGCAAGCAAGGAAAATTAGGTTCTCATATTCGTTGTGTGGTTTCTGTTTCTATGCTTACTGAAGGTTGGGATGCAAATACGGTTACCCATATCATGGGTTTAAGGGCTTTTGGTTCACAGCTTCTTTGTGAACAGGTAGCAGGGAGGGCATTAAGAAGAATGAATTACTTTTTGCAGGGCTACGATAAAGAAGGCAACCCAACAGACGATAAACGAAAAATCGTAATAGAAAAATTTCCACCGGAATATGCTCATATCATTGGCGTTCCTTTCAAATTGTTCAAAGGTGGCAAAACAGTTACACCACCACCACCGGTTGACCTTACGCATATTGCGTCCATACCAGATAGACAAAAGGAAATGGAAATTGATTTTCCCAACGTTGTTGGCTACAGGGTAGAAAATTATGATGGTGAAATAAAGTATGATTTCAGCAATATTGAAAACTATGAGATACGGGGCGACCTGATGCCCATCCGCACCAAACTGGCATCTGCATTTTCCAACGAGGAAATAGATATTGAAATACAATCCGTATTGCAAAAAAGAGATACAGAAATTATCTGGTGGTTAACAAAGGAATTAATAAAAAATCATTTCACCGATGAAAATGAAAACCCAAAGTTCCAGCGTTTCAATAAACTGAAACAGATTGTTACAGAATGGTACAATAAAAAAGTAATACTGCTGAACATTAATGACGATCGTTGTAAACGGCTGCTATACTTTGATGACCCTAAGAAAATTGTTGACCACATTGCAAGGGGCATTAATCCCCACATCAATACAACGGAACATATTCGTCCGGTATTTAACTATTACAATAAATTCAGTAGTACCAAATATGTAAATGGTAATACAGTTAAGGATGTTTTCCCTACGGAAAAGAGCCATGTAAACTATGTGGTAATGGATAGCGATTGGGAAGGCATTGCAGCCAAAACATTAGAAGAACTGGATATAGAAAGCTATGTAAAAAACCAGTTCCTGGGCTTTACCATACCCTATGTAAAAGAAGGGAAAGACAAATTGTATTATCCTGATTTTATAGTAAGAGTAAAAGGCCGGGATGATAAACCCAAAAACCTGATTATTGAAATAAGCGGTATGAGCAAAGACAAAGCGGAGAAGAAATGGTTTGTAGAAAATCGCTGGCTGCCTGCTGTTAATGCACTGAAGGATAAATATGAATATCCTGAATGGCATTTTATTGAAATAGCGAATGACATTCGTAATATTAAAAACCAGTTAATAGAAAAGATTAATGCCTTATGATTACATGGAGCAACTGGAAGAAAATGCCTGCTCCAGAAGTTTGCAGGCAAATTGAAGGACCGGAAGGCTGTGGTGTGTACCAGATTAGGAACAAAAAGACCAATCAGTTTATCCAGTTTGGCGAAAGCAAAAATTGCAGAGAAAGAATGAAATCATTATTTCCAAAACCCTTTGGTACTGGCACAAGAAATAATGAAGAAAAGCGAAAGTATATTTTAGAAACCTGGAAGGAACTTGAATACAGAACTTATGAAGCTGACAGTAAACAAGAAGCAGTTAAAATAGACCGTCAATTAAAAGCGCAAAAAATACATTTATTCAATACATAAATTCCTTAAATGTCGTTCCAACCATCACGTACAGAAACAATAAAAACCCTATTCCACGGTAACAGGTTTATTATTCCTGCTTATCAACGCAAGTATTCCTGGGGTTTTGAACAAAGAAAAGCCCTATGGGATGACATTGCAGAAAATTTAAACCTGAAACATTTCATCGGTACTTTATGCTTTAAGAAAATTGCAAATAAAGAAGACTTGTTTTCTGATACCTATGAGATTATTGATGGTCAGCAGCGGGTAACAACCCTCTTTATAATGTTGAATGTTTTAATTGAAAAGATTGAAGACAAAACACTAAAGGCGGGGTTTGAAAGCTTGTTTATGGGTGCTTTAGATACTCCAAAGTTGAAGGCAATGGGAGTAGATGAAGAATTTTTAAACCGTGTAATTTTTAAATACACTGAAATTGATGACAGTAAATTAATGGTACGCAGTCAAATCAATTTGCATCATGCCAAAAAAGATTTTAAAGGGTTGTCTTCAAAATTTACTCAAAACGATATTATTCAATGGATAAATTTTATTTCTAACAATATTGAAATTCTCATATTTAATGTTACCCAACAAGCAGAAGCGGTAAAGATGTTCTCTGTTATCAATGATCGTGGGCTTCCATTGTCAAATCTTGATAAAACTAAGAGCCTCTTAATGCTATACAGTACGCTTTATCTTGAGGAAGAACTAAATCAATCCATCAACCAGCTATTTGGTGAAATATTCGACTTCTTCGATGAAATGATTTTTTTAAAGAACAAACTTGGCCTTTTCAGAACCTTAGATGATTTCGACTTTGAGAATACTTTTTATACTCACTATTATTATACAGCCTATTGGATTTTTCCCGATTGGGATTACCAATTAGGGGCAGACAGTATTTTTAGACAATTAAAAAGATTATGTGAAGATTCAAAGACTAATACTGTTGATTTAAGATGGAATATTGACGAATATGTTAAAGACTTCCATTCATTTGCTAAATCATATGCCGAACTTTTTAGAAAAATTGATTCAGATAGTTTATATCAGCAGTACTTTTTAAGAATGGAATTTACCGCAACATTGTATCCATTAATTGTACGGTTGTTTCAACAAGACAAGCTGGAGGACTTATTTAGCACACTTGAGTTAACTGAAATGAGAGTTTACAAGCTAAAAAACACAAATCCAAGAAGCAATATGTACAATCTCTCATCTGATGTAGTTGAAGAAGATTGGACTGTAGATGAGATAAGAAAAAAGCTGGTTGAATTTGTAAACAATTTTTGCAATGATTACTTTACCGAAGAGAGTTTATCTGACCAAATTGACAATAAAACTTCATTAGTAAGATACTTACTTTATAAGATTAATTTAAAACAAGAAGGACAGGAATTGACATTGGATGAATTTAGAAATTTGCAAGTTGAACATATATTCAGCGTTAACCCGAATTTCAGTATCAGGCAGCATGGCTTTGGAAGACAAGAAACCTACGACCTGGAAATATCTAAAATAGGCAATCTTACAATTCTGGAAAAAGCGATAAATAAGGAAGTAAACAACATTGCACCTATTGATAAACTCACGGGTTATCAAAAGTCAAAAGTTGCAATTAATACAAAACTGCTTGGCGAAATAAAGAATTTTAATAAGGATGCAATTCATCAACGTTCACAAAAATTAATTGAGTTCTTTATGCAGGAATTTAATATTCCATCAACTAACTAACACATTTATGGCTAAGAAAATTTCATCAATAAAACACAAAACAGATACCAGGGCTCATATTCCATCAAAAGAAGAGGCAGGATACGAAGATGCCAATCCGAAAGTAAGTACAGGAAAAAAGGTATTGGAACTCCCCAAAAATCCGGTGGTACACCGTGGACAAGACCCTGAATTGTTCTGGCTTAATAAATACGGCAACGATGACAGAGATGATTTGCTGCAAGTAGATATTCGCAGTTTATACCGACATGAACATATTGCACCCGAAACCCTCATTAAGAATTTATATACGGTTACAGAAGAAAAAAGTAACCAGATGGATTTATTTAATGTAAATGAATTGTTTGGTAATGCTTTGGAAAAAGATGAATTGGATAAGGTAAGCGAATACTATCAGCACCAGGATGGCTGGACTAACAGATTGATACAAGGTGACAGCCATTTGGTAATGGCAAGTTTACTTGAACGAGAAGGAATGGCAGGGCAAGTGCAAATGATGTATTTTGACCCTCCTTATGGAATTAATTATAGTTCAAATTGGCAAGTAAAAATTTCAAATACGAATGTAAAAGAAAGCAGTGATGATGATTTAACAGGTGAACCAGAAGTTATTAAAGCATTTCGTGATACTTGGGAATATGGTATTCATTCATATTTAGGTTATCTGAGGGACAGACTAGTTATTGCTAACGAATTATTAAATGAATCTGGTTCATGTTTTGTTCAAATTTCTTCTCAAAATGTTCATCTAGTCCGTGCAGTAATGGACGAGGTTTTTGGAAGTGAAAACTTTGTAAGTCAAATTGCATATAGAACAAAGAATATGACAATTGATACTAAACTTTTAGGTTCAGTTAATGATTTTATAATTTGGTATGCAAAGGATAAAGAGAAAGTAAAATATAGAAAACTATATCAATACACGAATGTTGAGGGTGATACACATTGGGATTTATATCAACTTGCTGATGGTTCTGTTCATAAAATGACAACGGAACAAATTCATAACCATAAGCTATTACCAAAAGCTGCTGACCCTTGCCAACTTATTGCTTTATATCCGATTGGATATAGTCCTGACAGAGATTTCGTGGTAACTTTTGAAGGTAAGAAATACAGACCTGCAAATAATCGTTCTTGGAAATTTGATGCAGATGGTTTTAAAAAACTAGTTGCTCAAAAAAGAATTGTGCCTTATTCTTCGGGAGATACTTTAAGATATTTGTATAAGTTATCTGACTATCCTGTTTCTCCTTTGCATACTTTATGGCACGATACAGCACCAGCATCATCAAAAGAATATGTAGTACAAACATCTACAACTCCTATTCAAAGATGCTTGCAAATGACAACTGACCCTGGTGATTTAATCATTGACCCTACTTGCGGAAGTGGTACAACTGCGTTTGTAGCGGAGACATTTGGAAGAAGATGGATAACTATTGATACGAGTAGAATTGCATTGAATATTGCAAAACTAAGATTAATGTCCGCCACCCTTCCATATTTTAAGTTATATGATGAAGAAGGCGGTGATGTAAGACAAGGATTTATTTATGATAAAGCTGCTCATTTGACGCTTGAAAGTATCACAGGTATTGAGCCTTCAGAAGATGTTACATTATTTGATAATCCAAAAAGAGATGTAAAGAAACTTCGTGTGAGCGGTCCTTTCACCGTTGAAACTTTACAAAACTTTGAGCCAATAAATCCAGAACAATTAGACAATGAAGTAAGGGTGAATGAAGAAGAAGGTGCTTTTGAAGAAGTGATAAAGCAGCACTTGCTGAGTGCTGGTATTAAGAATGGTAGAAAAGATGAAATGGTAATTTTCAGAAGTGTGGAATTATTAAGCCATTCTTATTTACATGCAGAAGGCTTTTACATGAATGGTGTAGGCGAAAAGAAAGCATACTTCCATATTGGGCCAAAATTTGGTACAGTAAGTAAAACAGCCGTAAATGAAGCCATAAAAGAATGTCGCACCCGTGGTGATGCAGGTTGGTTAATCATACTCGGTTTCAGTTTTGAAAGCGATATAGAAGGCGGTTCACAAACGAAAAGTATGGGTACATTCCAGGTAGATAAAGTTCGCATACACGACGATTTGTTGCAGGAAGGATTAAAAAAGAAACCAGCTAAATCAGCAGCATCCTTTGTTACTATTGGCGAACCTGATATAGACGTAACAATGAAAGGCAACCTTGCAACTGTTGAAATAAAAGGATTGGATATTTACGACCCAATAAAAGATGTAGTGAAACCAAGAGATGTTCATGACATTGCTTATTGGATGATTGATGAAGATTATGACGGCAGCAACTTTGTGGTAAAGCAGGTTTTCTTTTGTGGTGGCGATAAGGGTGAGTTTGATAAATGGAGAAAGGGGCTTGATAATCTTGCTAAATCCTCAACAAAAAAGAAGGTAGAAAGCACCCTCAAAATAGAAATTGACGATGAAGCCTTTGACCGTTTATACGGCCATGTTTCCCATCCTATTGAGATTAAAAAGAAAGGACAGAAAGTTGCAGTTAGGATTATCTCACAGTTTGGGGAGGAATCAACTAAAGTGTTGGTTATCTGACAATAAGGTGATTTTCGATGAAATATAAATTTTGAGATTACAGTATTTGCTAAATTTATTAGCTTTGTGTACTAAAACTGAAAGAATATGAATCAGCTGAATATTTTTGATACCAACATCGAAGAGGGAAAATTAACTAAAATAGAAAATGGAGAATATATTTACTTCCCCTCTTTCTTCAACAAATCAGAAAGTGATGGGTTTTTCGCTGATCTTAAAAACAATATTGTCTGGAAGCAGGAATCAATGAATATGTATGGCAAAAAGGTAAACTTTCCCCGCTTAACGGCTTGGTATGGCAATAATGATAAGCCATATTCATTTTCTGGCATTACTTTAAATCCTTTGCAGTGGACAAATACCTTGTTAAAAATTAAATCACAAATTGAGACAAAGGCAGATGTCAATTTTAATAGCGTTTTATTGAATTTATATCGAGATGGTAACGATTCGATTTCGTGGCATACGGATGCAGAACCTGAATTAGGAAGTAACCCGGTAATTGCTTCGGTTAATTTTGGTGCTACAAGGACATTTCAACTAAGACATATTCAAACAAAAGAGAAAATTGAAATTGAATTAGTAAACGGGAGCCTTTTAATTATGCAGGGAGAACTTCAGCACTTTTGGCAGCACCAAGTTCCTAAGACGAGTAAAAAGGTAAACGAAAGAATAAATCTTACATTTAGGGTGATAAAGTAAAAACCATTACCAACTGCTATGCCATATTATTTCCGGTTGCCATTAATTACAGACCTTACTATAAATCAACAGGCTGCATTAAATGAGGTTGGTCCAATCGCAATTTCAGGTGGTCCCGGTACAGGAAAAAGTGTTGTATCACTATGGAGGCATATCAGAAATTATGATGCAGGCACAAGAACAAGTTTGTTACTTACTTATACTAAAACACTGGAAAAATACTTGGCTGCATCGGCACAAGGAGAGAATGAAGAAGCAGGAAATGCTGTTAACAGAACTATGAGATGGACTTATGGTAATCATCAAACTAATTATGATGAGATTATTGTAGATGAAGCACAGGATGTTCTTAGCGACAGATATACTGTTATCCGCAATCATGCAGGAATGGTGTCATATAGTGCAGATGACCAGCAGATAGTATATCCGCAACACTGTACGAATGAAGTTGATTTAAGGACAATTTTTGGCGACAACGAACCTCACGAACTATTTGAGAATTTTAGAAATTCATATGAAATTATTCAATTTGTCAGGTCACTGTTTCCGAACAGAATGATACCGCAATCCACAGTTGATCATCTTTTAGAAACGAACAGAAGAGGTAATCAACCTAACTTTTTGGTTACAAATAGTGACGAGGAAAAGCAAAAAGAAGGAATAATTGAGATTATAAATCAGTTCAGAGATGACACACATAATATCGCAATATTAGTTCCTTTGCAAAAACATGTTGACCAGTTTTCTTCAATATTAACTGAAGCTGATATACCGCATTCAAGTTTTAAGAATGACGATGGCTTCTTAAATGAAATTGATAATGTTCATGTAACAACATTTAAGTCTTCAAAAGGAACAGAATTTGATACTGTTATTATTCCAGACTTTCAGAATTACAAATGGAATATTAAGAATCTAACAATAGCAAACATTTCTGAAAACGATTATTATGTAGCAATTACAAGGGCTCGTAGAAATTTATATTTAATAAGTTCGTCCACGTTGCCGTATATTAATCAGAATACAGTTCAAATTGAAATATTATAATGAGCGTAAAAACATATTTTCTACCAATAAACTCTAATAGTCTTGCACACTATTTTGGCAGAGCAATTATTTTGCCGGGTGGTTATTACAGTAACAAATTTTCTGACATACAAAACCGTTCAGGCAATGCCCTGTTATTATCTTCAAAACGTTGGGTTAAAAATTCAGATTGTTCGTTAGAACTGGTACTAACTGAAAGTGAAGAAGCTACTTTAATAAAGATTTCAGATCATTTCTCCCTTTTATTATCTCCCTTGCCAATTTCAAGAATTAAATCAGTATATTTTTCAAATACAGAGCAGAGTAAAACTACTTTATGGAATATCAATAACGGTGCTGCATTTGTTCCTGAGCAGTTAGTTAAAATAGAAACCCCGGATGATTCTGACTTTATTTTTGAAAAAGAAATTACCGAGTTTAAGGAGCAAAAAGAGTCCACAGATTTTGCAAGGAAAGCAAAATACTATGATCATATTTTAGGAGGGTTCTCTTTAATGAGAATAGCAGGAGAACCTTATATGAATTATTCTCACAATTATTTTAATACATTTTCTTATTTCAATGCCAGAATTAAACAAGACATAAAAAAGGCACAATCAGAAAAACCAATCAGGTTTAGCAATGATTATTCTGGCATGTTTGTAAAATCTGATTACAAGTGGGGCAAGTGGCAAACTTATTTCTATCAGCCAATAACTTTACCTGAAGTAGAAAAAATAGCTATCCAGGAAGGTTTAAACATTAGTAAGAGATTGGGCGTACCTAAGTTAGATAGTATTGACCAAAATTCAATGTTATATGATTTAATTGTACTGGCAACATATGGTGACGGTAAAAACAAAAGCATTGATAGTTTTATCAATGAAGTTTTAAATGAAAAGATATTGCCAAATAAGAAAGAGGAGCTGTCTTTATTAGTTGGCTTAAATAATGGGTATGCATCTTTAAGGAACAGGTACAAATTTTCTTCTGCAAGCAAAACTGTAAAATTTGAATTGCTTACCCGGTTAGACTATTATATAATCGAGAGTGTTTTTCAGTATACATTTCATTCCATAAGAGACAATTTCGATTTTGGTTATATTGACGATTGGGTTACAGAATCAAAAGATTCAAAACCCTTAAAGAATGCCTATAAAATAGTTGATAGTTGGATAGTTCCAAAAAAAAAACCAAGAATATTTTCAGCAGAATATTTGGACGATTTGTTTCAATCTTCAGCAAATGAAGAAATATATCAGTCTATCGCTGCCGTTTCAACAAGTTGGTTACCTCCGTTTGTTTCAAAAAATGAAGCCGAGAGTATTAAGTATTTTGAAAACGCTTTAAAGGAATCTCTAAACAGATGGCAGAAACAATGGGCAAATGAAATTAGAGCAGATCATGAAGTTGCTTTGGAAGAAGAAAGAGAAGAAATGCTTAAACAATTTGAATCAAAAGAAATTGTGGTACAACAAAAAATAGACTTTTTGTCAAAAGAAAACAATGAATTACTTCTAAAGATAAAAGAGCTCCAAAAAGCTACATCCGAGCCCTCTCCGGATTTAAGAGAAACAATAACAACAAAAGAACCAGTCGTTAAAAAAGAAGAATCGGCACAAGTCAACTATGAATCTTTAAGTGTTGCTGAGTTAAGGGAGATCGCAAAAGAAAAACATGTAAAGCCAATCCCTAAGAGCAAGAAGGATCTTATAAAAGCTATCAAATCTGCTAATCCATTAATTTAAAATGATAGACAGGTTAGAAAGCGAATCAGCCAACACAGCTCAATTACAGGCATACTTACGGGATAATTATCAGGAAATATTTGATTATTTCAACCATGAAAAACACTCTGTTCTATTAAATCAGAGGACGGAAATAGACAGGTATATTCAATTCAAAATACCGGTCTTTCGGCATCTTGATCTTAACAATGAAATAAATCTTTCCTTTCTTACACTTTTACTGACCATCTCTGAGCGGTTTGAGTTTAGAGGGGCATTTAAGTCTTTATACAATATCTTAAAAGTCAAGAACTATGATTTTGGCCAGCGTTTAGAAGCATCAGCTCTTTATTTGATAGATATAAATACCGCAGAAGATTATCTACAAAGATTTGATGAGATTTATATCAAGTTGCAGTTTGCATTTGAAACGGAAGAAGATTCAGAAGACAAAGTACTTACTTCAATTATTAATTACTATGGCCAAGTTGTTTATAATTTTGAATTTAATCCACAGGTCGCTCAAGTTTTAAGAGATAAAATAATTCAAAAAAGAGATGAAAACGTAAACTCATTTTTACACCATCCCTTAATCAAAACGGTTTTAAATATCCCCATAATTCCACATGATGTTGCTTTCCACCAGATTCACCATTATTTGGATTCTTTTTTGGGAAGAGATATAATCAGGATATTTTCAAAAGACAGTTATCTGATAGAAGAAAAAACTCAATATTCGCATCTTATCTCACTTGCCAATTCTGAGTTCAATACAATAAGAGACATTAGTAAAATGCTGTATTTACCTATTAAAAATGACAATATTTTTCATTCATTGCAGCGGGGTGTAAAGATTTTAGAAGACGAAAATCAATTATTTGCTTACATGCATAGCTATGGCAATATGCACTATGGAAAGTTATTATCAGCATACGAAACTCTTCCTGCTGATTTTTTTAATAAAACTATTAGGATTATTGATTGGGGTTGCGGCCAAGGGATGGCAACAATGTCTTATTTAGATTTTCTTAGATCTCGAAATCAGGCTCAAGATATACGGCATATAACTCTTATTGAACCCTCAGAAATTGCATTAAAGAGAGCTACGCTACATGCAAGTAAATTTATTGGAGGCAATAACATTTTGACTATAAATAAAGACCTTGATTCGTTATTAACAAATAACCTGACAAACAGTGTTCCGATAACTAAACTTCATATTTTTTCAAATATCCTTGATATTGAATTGTTTTCTTTATCTGATCTTATAAACCTGATTTCATCAGTCTATTCCGGTGAGAATTATTTTGTTTGTGTTAGCCCTTATGTAACTGATGCAAAAACAAGTCGCATAGATTCCTTTGTAAACTATTTCTCTAATAATCAAGATTTTGAACTTCTGAGTTCAGCCAGTAACCGTGCAGGTTCATGGATAGGTCATGGGAATTGGTCCAGGGTTATGAGAGTTTTTAAAAGCAGGATTTAGTTTCATATTTCAAATCCGCTCAGCAAGGTAATAAGGTGTTCGTCATTTCGTCGTCGGCAAGTATATACGCCAAACCATTTTGCTATTACAAATTTTTCATTTTAAAACTTTCAAGGTATTTGTAAAAGCAAAATGCCCTTCGGGCTGCTATCGCAGGTTTGTCATACTACTTGCAGCTCCTCCTCATTCCTCACGGCAGCTACTGTGTGCTTCACACCACTTCGTTCATTACTTCCTTCGTTCCGCTTCATTACACCTCGTTCGTACCTTGATATTTGCTACAAGGCAGGGCAACCCATTTGCCAAACACAAAGCTATTCACATGGGATGCACCAGCCTTTACGCAAGCCGGCCCTACAATACTCACTGGGTTCCATTTCGCTGCACTACGTCATTCATTCACTTCAATAGCGTTCAGTCCACCCGCTGCCTATTATTTGGCGTGCCTTGCGGCCTGCCACAGCTGCGAGTTTGTCATAGTTTTTGACCAGCAACACAAATGCTTGTCAAAACAAAAACTTACGCCAAACCCTTGCATTCTTAGTAGCTGTCTACCGCCGTTTCACGGCTTTGTAGCCACCACTGTGGCAGGCACACGCAGCCAATTTCGTTCGTTCCTCTCTTCATTGGC
>Ga0138256_10003607_pt1 | contig 16428 bp, 17 predicted proteins | sample KNB2016incub_MG_FD_105486 | JGI IMG/M metagenome (GOLD analysis project Ga0138256, IMG submission 105486) | Active sludge microbial communities from wastewater in Klosterneuburg, Austria - KNB2014incub_MG | ecosystem: Engineered > WWTP > Activated sludge > Unclassified | place: Austria... | reverse complement strand
CTCGTACCAGAGGATGCATCATTCTCCGCTGTTCATTCCTACGTTCAGCAGTACTTAAAATAGTAGGGAGACTACAATTACTGTCGACGCAGCCAAAGCAAGTACAAGAAGAGACTGAAAAGATCCTGCAGCTGGCAGAGCTTCTGTAGTAGCCACACTTGGTGAAACAGTGATAGTTGAGGTCTCAGTGGTACTTGTTGTTGGTGAAGCAGTAGTTTGTGCAACGACAATTACCGCATCCGTAGGTGACAGTTCGGTTGTTGGAGCTACGGCTAATAGTGTTTGAGTGGGAGTTGGTGATGGTGCCTCAGTTGGGGGGATAGTAACGTTCGGAATCTCAATCTGTTTTTGAAAAGTTGCTCTGGTTTTAGTGTTGCCAATTGAGGAATCCAGTGGGTTACTTGAGTTTAACTTTATGGCAATCAACACAGCGGCTGCCGTTAAAAGCCCTATAAGAAGCAGAAGAACTATTCTTATGATAGTTTTTTTATTCATAGTTCGACAATTTATTCTGGCCAACCACTAACCATATCATGCAACTGGCCTTGTATTCTCAATCTCGCACTGTCTGATGCGATTACATACTTTATATAGTACAGGTTAAGTTCCTTGTTAAACAACAGCGTTTCTTGATTGGTTGCCCAGTCTATAGCGTTAACCCTGATACGAGCTTTATCAATATTCGAGCCTCCAGAATTCTTCAGGGTAATAAATACTAGCTTATTCTTATATTCATTTAATTGAGATGTCGGGATATCGCGCCAATCAGGTGAATATATGCCAATTCCCTCATCCAGAATTGTAGGTTTTTCATCTTTGAGTCTGGCTGGCGTACTTGTTGTACTTGGTACATAGAATAAAACAAGTCCTCCAAGGAGTATCAGAATTAAGGTGGAGATTAGTAAAGGCAAAAGACGATTTTTTTTGTGTGGATTTAGGGTGTGGGCTTTCTTGACAGGAGCGACGACTGTCGTGAATGTATTTGAGGCAATATTATTTGGATTAAACTGCGGTACAGTCGGCTTTTCAAATTTACGGTTTTCCTTTAGATACATGACGAACTCATAAACGACAAATCCAAGCACTAGTACAAAGAAAAACAATGCCACTTTATTAACTGAAGTAATAACTGAAAGTGGATCCATATAAATTAGTATAGAGTATCTCGTATTCAGTATCTAGCGTTCTAGAAAACAAGGAATAGACCAAGTCCAAGTAAGATCAATGCGGCGCTTGAATACATCATGTAGGTTATATTGCCTCCAGTTGATGGTAAAGTCGGAGTGATATCTGTAGGCGCAATAGTTATGGTTGCCGTTGGAGTAAATGTAGGAGTAGCAGTTAATTGAGCACTTTCCGTTGCCTCTCCTAGCACTTGCTCACCACTTTTAGTTATAGTAAACTGCCTCGCTATAGTTGATGATCCGTTTTTGGCTATAAGATTGTACGAACCTGCTGATAGGGATTTAGAAAGTGCAATTTTCCATACTCCTTGTGAATCAGTTAAGGTACTTTTTGAGACCGTTACTGGAGTTCCTCTGAGTACCTGAATAGTTACTGAGACCGTGGTAAGAGGGGATGCAAATCCCTTTATTAGAGGATTTCCTACTGGAATAATTGCATCTTGTATAGGGTAACTAAGTTTCAGGATATCTTTAATCGTTGGCTCTGTTTTTGAAGAGGAGTTTGCAGCCTCTGTTGAAGATCCTAACACCAGCTTATCCTCAGGAAGTGAGTAGTTAAGACCCATTTTTATTGGATCGGACACGGGTGATATGAGCTGAATCGGAGCTTTTATATTTGTAGTGTTACCTTTTTCGTCAAAGAACTCGATCGTTACTTGATCGGTGAGTGAAGGAGCTGATAAAGTTAGGTTCCCGGCTCTTAAAAGACCATTGAGTGGCAATAGCCATTCGCCGGAGCCTTTTGAGATAGTTGTAAGAGCGATACTTCCTTTGCTTCTGAGTATGACAAGCGTGTTCCTTTCTGGTACTCCGGTTGAAGAAACGACTGTTCCATACGCTGGTTTTAGAGAGTTAATCCTATTGTCTAGAGCAGCGGTTTGTAAACTGAAAATCGTTTTGTTATTAATGCTAAGCAATTCTTTTTCGTTAGTAAGACTAAAATAGTATTGAGTATTTGGTTTAAGATTATTTAGAAGTACACTGTGATTAAAGTACTTAGATTTTCTTGTTGCGGTGTCTCTTTCATCTGTGACGACGGTGGATAGTTTTTGTTTCGAGTCTCCAAATGCCACGAGACCAATCTCTTTCTCCGCAGTTCTCCAGACTACGTTTGCTCTCGTAGCGCTTATGTTTGATGCGTCGAGTGTAATCACGTTACTTTTTATCGCTTGAGAACTTTGAGGACTGCCGAGGAAAAAATTTGAGACAAGAAATGAAGTCCCCGCTATTATTGCAACCGCAATGAAAGAAGGAATCTTAAATCCACTTTTTTGATATAGGTCGGAATATGTCATCTTTGTTTTCTGTTCTCTATGAGCTGGAGTACATTTGGATCAATTTTATATTGTAGTAGTACAGGATCAGCAATAGCTGCTTGAATAGTTTTCTGACTTGCAGAATGATATAAGTCTGCAACGAGCCATGCTAAGATCGTCATAAAAACGCATATCGAAATATAAAGTAATTCTTTTCGTTTCATAATTTTACTATAAATAATAACCCTCAATCTCAGCCTTAATATTTAGCGTGGCGCTTCCGGACGCTACGTCTTCACGTCCTATATTTATTGTTTTAAATTTCTTTAATCTACGCTGTAGTATTAAATCCTTTTCAAACTTAATAAAGTCGTCAAATGTTGATCCCAGTTCTACATTCACAACCATAGATCTGAACAGGTTTTTTTCTGTTTCGACAAGATTTATTCTGTGTATATCTATTTTACGAATTGAAATATTATTCTTTTTTGCGCTTTCTTGAATGTCGCTCATCATAATATTCATGTATGGTTGAGCGGGAAGTGCTTCATCTATAAGATAGAGTTTATCCCTCACTAGCTGTAGCGCATTTTGGATTTGTACAATTTGACCAATAAGCAGTTCATATTTTCCATCAAGAGTTTTTAGGTCAGCCTCCTGTTTATTGAGTGAAATTGCAGTACTGAGCGCTGGTCTTATTGCAAAAAATACGAAGATCGAAAATATTATAAAGAACATAGTGGTAAAGGTGTAGTCCTGAGTTTTTGAGCCCTTCAAAGAAACGATGATATGTTTGAGTGACGGGAGTGATCTGGTAGGTGTTTCTGTTTTCATATTACGATTTTTTTTGGTACGAATTGAGAACTAGATCGAATAGATATCCCTGTTCAACTCGTTTAATGTTAGAAAGAATTACCGACTTAAAGCGCCGATCTGTCTGAAGTCGAGCGTAGAAAAGCTGCAGTTGTCTTGAGTCAGAGGAAGTTCCCCTAAGTGAGTATGTGTTGTCGTCAATGTTTAAGGTGGTGAGATTGACCGCCTCAGGGAATACTGACAAGATATAATTTACAGCAGATATTTGCCTTTCTTGCTCTGACGTCACCTTTTTTATAGCTATACTTTGATTATTAACCTTCTCAGCCTCGTCTAAAAGAGGTTTTACAGCCTGAACAATTTCTTTTTTTTGATCAAGAGAGTCCTTAAGATCGATAATGTTTTGATCAATTCTAAACCTATAAAACAACACTCCGATCACGATGATCTGAGTGAAAACGAGTATATACCTCAAATAGTTTAAAAAGAAATAGAGAGTCTTATCAATTAGACTCATTTCTTGCTTGCTCAGGAGGTTTATTTTATATGTCATTTGGACGACTTAATTTTTGGTTTTAACAGCTTAGTAACCTGAGATTTGAGTCTGGCCGCTTTGTTTGCATGGATAACGCCTTTTTTTGCAGCTTTATCAATGGCAGAATGAACTTTTTTCATATCCTTTAATGCACCTTTCTTAACCTTTGATAGCAAAGAAAGATAGGTGGCCTCTATTTTTTTGTTCGAAGCTTTTCGAACCTTGTCTTGTTTAAGTTTTTTAATTGCGGATTTAATTATTGGCATGATGGAACACCTCCTCCCTTACTTAGTAATTTATATTTCTAAGTTCTTAGCTTTTTTAACGATTTTTAAAGCGAATACTCTTTTTCAAAGCTTCTTTCTCCATAAGAGCCACTAAATATAATAGATAATTTGATCTTCCCAACGACAGTATGGTAGCGACATACTCCTGAAGAACATGTGCCAAGAGTGATTCCTTCCTTTATGCAAGATTTTTGTCCTGACTTAAAGTCGCAACCAGCAAGAACCCCGTCCGGAATTATATCACTGTCGGTCTCATCTTCTGGTCGCTTTTCACGGTTGTAAGTGAGTTCCATCTCGGCCTTTTTTGTGCCGTCAGGGGCATTCTTAACCTCAATGAGAACCTCGCCCTTCTTTACTGCGTTTTTCAAATTAACAACAACAGACGAGTCAACGGGCGCAACAGTTGGTTCATTCTCGAGTACCGATTCGGTACCTAGATCTTTATTCTTGTTATTGTTGTTTACCACGAACCAAGTCCCAAAGACAAACACGACGGCTATTATAGATCCAATTAACACTTTTTTCTGTTTATCCATAAATATACTTTTTTAGAGAACTTCTAATAAAAAGGCGTTTAGTTCAGAAATTGGAACTCTCTTTTGTTCCATACTGTCTCGTTCGCGCACAGTTACTTTGTCATCCTCTAGAGTCGCAAAGTCTACAGTTATACAGTATGGTGTCCCGATCTCATCCTGAGCAGCATACCGCTTTCCTATATTACCACGATCATCCCATGAGATCATAACGCTCTTTCTTAGATTATGATAAATTTCTTTAGCTTTATCAACAAGAACGGGCTTATTTGCAAGGAGTGGAAAAACTGCAGCCTTGTAGGGCGCTAGTTTCGGGCTTAGTTGAAGCCATTCTCTTTTTTCATCTTTGCGGTATGCGTCAAGAAGGATGAAAAGGAGTGGTCGTTCAAGACCTGATGAGGTCTCAATATCCCATGGAAGATATTCTTCTCCAGTATTTGGATCGTGGTAGGTGAGACTTTTACCGCTATACTCTTGATGTCGAGATAAGTCCCAATCTCCTCGATGATGAATCCCCATCATCTCCTGCCATCCCCAGGGAGCTTGATACTCAATATCTGTTGCAAACTTGGCATAATGAGCTTTCTCATCATCTTCGTGATCACGAAACCTCAGGTTTTCCTTCTTCATTCCTAGATCGAGGAACCACTGCATTCTATTTTTCTTCCAGTACTCAAACCATTTTTTACCTTCCTCTTCATCTGGTTTAATGTAGAACTGTACCTCGAGTTGTTCAAACTCTCTAGATCTAAAGATGAAGTTTCCCGGTGTGATTTCATTTCGGAATGCTTTTCCAATCTGAGCAATTCCAAATGGAATCTGTACTCTCGTTGAGTTAAGGACATTTTTAAAGTTAACATGAACTCCGTTCGTTATTTCACCACGTAGATATATTTCAGATTGTTTGCCTTCGATGATTCCAAGAAAGGCCTTTACTAGAAGGTTGAACTTTTGTGGTTCTGTCCACTCAACCGTTTTATCTTTATGTGTAGCCTCATGCTCCTTAATTTCCTCAGGCTTATCAGGTCGGAATCGTTGATGACATATTTTACACTCAATTAATGGGTCTACAAATCCGGTTGTATGGCCAGACGCCTCCCATGCTTTAGGATTCATCATTATTGCGGCGTCCAATCCAACCACGTCATCTCTTAACTGAACTGCATCCTTCCACCAAAGATCTTTGTAGTTTTTCTTGAGAAGTGACCCAATAGGACCCCAGTCCCATGTGCCAGCTAGTCCACCATAGATTTCGGATCCAGGAAAGATAATTCCTCGTCTTTTACACAGTGCTACAAGTTCGTCCATATTATCTGTCTGTAAAGTCTGCCTGTCGGTCTGTCTATAAAGTCAAAAGTCTATAATGTCAGACTTTATGGACTTTACGGACTTTCGACACGATATGTATATTATATCGTATTCAGGGGGAGTTTTTGGTGGGTAAGATCGGTAAAGAGCTCCTTGATGTCCTCTAAAGAAATTTTTTCTGAGGTGTATCCTAACGCGCTAAGTACACTATTCGCACTTTCTGTGAACATAGCTTGTTCTTCTTTCTTCTGAGCAAGATCGATCAGGTGTTTTTGAACGATGTTGTAGATGTGTTGATCCTTTTCCATCTCAGGCAAGAGACGATCGATCATGAAGAGAAACGCATATAGCCAGCCTAGCTTTTCCGAAGATTGTTTTATCTGAGAGAATGCCGAAATAAGCGTTGTTTCCTGTAGATAATAAGTTTCATTTGAGCGTCTGAGAACCGCTGAGATTAGGTTTCCGGTCTGAAGATGTGGTCTGCGCCTACTGGATGTCTTTTTTACTCCCTTGCCGAAAATTCGCAGCTTTCCCTTTTCTTCGGTAAGTACGATATAAATTACGTCATTACTTGGAAGAATCTTACTGCTTAAAACAATGCCGTTTGTTTTGAGTAGGATCGGCATGGAGCGTGATTAAAAACTCTTCGTGTACTGTTTGTCAGTATCGAATAGTCCATCGTACATTTTCTGTCCAGCAACGGTAATTGATACATCCTGTTTATCCTCAACTCCAGGTTGCTTTTGTACCATCAAGGAGTAGTCTTTTGCCTTGATCGAGTTTGGAAGAGTATACGTAACGGTAACCTGTGCTCGACCTTCTGGACTCACCGTCATAAATCCCTCGAACACCGTCTTACCAAGCGAGTCATAGGTCTTTACGGTTTTCTGGGACCCTTTGAACGAGACTAATTTAGAACCTTTTGGCACGTAGACACGGAGCCAGTTTCTTAGTACGGCATTGAGACAAAGCCCTCCTCTTTCAAGATTACAGTCGGAGTGAGCGTAAGGATTTTTGTATGTAATAACAACCTCGCGCTGTATTTCACCGGAAGAAGCTTTTGTCGTTTTGGATTCAATAGTCTCACTCACGTAAAGATTTGATTTTGCGCCCGCAAAGTTAACATTGTTTATGTGGAGATAGTCTCCGTCTGTGGTCTTAATTCTTCCTGCAAAATTGATCTGTTCGGCTGCCATCTGTAGATTTTTATCCTTAAAGTAAAGTAGGATGTGCTTCTGTTCGAGATTTCCAAACATTGTCTGAGCAAGAGTTCCCCAGTACTTGGAAGGTGAGAACCCAATCGCTTTATTAAAGAGGGCAAACATGAGATCTCCTAAGATTCCTTTACGATCGGTCTTTATGTAGTTTACCGGTCTGTCCACAATATCAAACAGAGTGTAGATTACTTGAGGACAATCGCATCTTGAATCTTTGTTAGCTGAGAATGTAACTCCACTTACTTCGGTATCTCCAAATATAGTAAGCATGTCTACTAGAACCTTGGCATCTAGCATGATAACTCCGTCGTAGTTTTGTTGGTTCCCACTTCTACTATAGAGTGACTCAAAGATCTTGATTGACGTTGGAAGGTCAGGAGACAGATTACTATCTCTTATATAGAAGTTATTTACTCCTTTATGATAGGTTAGAATCTCTTTTGGAGCCACTGGATGTGAAGAAATCGATTCGTCGAGTGAATAAATATCGGATGACTTTTCAATTTCCATCTTTCCATTTTTTATTCTGAAGTATGCGTATGAAGTTAAGAATCCACCCGTTGCGCGTCTTTCGTAGTTATTTTGGAATAGTATGAGATATGTTTTTTCCTTATCCTTACCGAGAATTTTAGGAAGTTGTTTAAGTAGTGGTTTTGCATCGACAAAAAGTGACGAAACCCCATGGAACTGTTCCTTAACCGATATAACGGACGCTCTAACTTTCATATTACCGAATGAGTCTGGGTATCTGTTTGGGTCGATTTTTTCTATTCGAGTCTCTGCCTGCTTAATGTTTTCTGAGATCTTGTCAATGTTTCCAAGAACTTTATCTAGTGTGAGAACCGCTGTCTGTAGACGATCCTCTGCAGACTTTTCTGAGAAGGAAGATCCTCCCTTCTTAAATCCTATGAGATCTGCGTAAGGAGCAATTGATTTTATCCCGTCTTTACCAGCGGCGATCGAGAAATGTCCAGCCTCAACTGCATTTTTGAAGTCGGAGACATAGGGAATAAATGATAGCCAGTAAATACCTTTTGCATCGTTTTCAAAGGAGTCGTAGGTCTTTGAAAAGTCGGCCATTTTAGCCTCTACTTGATCCATGTCGTTGAGAGAAAAAACATATTTAAGTGCTTTTGCCGACTCAGTAACGGGCTTAATGTGAGAACGAATTTTAATAACCGGAACTATAATAAAGAAAACAACCACAAAAACTGCAATTCCAATTGCAAACAGTTTTTGTTTTAATCTTTTTTTTCTACGTCCCATATCGTCTCCTTTAAGTGGTTGTCGTAGAGGTTGCCCTCCAGCTTGCAATGGTTGAATTTTGGCTAAACCGCTCCTCTGCCTGTAATCATTATCCATGGTGTTTTGAGAATTATTTTTAGATCGTTCCATAATGATAAATTATCGACGTACGATGCATCAAGAGCAATTCGTTTGTCAAAGTTAATTTCTGATCTTCCTGAAACCTGCCAGAGTCCAGTAATTCCTGGATTTAGCGATAGCACTCTTTTTACAAGAGCCCGAGTATGAGGATATTTCTTTTGTTGGTCCTCTAACTCATCTTTATAGTACGCTCTTGGTCCTACTATACTCATCTGTCCTTTAAGAACGTTTAGTAGTTGTGGGATCTCATCAATCGAGTGCTTACGGATAATTGTACCAAATTTTGTGACACGGGGATCGTTTAAAAGTTTATAACTCCCTTTTTTGTATTCAGAGAAGAGTTCTGCGAACTTAGGATCTGTTCTTAAGATGACATGTGCGTTGTTAATCATCGATCTGAATTTGTACATGGTGAAGCGCTTCGTATTTCGTCCGATTCTCTCGGGTACATCTGCAAATAGTGGACCCGGTGAAGTGAGCTTGATTATGACCGCTGTCACTGCGCAAATAGGTGAGAATAAGATAAGAAGAGTGATAGATAGAAAAATATCAATTAACCGTTTTAGGTAAGCTCTATAGAGAGGTCCTTGTAAGTACTTTTGCATATGTATTACGTCAAGTCCTCGTGTTCAGTTCCTTTAAAACTTTCTACTAGAGATTTCACCTTAGCAACCGAAGTTTTTTTGGTTACCAATAGCGCATCCTTTGTATTGATTACCAATAGCTCGTCTAAATCGATACCAACAACCAGTTTTTGGTCCTCGTAATTGTATACAAGGGAATCATTTGAATCTTGAAGTAGCACGTTTCCAAGTGTAACAGTGTCTTGTCGATCTTTTTCAAGAGCTTCTTTTAATGCCTCCCAGGCTCCTACATCGCTCCAGCCAATATCCTCCACTGCGACGACGGCATCTTCTGCAGATAATTTTTCTAAAACCGCATTATCAAAATTTACTTCAGGAAACTGGGAATACTCAGTGTTTAATACCGAATCATAGTCGTCCATTTGGAAGTGTGAGAGTATCGTAGAAAGTCTTGTTGAAATCTCAGGAGTGAAGGTTGCGAACTTCTGCATTAGATTTGCCGGGGTTGTGACGAAGTATCCAAGATTCCAACAGTGCCTTCCGCTGGTAAAGTACTCTTGAGCTAATTCTGGCTTCGGACGATACTTGAATCCTGTGAAACTGTGAAACTCAATATCATTTTTGGTATGCGAAGCATCTCCATACTGGATCCACCCAAGGTTTTCGGAGGCGAACCTCGGTTTTTGCCCAATAAAAACAATTTTATTTGGTGATTCGGCTATGAATTGCTCGGCAGCAACAAGTATTTGTTTGAATTTAACTTGATGTTTTACGATATGATCACTCCATAGAATAACGATAGGCTCATTTTCATCAGCCATCTTAGATACATAGGCCACTGCATATGCAACAGCTGGTCCCACATCTTTTTTACAGGGTTCAAGTATTATGTTTTCAGTAGGGACATCGGGCAACTGAAGGTGAACAACCTCTTTATATGCGGTGCCGGTCGAGATAAAGATGTCAGAAGGTTTAAACTCCGGAGTTAGTCTGTCAACAGTTAATTGTAGGGTAGATCGGTCACCTATGATTTTTTCGAACTGCTTCGGTGATTTTTTTCTTGAAAGTGGCCACAGTCTTGTGCCAACTCCTCCCGCGAAGATAATCGCTTTCATGTCGATCATTGTACGGTATGCTTTTTGATCTTTCAATGGCGTTTGAAAGTGATTTTATGCTTTGTTTATCAAATAAAATTCCTGATTTTCCATTGATAATCGTTTCCGCAGCTCCAGAATTTTTAAATGAGATTACCGGACAACCAAAAAACTGTGCCTCAAGTGAGGTATACCCAAAGTCTTCTTCCTGAGGCATGGTCAGTGCTCTTGCGTAAGTATATAAATATGCGACATCAGCGTCCGTCACGTTTTTAAGAAAAAGAATATTGTTCATTTTATTCTTCTTAACGAACTGTTTTAGTTTATTTTCTTGAGTGCCGGAACCTACGACAATGAGTGGCTGCTTCAATTGTTTAAATAATTGAAGCACGAGATCGATTTTTTTGTAGGTTTCAAGTCTGCTGACAACGAGGTAGTATTCGTTTTTTGGAATGAAGTAGAAACCAGGTCTAAATTTTTTTGTTGAGATCTGTTTTTTTATCTGAGACCAGTAAGCAGTATCAAATGGAGGATAGAGAACTTCTGAATCACGTCGATAGTATTTTTTTACCCGATGTCTCACTCGATCGGAAATCGAAAATAAAACATCGGGTTTCTGCGCTATTTTAAAATCACACCATTTCAAAATATTTAAACACTGTTCGAATAAGTATTTAATCGAATTGTTTAGGTAGTCGTTTTGATGGGACCAGAGGTAACGAGGAGGGGTGAGAATGATTGATATATGTTTTTGATTGGGAGTAGTTTTGACTCCTTTTGCAAAGGCGGATGAGACGCTGATTATCGTGTCATATCGGGAGAGGTCGAAGGACAGAAATGCGAATGGGAAAAACAATAAGGAAAGAACCCGACTTTTTTTAACAAAGTCAGGAAGATTCTGCATAAACGAGGTCTTTATTTTTATGCTCCTCGCCCAAGGCGCTGTCTTCGGGTTATAAAACGAAGTGTAGAGTGGAGCAGCGGGGTAAATTCTGTGAAGTTCGAGGAGTAGCCGTTCAACGCCACCCCATTTATCAACCCAATCGTAGACAAGTGCAATCTTTTGTTTTTTCATCGGCACTATTGTACATCACTTTTTCGTTTAGATTGCTAGAGTAGGAGAACTGAGAGATTAGAACATACCGATCTGATCTTTGGGATCTTCCACTTTAATCCGCTTAGGTTTTGAGGTTTCCTTGCCAACCTTAGCTCCGGCCTTGCCGCGAGCGAAGGAGGGATCCTTAAATAAGCGAGCGATGAGGGATTTCATCTCATACTTCTCAAGTTCGTCTTTGAAGGATTTGGCGAATCCGTCAAATTTTGCTTTATCGAAATTGAACTCAATGTCTGCGTCCTGAACAATAACTGCAAGTTTCTTGGAAAGAATAATGTTCTCACGATTCGATTCAATAAGATCCTTCTGTCGGCCGTCTGGGAGTTGGTTGACATGCTCGAGTAGATTTTCTACGGTGTGGAATTTTTCCAGAAGTGTAATGGCAGATTTGGGACCGATACCTTTTGCGCCGGGATAATTGTCCGATGGGTCTCCAACCAAAGCCTTGTAATCAGGAATCATAGAAGGCATTACGCCAAGTTTCTTCATTACCGCGTCTTCGTCATATAACGTTATTTCTGTGAGTCCGAATTTCGGAGAGATTACGAAGACATGATGATTTACGAGCTGCATGATATCTTTGTCTCCGGTAAGAATGAGTGTTCTCATCTTTTTATCCTTTGCTTTTTGCGCAATTGTTCCTATCACATCATCCGCCTCAAGTCCATCCTGTTCCTCTCGAAATATACCAGCTTTGTCTATAAGATTTTGAAGAAGAGGAATCTGTTGTTTAAAGTCATCAGCCATCTCTGGACGTTGTGCTTGATATTCCTTAAGAAGTTTTTGTCGAAAGGTTTTTTTAGGTGTATCGAAACAGATAGCAACATGAGTTGGTTTGAAGAGCTCAAGTGCCTTTCCTAGCATTCCAAAAAATCCGTATATAACCTGTGTTGGAACTCCAGTCTTTGTCTTGAAAGGGGGGAGCGCATGAAATGCTCTATGCATGATGGCATTGCCATCGATTATAAGGAGGGTATCCATACAATTTAAGAATTTACAATATTTTGTTTCTTTTTCCCAACCAATTGCTCAAACTCATCCTGATCGAGACTTTCCTTTGCAAGCAATTCTTTTGCAACTTTATCGAGTTCTTTTTTATGCACCTTGATAATCTCAGTTGCTTTTTTATACCCTTCAGCGAGAATTGCCTTTACCTCTTTATCTATCAGTGACATTGTCTCTTGAGAAAGAGGATTCTCCTGCCATGTTGCCTTCCCCATCTCGGTAACGTCATATGACGGTCCAAGATTAATCGGTCCTAAGGTGCTCATGCCATATTCCATCACCATTGCTTTGGCTACAGACGTTGCTTGATCGAAGTCGTTCGCAGCGCCAGTTGTAACCTCTTTAAAAATTAGGTCTTCAGCAGCTCTTCCACCCATCATAACCGCGATTCTTTGGAGGAGATGATTCTTCGTCTCATGTAGCTTATCCTTTTCGGGAGGAATAAGAGTGTATCCAAGCGCCATTCCACGGGAAACGATCGAAATTCTATGAACAGGATCGGTATGCGTTTGGTAGTGAGAAACTAATGCGTGTCCAGCCTCATGATATGCTGTGAGTTTTTTGTCATAATCTGACTGGAGTCGTTTTTTTTCAGGGCCAAGTTTGACCTTTGTAGCTGCCTCCTCTAGCGCGTTCATGGTAATAGATTCCTTCGACTGCCTCGCAACATCGATTGCTGCTTCGTTAAGCATGCTTTCAATATCGGCGCCAGAAAATCCAACCGTGCGTTTTGCTATTTTTGCCCAGTCGACCGCGCTTTCCACAGGTTTGTTTTTTGAGTGAATAGCGAGGATCATTTTTCTTCCTTCAAGATCCGGATAGTCCACAAGTATTCTTCTGTCAAATCGTCCCGCACGAAGCAGTGCAGAGTCAAGAAGATCGCCACGGTTTGTAGCTGCAATAACAACGACCTGTTCATTCGGATTAAAACCATCCATCTCAACTAGAATTTGATTGAGCGTTTGTTCTCTTTCATCATGAGATGGCATGACTCCAGTTGCTCGAGCACGACCAATTGCTTCTATTTCATCAATAAAGATGATTGCTGGTGCGCTTTTTTTTGCTGTAGCAAATAGGTCTCGTACACGAGCCGCTCCAATACCAACTAACATCTCCATAAACTCAGAACCAGCAATCGAGAAGAATGGAACTCCTGCCTCACCCGCAACCGCCTTTGCAAGAAGCGTTTTTCCACAACCTGGCGGGCCAATGAGAATGACACCTTTAGGAGTACGCGCGCCAACTTTTTTATATTTATCAGGGTGACGTAGAAAATCGACAACCTCCTCTAGTTCCTTTTTGGCCTCGTCAACTCCAGCGACATCTTTAAATGTAATCTTTGAAATATCTTTGTTAAATTTTTTAGCTCGAGATTGACCAAAAGAAAAGACATTTTCTTGAGCGCCTTTTGCCTGTCGAAATAAAAAGATGAAAAAAGCAACCATCAAAATTGTTGGAATAAAATTACTCAAGAAAGACATCAAGCTACTGGAACCCTGCGTATCCTTAACCACAATTTGCAGATCATTAGGATTTACTCCGGAGTCCTTCAGAGTTGAGACGAAACTGTCGCTAGTTTCTTTATAGGTGATCGCTAGGTTTTTATTTTTGTAATAAATCAATACTTTATTATCTATAACCTCTACCTTCTGAACTTTTTTTTGTTTAATTTCTGAGATAACCGTTGTTAAGGATTTTTCTGGAAGAGCTTTATTAATTTCTCCTGATAGAGATTGGAAACTAAAGTAGAGAAACAAAAGTATAAAAAAAGATATGAAAAAAGTTCGAATATTTATATTTAATCGGAATTCTCGCACCTTTTTTTCAGGATTTTTTTTCGAAGGCATGGCTAATTCTAGCAGATTTTTTGGTAAAATAGAGCATTCCTAAGCATTCTATTTGAAACTTGAAGCGTAGAACAGAGAACTTATTTATGAACGACAAAATAATTGAAACATTGAATCGCGGTGGGCTTGTGGTCTATCCTACCGATACAGTCTACGGACTTTTATGCGATGCCTCGAACGGGGAAGCAGTGAAAAAACTCATCAACTTTAAACAAAGACCAGCGGGTAAACCGATTTCAATATTTGTATGCGATTTGGAAATGGCGAAGCAATACGTGAAGATCAATGTGGATACTGAGAAGAGACTGAGAACATTACTTCCTGGTCCATATACCATTGTTCTACCCTCAAAGCATAAATTACCTGCGGAACTGGAGTCAGAAAAGGGAACATTAGGTATTCGCATTCCTGATAACAAGGAGATCATTGATTTGGTAAATACATTTGGAAAACCATTGACAGCTACCTCGGCAAACCTGGCTGGTCGACCTCCTCACTACTCAATCAAATCATTTAATAAACAAGTTGCTCACGGTCGTAAAAACCTTGTAGATCTCATTGTTGATGGGGGAGATTTACCTCACAATAAACCGTCAACAGTCGTTGACTTCACAACGGGAGACTTAAAGGTCCTTCGCGATGGTGATCAAAAAGTTACAAGCTTTACGCTCCATGTTTCAAAAAGTGAAGTTGAAACCAAGAAATTTGCTCACAAGTTGTTACAAGAGGAGCTTAATAGAGATAGCAAGAAACCAATTATCTTCATATTGAAAGGCGATCTGGGTGCGGGTAAAACAATCTTCACAAAGGGCCTCGGAGAGGCGCTCGGCATTTCAAATATTATTTCTCCTACCTTTGTAGTGTATTACGAATACCCAATCCTATTGTTTCGAAACAATAGGATTTTTGTTCATGTAGATCTATACAACTTGTCGGACAAAGAAGAGTTTAAACATCTTGGTCTAGAGAAGTATCTTGTTCCTGGAAATATTATGTGTATCGAGTGGGGAGAGAAAGCGGGAGAGATTATAGAAGATCTGAAAGATAAGGCAACCTTAATATATGTATATATAAGACATAAGAGCGAAACAGAAAGAACTATATCTGTTAATTTTTAATTATTAATTTTGATTTTTGAATTATTGTTTTCAATTACGAATTTAATATAAATTACAAAATAAAAATTACTAAATACGCATGATCATTTTATCCATCGACACCAGCTGTGATGAGACGTCAGTAGCAGTTACCGAGGGGCGACGTGTTTTGTCGAACGTAATCTATTCACAGGTAGTGATTCATAAGCAGTGGGGAGGAGTGGTTCCCTCACTTGCAAAGCGCGCGCATCAAGAACGAATAGATTTCGTGATTGAGGAAGCGTTGGCTAAGGCTAAGATGAAGATAGAAGAAATCGATGCCATCGCGGTTACTCAAGGGCCCGGTCTAGCAGTTGCCCTCGAGGTCGGAATTTTAAAGGCTAAAGAGCTTGCAAATCAGAACGGCAAAAAACTTATTGCCGTAAACCATATGGAAGGTCACCTATATTCACCTTTCGTTCAAAACAGTAAAGGCAATCCTAAAACTGAGTTTCAGTTTCCTATGTTAGGCTTTCTCGTCTCCGGTGCTCATACCGAGATTGTGTTATGGAAAAATCATCTTGCATATGAGGTGCTCGGTGAGACTCTGGATGATGCGGCAGGGGAAGCTCTCGACAAAGGAGCACGACTGCTTCTCAACATTGGGTATCCAGGGGGAGGTGCGATAGAGCGATTGTCCGCAGAGGTGAATAACGAGGACAGATATAAATTTCCTCGTCCCATGCAGAAGATCGACTCACTCGATTACTCATTTTCAGGTCTGAAAACCGCTCTTCTCTACGCAGTGCAAAAAATGACTGAAGAAGAAAAATTACAGAACATAAAATATCTTACGAGCTCATATCAAGAGGCGGTTTTTGACTCCCTTTTATTGAAGTTGAGAAAGGCAATAGAGAAAACAGGATGCGCTCGGGTGGCCTGCGGGGGAGGAGTAATCGCAAATCAATATTTACGAAAAAAATTGAGGGCTCTTATACGTAAGTATGAAGGTGTTCTCTACTTTCCACCATACTCATACTTAACAAGCGACAATGCTGCTATGATCGGAGTAGTTGCAGGGTTCAAAGCCGAAAAGAACATGTTTGTGGAAAATATTAACGATCTAGATCGAATTCCTCGTTTACGATTGTCATAGCCACCGTAGACCTCGTAGGTCTACGAGGTCTAG
>Ga0138256_10003606_pt1 | contig 16428 bp, 13 predicted proteins | sample KNB2016incub_MG_FD_105486 | JGI IMG/M metagenome (GOLD analysis project Ga0138256, IMG submission 105486) | Active sludge microbial communities from wastewater in Klosterneuburg, Austria - KNB2014incub_MG | ecosystem: Engineered > WWTP > Activated sludge > Unclassified | place: Austria... | reverse complement strand
TCACTCATCCATTTCTTACCAAATACTTGCAATGAATACCACACCATACCTACTGCCATAACCATGACGGCCACTGCAACAGGAACTAGGGGATTCACTTGCATCAATGCGTTTAAATTCAGCATCAATGTAAAGTAATATATAAATACCTAATACTATTATGAATTTAATAGGAATACAATAAGGAATATTTCAGTTGTACGAGAAAATCGTACAACTGATTTCAAATGTACGCTTTTATCGTACGGTTGGAATTCAACCCGTGACAGTTTGTCACATGTTCAAATGAAACTAGTTCAAACGTCCGATAAAATCGGACGTTTGAGTATTACAGTCCTAATATCTCATTCTTAATACTCTCCTCAAACTTAGGAAGTACTTCAGTATAGTTATCATTCCTTAGTTCAGGAATATTTATTTCTCCTGATAAAGTAAGATTTAATTCTTCAAAGATTGGTAACATTGCAGTAATAGCTCTTCTACCAGCATTCTTTCCTATAGAGTAACTAATCCCTAATACTTTCTTTCCATTCCATTCTTTCATAAACCATTCAAAGAAACTTACCATACTTGCTGGTAATGTATGATTGTATTCAGGAGTAACTACTATATATGAGGTAGCATCATTTACTCTTTTAGCCCATTCATTTGCTTTAGGATTAGTGTACTCCTTCTTTGACATATTTAATCCCATAGGAGACATAGACTCAGAGTATAGACCAAGATCAAAATCTCTAAGATCTACATAGTCTACCTTGGTATCAGGAAGTTTTGAGGCAATATCCACTACAAACTTAGATACCTTATCTCCAACTCTCCCTTCTCTTGTTGAAACTGAAAATATCATTATATTTTTCATATATGAAATTTAAGAAATAAATTATGGGAACCAAATCCCATAGCTTATGTATAGTTATAACAGGGATACAAGTTATTTATGTGGAACCAATAGATGTTGATAGTTTGCTCTATCTAAAAGGAAAGCATTTAATTTATCAATATTTTTATCTTGATTACCAACTAAATCAGTAAATTCTCCTTCCGTTAACAAATCAACTGAGTCTACTAGTGCTTTTAATGCAAATCTTCTTTTAATTCTTTCTTCAGGAGGAAAACTTGTTTTTGCTAAATGAGATAAACTATCAGGCACTAACCAGCCATTTTCGGCAACTAAAGAAGTAGGAGAAGTCATTTCACCAGAAAAAGTGTCTTCAAGAAAATGAACGGCGGGATTTCCTGGTACTGTTACAAATACACTTGAATCTTTAACTTTCCCATCATATATATACCCATTTGCTTTATCTGTTTTTGAAATTAAAAATTCTGGTTTCTCCCAAGTAATTTCTGGAAGTTTAGTTCTTAAAACACTATCTATGTACCCATACATTCCAACATCAACTATTGTAACGTTATCAGATTGAAAAATATCCTCTTGTACAAAATATTGTAGAAGTGTTTCCTTTGATGAATTTCCAACTATTTTTCTCGTTAACATCATATATTTCAATTGTTTATCTGTAACATTTGGATAAAGGTTAGGAAATCTTTCTAACAATTTTATTGCAACATTATATGAACCTATACCGTCTCTACCTGCAAAAACCAGCTTTGACTTATCTCCCTTTTGAGATAATTCAGTTAATAGTTTATGAGCAAAACCAATTATTACTGGAGAAAGATTTTCAATTGTTTTATTATATAGCTCCATAGCTTTAGAAGCAGCATCTTCATCTAATTGATTTTCATTACAAAATCCAGCTATTTCTTTAAAGGTTAGAAGCTTAACTGATGCTGCCACACTAACTTCTTCCTTTTTCTTTTTAACTTCGCCTTCTCTTGGAACTTTAGGAATATATCTTCTTATTATTGCATGGTCACAAACCCAATTTAACATCTGAATATTTATTGGGTTCATAATCCTGAATGGAGTTTCAGTTTCGTCGATATACAGGGTTCTTTCGGTTTTTTTAGGAAGATTCTCAATTATGGCATATGATGCATCTATATCTTTTCCATGTCCCCAAATAAGCATATTCTCTCTACTTATTCCCCCAAATAATTTCATTGCTGACATCATCACACTACCAGTAGTACCAGTATCAACACCAATCATAGAAGGGTTTATACCTTTATTTGCTAAATATTTTCTTACATATTCTTTTTCATGATCATTTACATTATTTTGAAATACTAGTCTTGATATAGCTGCATATTTAAGAACGTCATACAATTGAGTTTCGGTTTGAAGATATTTATCAAGACCATATTCAAACATTGCTTCTTTATCAGCTTCATTTAATCCCTTAATAAGCTCTTCATCAGGCTCAACTAATTTCATAACTGCAAGTCTTTTTTCTGGGCTATTTTTGACCTGACTTACAATAATATCTTTAATTTGTTCTTTGTTACCTAAAGGTTTTCCAAACATACCAGCTTTTACAGACAAATATAGGGGAATACCATCTCTTCCAGAGAACCAAATACCTTTTCCAAATAAGAGTCCATTTAATTTCTCATGCATAATATTGAGAGAAGGAACAACAGTTCTTTGTATAATATGAAAATATTCGATCCCATCAGCATATAGGTTAACTGTTTCAGATATTAAATCCGATATATTCAATTTGTCTCCTGGAGATTTAGCATTTTCAAGAATAGTATATTTTAAATTTTCTAGTACCTTTTCTCTCCAAATAGATTGAAAAGAAGCAATTTTTCTTGTTTTATTATATTTTTCACTATATGTAGAAAATTCATCTGCAGTTTCATCTAGCTCACCTAATAATAAAAGTGCTTTGCTAATTGAATTTATTACATCCACCTTCTTTCCATTTTGAACGTATTTAAGTAAGTCTTCAAAATTTCCAGTTTCCGTAAATTTTATTAGATTTCGATAAACCTCCATTACAGATTTCAAACCCTCTCCACTCAAGCCAGCTTGTTTTAATTCTTTTTCCATTTCTATATCTTGATTTACCTCTCTTCTTCTACCTTTCTCCTCAGTATTTCTTCTGTCACCCTTTGAGGAATAATCCGTTTCATCAGAAGCATGAGATATATTAAATATTGAAAGTACAATGTGAGAAAGATTCTTTGACATTGAATTTAAAGTTTTCAATGCTTTTGCTTTACCTTCCTTTAAAAAATCACCCTCAACCGAATTAACAAGATTGTTTAGTTCTAAGAAATCTTTAAAATCAAAGGGTTCATTTGTATCTGGATTTGCTAAGAGATCACTTTGATATACTCCTGTTTTTATGAGAATTGTAATTGTTCTATTAAGCTTTACATCAGCATCAGTACCTGCACTCTCAAGATGATCTAACATTACAGAATAATTATTCATGAAAAAATCGCCATAATGTTTATTATTAAGAAATAGGGACCAGAACTTAAACTCATGAGCTTGAAGATCAGAAAGATCAATTTTATTGGGATCTAAAACATTATCAGTGGTTAATTCCCTTATTAATTTATCTCGAAGTGATGTATTTGAAGTATTTAAATATCCTTCAGATCTAAATAATTCTAATATTTTCCCTTTTGGTCTTCCATCTTCTGCAATATATTTTGCATATTTTATTGGTTCAAAGAAAAATATCTTCCCTATAGTTGGGTCTAAATTCTTCCATGTTAATAAGAAGTTTCTTTGTGCTTCAGTGAATTTTTCAATAACATTAATACGTAATTCTGATAGATATCCACTGTATTCATCATAATTATCTCCATTTGTTCTTTTTATTAACGCCTCAATTAAATATGTGGTTGGATTTCCATTAACATCTACATATCTATGATCTTCAGTAAATAAATAATTCGCATATACAAGCATTTTCATATCGCCCGGTATCTTTTTTAAACTTTCCGGAATATTTGAATTTTCCTCCAAATACTTTACAACTGCTAACCTTATTCCTCTTAATGAATTATATGAATCAGGATTATTAAGAATATCTGTTACAATTGTATTAATACTATCTTTTGATAAAAGACCATCTTCTCCAATTTTAATATTTTTTCTATTCTTTAATACTGCCATTCCTATGTCAGTATGATTCTTTAGAAAAATCCAAAATGGCCTATTTGCTTTAGAAATATTTTCAAGCGTTTTATCGTCTATTAACTTTGCAAGTAATTCAACAAGATATGCCATGTTATCAAGAGGTGGCTCACTTGAAGCTAAGATTTCCCCATATCTATCAAGTAGATCTTCTGAAACGAGTCCATCTTTAAAAAGCTTTGAAGTAGTATTTGGATCAAATAAAAGTAGAGTCTTTTTTATTAACCAAGATTTAGCCCTTTTAAATACATCTTGATCAAAATATACTCCTTCTCCGACTAAACCTGTACCAGATAATTGAGACAAGGTTAAAATATGATTCCAGAAGTTTCTATAATAATAGGGAGTCATTTTCTCTAATTCAGAAGAAATATTTTCTAAATATTTACAAAAGTTAGCTATAGAATCTGGATTACGTTTAAATATAAGTAGAGAAACTAATAGTAGAAATTCATTTGAAACATTTTCTGTACCTGCAAATTTAAAAATCTCGACTGCAAGCTCTTGATCATTAGTAATCACCATTTTTTCATCTGCACTACAGTTCAGAAAAAAATTCAGAAGCACACGTTCACTTTTATTAACATAGTTATATAAATAGGAGTCTATGTCTTTAAATTCTTTTCTGCATTGTGACTTTCCACTTAAAGCAAATAAATCTAAATTATTTTTAAATTGAATTGAGTCAATCTCCGATAGAGTTGCTATGAAAAACTCATCAAGATCTCCAAAGCTAAAAGGTGTTCTTAATATTGAATTACCATGATCTCCATCTTCTTTTAAAAAACTGGTGAGATGACCAAATATTTCTTGATCAGTGGCCTTATATAGCATTTCGTAGGCTCTCCTATACACTTCCTCTTCATTTGAAACATGAGCAATCTCAGATTGTGTAAAGCCAAGATTTTCATTAGAATCTTTGTGCTTATTTGCTAGTAAAGTATAATAAAACTCGGCATTAGACTCTTTAAGCGCATTACTATATGAAAACAGTGCAATCTCTTCTTGCTTATAATGTTGAAAAATCGAATCATTTTCTTCTACTTTTTTATCTGTAAAAAACACCATATCTATAGAGTCAATAAAACTTTCATTTGTAGAAATACCAGTTGAAAATGTTTCAGCAAGCCTATGAAGTCCATTTGTATTTTTAAGATATTTCAGGAACCTACTTAAAACTGGACCTCTTATATTCCTTTCTTTTGTAAAAGAACTAAATAAGGCTTCAGTAATTATTATAGAATCTCTTTTATTTTGAATATCTGTAATATCTTCAAGTCCGTAGCTTTTAGAAGTTAGGAAATATAATCTTTCAGAAAGCTCTAATGATTCTTTTGTTTGCTCATCAAGGTGTCCTTTTTCTGCTTGAGCAACTAAAATATCAAAGTCTTCAAATGCAGGATCAATATTGTTTGGTTTAGTATGCCAACCAAAACGATCAAAAGTTTTATGAACAAATCCACTATATTTATTTATATCCTCTACAAAAGACCTAAATTTATCATCGGGAATCTGAGCCAACCTATTTATTGCATCAATAGATTTATCAAGATTAGATATTGTAATTAGCTCTAAGAATCCTGTTTCTCTTAATCTATCAATTGCAAGATTAACATTTTCAATTCTGCCTAAATTTCTTGCATCTTCCCTAATTTTTTTATACACACTAAGTCCGTTACTTGATCGATTCTCTATATATACTTCTATTATCTTATTTGGATCTTTAATTCCATTGAGACGTAATGCTGTAACTGTTAGAGCTCTTTCCAACTTTCCTTGAGGACTTGTTTCCTTTCTTTTCCCTTTCTTTTCATCATATCCATATTTTCCACCTTTGCTTGTCTCTAAATCCTTACTGTCATCTCCAAATATTTCAATTTTCTTACGAATAGCTACAGCTGCTCTCTCATTTAATATTCCTTTTATAAGTTCTTGAACATTTACTTCCTTAAGTTTTAATATTCTTCTCAATCCTTCAAGTGAATAAGTTTTCTTACTGTTTACTCTTTCTACAGCAGGATTTGTTTCGACCCCCTCTTTCTCAGGTGTTTGAGTAAGTGTTTTTACGTCATCCTCAGTTAAAGTTATTTGTGGTAATTCATCTTGCATTACTGTTTAATATATGGCCTAAAGAATATTAAGTAAAGAGCTATTAGAAATATTTGGAAAGGGATACAATAATTGGATAGTGATCCGATCCATGTCTATTATTTTCCACAACTGGAGTGTATTTGTATTTTCCAATTGGTAAAAGGATATGATCTAGTTTAAACTTTACAGTAAACAAATCAAAAGTATATTTACCCTTAAATGCATCCTCTAATCCATATATTTTAGTATTCTTATCAAACTCAATTAGCTCTGTAATATTTAGATCTTGTTTTTTAAGAGAGTAAAAATATCGAATGAAAAATGACAGAGTTGGGGTAAGGAAGGTATTAAAGTCCCCACATAAGATATTATCACTATCACTACCCAAGTCTTTACAAACTGTTTTAAGTTCTTCATTCCTTTTACTCATTCCAGAACCATTAGTTAGGTGAAGATTAAATACTCTAAATCTTTTTTCACCTTGTTCAATATCAACAAACTGATAGCTTAAAGCTTCTTTCCAATTGAATATCTTTTGAACAAAGGATACCTTCTTCCCTGTATTTAACTCTTTCTTTTCAAAAGATTTAACTTTTGTTTTAGTGAGTATTACAAGATAGTGTTCAACTCCATTTTCAATAAAATCTAAGGATCTAAATATACTTCCAATATATTTAGTCTTAAGAGAGGTATACATGGTATTAGATACTTCTTGTAAGCAAATAATGTCGGCATCACTTGAGAGAACATACTCTAATGCTTTAGCAGGATTACTATTAAAATTGTATATATTCCAAGATAAAATCTTCATTCAATAAGATTATCTACTTTACCTTTCTTTGTCTAGGTAAGTATATCTTTTGTCTTTTTAATATATATATGGTATTTAGACTTTGTACCTTTTAACTCTCTTAATGAAACAAGATACTTTAAAAGCTGTTTCCCCTATAGATGGTAGATACTATGAGAATACCTCTACACTAAATCCATACGTTTCCGAATACGCCTTAATATATTTTAGAATTGAAATAGAGGTAAGATATTTAGAGGCACTATCAAAAGAGGGGATAATTAGAAAGTTTACTGTCAAAGAACAAAAACTCTTAAAGGATATATATGAACTAAAGAGTGAAAGTGAAGCTAATAAGGTAAAGGAAATAGAGGATAAGGTAAGACATGATGTAAAAGCTGTAGAGATATATTTAAGAGAAAAGCTTAAAACTACATCTCTAAAAGATGTCATAGAATATCTTCACTTTGCTCTTACATCTGAAGATATCAACAATATCGCATATAGACTTACACTAAAGAGAGGATTTGAAAGTGTAGTATTACCTAAATATAAGACTCTACTTAAAAGTATCTTAGACTTCTCTGAAGAGAATATACATTTACCAATGCTAGCTCGTACCCATGGACAAGATGCAATCCCTACGACCCTTGGCAAAGAAACTTGTGTGTTTGCTCTAAGGCTATATAAAGAAATTAAAAAGATTGAAAAGCTTAAACTTACAGGGAAACTGAGTGGAGCAGTAGGAACATACGCAAGTTTTACTCTTACATATCCTAAAACTGATTGGATAAAGTTCTCAAAGAACTTCATAGAATCTTTTGATCTAGAGTTCAATATCCTCACTACTCAAATAAATCCACTTGATGATATTACTGAGTATTTACAAACACTCCATAGGATCAATAGTATTCTTCTAGGATTTAATCAAGATATGTGGAGATATATTTCAGATGGGTGGCTTACACAAAAGGTTGATAAGACTGTTGTGGGATCTTCTACAATGGCGCAGAAGATAAACCCAATAAACTTTGAGAATAGTGAGGGAAATATTCAAGTGGTAAATAGTCTAATTGAAGGACTAGTAAGATCCTTACCAGTATCTCGTTTACAGCGAGATCTATCTGGAAGTACTGTTATTAGAAATATATCTACAATACTAGCTCATGAGATATTAATTTTTGATGGAACACTTAAAGGTATATCTAAAGTGAAAGCTAATCATGAGCTCATCACTACTTACCTAACTTCAAACTATTCAATCCTATCCGAAACAGCTCAGATAATACTTAGAAAGCATGGAATTAAAGATGGATATGAGGTGATAAAGCAAAAAACAATGGGAGAAGAGTTAAGTCGCGAAGAATGGGAACAGATGATAAATGGACTTGATTTAAGTAAGAAGGTAAAGGATGAAATCCTTTTAGTAACTCCCTTAAACTATTTAGGATACTCAGAGAAAATAACAAAAAGTACTATTAATGTAATTCGTAAATATTTAATTCTTTAATATATCTTTATGAGAAAAAACTCTATTGCTTTTGGTGGTGGTGCATATGGTGATGAAGGGAAGGGGAGAATAGTAGATGAGTATGCAAACATACTCGCTAAAAAATACAAGATGGTTATATATAGGGATAATGGAGGGAGCAATGCAGGTCATACTGTAGAAGTTCCTGGAAAAGCTAAAATAGCACTACACCAACTACCATCAGGAGTCTTTGTAAAGGGAGCAACTGTAATACTTGGTAAAGGTATGGTCATAAACCCTGCTGATCTACTAGAAGAGATAAGACAAGTAAAGAAAGCTAATAGTAATAAACTCATTGTCACTATCTTAATAGATGAAATGGCAGTTCTTACACTTGATACACATAGAGCATTTGAAGGAGTACTTAAGAAGTATCAAGAAGGCGGAAAGGGATCTACCGGAAGAGGTATATCTCCTGCATATGCAGATGTACTTTTAAGACATCCTTTAAGAGCAAGAGATATAAAAACATTTAATAAAGAAAAAATACTCTCACACTACAGAATGTATAAGGACATCATTAAAGGGTTAGGGGAAGACATGGAAAAATGGGAAATAAACACATTAGGAAGTAGTGGAAAAAGTACTGTTGGATCTGAAAAGGTATTTATAGATAGACTTCTTAAACAGTCTAAAGAACTAAAGAGATATATTTCAGATGTTTCAGATTTCCTTAAGACGTCTTGGAATTCTAAATCATATGCCTTTATCTTTGAGAAAGCTCAAGCAGTAGGACTTGATCCTAGGTATGGGGTATATCCTGATGTAACAGCTTCAGATACCACTTTTGGTGGAATAGAGAGCTCTACAGAAGGACTAATAGATCCTATGGAAATAGAGATAAGAGCAAGTGTAATAAAAGCTACATATATGTCTTCAGTAGGTACTAGAAAACTTCCATCTATGATGACACCAGAACTTGCTCATAGGATTAGAGAAGATGCTAATGAATATGGGGCTACTACTAAAAGACCTAGAGATATAGCTTACCTGGACCTTGTAGCTACAGACTTCTTTAGAAAAGTAGGAAAAGCTACACATATGGTTCTTACCCATATGGATATTGTATATAAAGATACACCTGTAAAAGTATGTATTGGATATACATTAAAAGGAAAGAAAGTTACATATAGACCAGATCAAGAATTTCTAAACAAAGTAAAACCAGTATTCAAAGAATTTAAGACTTGGGATAAAGACAAGGTACAAAAAGCTAAAAAGTATGTAGATCTACCTAAAGAAGCCAAAGTTTTCTTAACATATATATCAAAATACTTAGGAGTACCAATACTAATGATTACAACAGGACCTAAGAGAGAACAGGGGATAAGATTCTAAACTATTCAGCTGGTGACAAAATGTCACCAACTGATAATCTTACTTAAGTTTGTGTTTTCTATATGCTCCTCTAATCAACCTATATGCTAATCTTCTTTCTGGAGCATAAACCATCGGGATACCTATTAGCAAATTACAGCTTCCACATGATAAATTGGGTAGGTCCTTTGTCCCTTTTATACTAAGATCCTTACTTAAAGAGGCTAAATTATCTGGCCATAAAATTCTATCTAAATAAGATCTTACTAATGATCCTATACCATCTTTTTGGTATATCATTAATCTTGTATTACATTTTGAACAATAAATATCTAATAACACAGAATTACCATCTCTGGCTTTTCGAAAACCATCTTTTATTAAATGAAAATCAGATACCTTTGGATCTTTTATATTTCTCTCTTTATCCATATTTATTATTTTAATTACTCAAGCTTATTAATAAAGGCTATAAGAAATCTTGAATCACCAAACCTAGAAGCGTCTTCTCCCAGGTTTACTATAATCTCTTCTTGAAGCCTGCATTTCTTCAGCAACCTTATCAATAGTAGCAATTAAGCGATCTTTTTCAGTTCTTAATAATACATTTAGATTTGGTTCTCTACCTTCAGTAATATTTAATCTTAATTGATCCCTTAAATATTTAGGTAGATAACTTATAAACTCATACAGATCCTTATCTTTTACTGGGAGTTTATATTCATAATGAGATCCAAAAGGTATTCTTCCTACCAGGTCTTCATTCAATATACTATCTGGAAATAATTGAGAATCTACAAAACTATTATTTCTACTATTCCTATCCGCACCTGCTACTCTTAAAACACTAAACACTCTTTTTCCTTCTTGAGTCTTAGGAAGTTCTGAAACTACAAAACAAAGATCACTTCTAGACAGCCTTCTATTTGTATCAAAGTTTAGTTTAAGCATAAGGAAACCATAAGGTGGATTCCATAGTTCAGAACTCTCTGGTCCATTTGGTTCACTGTTTACACCTGATGTTAGATCATCAATAGATGATTTAGATCCTTCACTATTATCCATATTATATAGAATAATTAGATATGATCTGAATTATACCCCAAAATATATAAAATACTATGATCAATATTTAAGGAATAGATATCTTTTAACCTATTCTAATATTTTCTCACTTTCCTTTTGTTTTAAATAGTTCTTCTTTGAAACTATACTTCTACCTAGTTTCTTCTCTAAGGCACTTCTTGCATCTCCTGCTATCTTACCACCAGAACTAGCATCTTCTTTTAATTTAGGAAGACCTTTAGAGTCTTCTACTTTATGTATCTCTGTTGTAGCTCGCTCCCCAAGCATAGTAAATATTAGTTCAAAATCATTCATATGATCTCTTAGATTCTCTTTTTTAATACCTTTCATCTCTTTATACTCCTTTGGAGTGACTCCAAAGGTAGCTTTAGATATTTCTGATGTTAAAATTTGATAATCCCTCTTCTCAGCTCCTCTTTTATCCCATTCCTCAGTTAGTTCTTCTCTTACAGCAATACCTCTTACTCTTTGTTCTATCCACTCCTCAGAATATCCTTTAAGTCTATACAGCTCTCTAGTTCTCTTAGTAGCTAGCTCAGGATCCTCTATTTCTCTTACTCTTTCATATCCCACTTTAGCAAGCCACTGCTTAAATGGTTCAGCCTTAGGAGAGGGGATAGATTGAACGATTCTAAAGATAGATTCAGTGTTTGCACAGTCAGTCTCTCGCATCTTCCCATCTGATGCTAATAATTTCAACTGTTGACAATTTGTCAACAGTTGAAATCCACCTTCATTCTGAAGCCTTTCTTTCATCTTCCCCCAATATACCCTAGGATTTTTAGTTTCCGTAAGTACTTCTACTACATCAATCACTGAAAACCACCATTCTCCCTTACAAAGAATCTTTCTTACCCTAAATCCATTAAAAATGGATATCTGAGTATTTTCCATATATATAATATGTAAAAAATAAAGACTTAGGTTGTGTAGGAATAACAATCGGGATGCAGAATTCAATATTTCTAAGAAGGAGTAATTCCTTTAGACGAGGAGAGTATATTCCATCACCTCAAAATATTCAATAGGAATATGGGGAATTCGAACCGTCTACAATTTGTAGACGGTTGAATGTTGATCTAGCTTGAGTTATCGACAATTTGTCAACAACTGATTAGTACATTCTTTTCAGTTGGAGACATTTTGTCTCCAACTGACTTATTTATATAGTTTAGGATTCATGAAAGGAATAAGGGCAAGGATTGTAGCTACAGTAAAAGCATCACCTCTAGTTACTAGATCATGAGTAAGTAGTCCAATTGTTCCATTACTTACTTTTGAGTTCTTTCTACCAAATACAATATCATCAGCTACTCCTAATTCTTTTCCACTTCTTATTAGTTTAGTTTCAGCTTCTGGTAGAACATTAGAAGGGGATCTTCCTTTTCCTGTCTTATTCTTACCTTTTACACTAACCCACCCAAATGCATATAGGGAACCATCTAGTTCTTCAAGTCCTCCTTCTAGTCCTACATAGTAATCAGCTCCAGGGTATTTCTTATATGCATTCTTAGCTCTATTTAGAGATCCTTTAATTGTTTGTTCATTACCCATTGGTTGAGAGGGTACACCTGATGGTACATCTACACCTTCTATCTTAAACTTTTCATTTTTAAATACTTTCTTAAAAGCTTTTAAAGTAGCTTTTATTTTTACTGGATTTCTTGATCCTACTATTATCTTTTTCATTTATTTTTCTTTTTAGAATTAATTACCTTCCATTCTCTTTTCTTGTTTATCTCCTCTTTATCTCTAAATGCTTGTTCGAAATCAACCCCATATTTATTCGATAGAGCAAGGATGAAGATAAAGCAATCAACTAGCTCTTCCGGAATTGAACCAAATTTAGAATTTTTATCTACTTTTACTTTCTCAGTCTTTCTAATTGCTTTAAATAGCTCTCCTACCTCTTCTCCTAACATTAGACACTTTTGTAGTATTGTTTGTTTAGAGAATCCTCTTGCTACTTCTAAGTCTATGACATATTGTTGATAGTCTTTTAAGGTAGGTGATTTCTTTAGTTTCAAATCCTTATTCTTCATCATTTCTTTAGTGAAAATAATTATTAGTGGATTATATCAATTATCTTTTCATTTACCATCTCAATCTCTTTCTCACTATGTCTATAGTCATGACTTATACCAGGGATTACTATTAAACTCTTAGGATCATTTAGGTGGTTATATAAATCTTTTACTTTGTCTAAAGGCACACTCTTATCTATTTCACCAACTACAAGTATTACAGGTACTTTAATATTCACTAAATCATTAATATTTGTTCTTTTAATCATATCTTCTAAAAAAGAGTAGGGGACTATATACTCCCTATTCTCATTTAAAGTGTTAGGTATATCTCTAGAACTTAGTCTGAATCCCTTTTCCTTCCACTCTTTACATACTTCTTCTTCAAGAAGAGCAAATGCTGACATCATACTAACTACTTGAGATATTCTAGGGTTTAAAGAGGCATATATCAAAGATACTCTGCCACCTAAACTATGTCCTCCTAATAGTATAGTTTTGTAATCAGAAGTACCTAACATGTATTCTAAAACACTTTTAATATCCTCAAGATATTGACTCACACTATACTTAGATATATCCCCATCACTATCCCAAGTACCAGTAGGATCAAATCTTATAACTGTGTATCCTTTTTTAGAAAGAGTATGAGATAAGGAAACAATATGAGAATAGTCCTTAGAATCTAAATACCCAGGACAAAGAATAGCTAGCTTATCTGTTTTAACAGTAGGATACTCAACTGAAGCTGACAGATATCCATGAGTAGATTTAATCTTAATATCCTTCATTATCTCTTTATTAATTTTTTAATAGTAAAGCTAACAAGGAATATGAAGAGGGTTATGATAAAGATATCAAAGGTAAGATAGAATAATGGGTGCGGTTGGTATACTAGACATTCTTTATTTGTACAAATATTATTAACACTAGATGTGAAACCAAATGGATTTGTAAAACTATAACTTGGACATGGGTCCCCACATTTAATTCCGTTCAAGTAAAGTCCGATGGTTACAAGAAACTCAATAACCAAAACTTTAATTGACAAAGGTATTTTCCTAATCATTTTTATAGTTTATCATATTTCCTATTACTTCCTTTTGCTTTAGATACTGGGTATTTCTTAATATTCTTAGCTAGTTTCTTAAGTATTATATCTTCTATATCTACATTTAGACTTTTAGCCATTAGAATAGAGTATATTATTATATCAGCTAACTCCTCATCTACTTCTCCTTGCATAGCTACATCATCCCATTGATAACATTCTAATAACTCTCCAGCTTCTATAGCTATAGACTTAGCTAGATTCTCAGGTGTATGAAACTTTTCCCAATCTCTTTCTTTATTAAACTTTTGTATTTTCTTAATTAAGGCTGGGTTCATAGGAGAGAAATAATAAATATTTGAACATGTAGACTACAGTTCTTGATAATATTTCTTTATTTTTTGAGCTATTAATTTTCTTCTTTGATCAAGAAAGTCAAAATAGTTATCTAAAGTCATAGAAAATATAGATTCTGGAATACAGTGCTGAGAAAGATTATCAGATAATGTTCCCATATCTGTTATTCCACCATATTTGATATCTCCTGTTTTTATTTGATTAATAATTTCACCAAAATATTCTTCAGGTGATTTTTTGCCTACCTGTATGTTTATCTCACTTTGCATATAGACATAATTTGCTATTTGGTTATAGTCATTTCTCGAATTATATTTTGTTCTCAAATATGCCTTTGGGAATATGTGATGAATATCACCCCTATGTATAATCATATCCCTAACGGTAATATCTGTTGATAAAAATCCCTTATTATTTTCTTTTACCTGTGAAGCAAAGAAAACGTTAATAAACGGATTACTTACTACTGATCTCTTTAAGTTCTCTATTAATCCAATTTCCCAAAAACTGTCTGATAATTCCGCACTTATTGTAGTATTTATGTATTTCTCATAATCTTCTGCCATATTTCTAATATCATAATCAAATGCTGATTCTGCTGATGATGAGTATCTACCAGTAAGAATTGATAATACGAACCATTTCCTTACTAGAGATTCTATCTTTGCAGGATCATATTTACTGTCTTTAAGCTTCAAGTAAAGAATATATGCAAAGTTAATTGAATTCGATGAAGTAATCATACTTTTATCAATAAAGCCTGCAGACTTAATAATCATAAGAAATCTTTCAAAGTTTGTTTGGTTAGTGAAGTTATCTATTGATTTCTCTAATCTTTGAAATGATTCTTCTGAGATATTCTTTTCAAAAATTCTCTTTTCAAAGTTTCTTCCTGATAAAAGACTTACAAGATCAGTTAGTTTTCCTCTATTAAACTCAGAAGTAAACGCTACCCTAAGTAAATCACTATAATCAGGATCATATAAATCATCCTGTATATTCTTTAACCACTCAATCTTGGTAATATATTTACTTTTAGAAAAGTCTGAATCGTTTTCTTTTAAAGTAGCAAAGAATTCAGGAAATTTTGCTAAATGACAGAAATAATCAATATATTTTCTAAGTATTGCACCATAATCGCCATAAGAAGCTATCTTAGACATTGCAAAATCAGCTTGTGATAAAACCACCCCCTCAGAATTAATTCTAATAAATATTTCTGTTACTGTTTCTATTCCTAGATCAGATTCTAATTCTATAAATCCTATTTGTCTTTCTGATAAGTTTTTTAATTTAATAATCACATTTTGAACTTTTCTCTTATCTGCATCAGGATTCTTTATTAAATAATCAGCAGCTATTTCAAATAAATCAGCATCACCTTTCATAATTACTGAAATATCAGGAATCCACCTAATATCCTTTTCTATAGCAGGATTTATAACTTCAAACTTTTCTTCTAATGGGTTAAATGCTATTTTTATTCTTATTTTTTTATAGTCTTTATTTACAACTTCTCTTCCAAGTACAGCAGCTGTCAATGCAACTACTCTTTGTTGTCCATCTATCAACACCTTTTTCCCTTCAGCTGTTGATCCGTCTTTTAACTTTGCATCAGGATTTTTCCATGCTATTACATACCCAATAGGGAAGCCCTGATAGAGGGAATCTAAAAGATCCCTTACTTTTGAAGCACTCCATACAAAAGGGCGTTGAATTTCGGGAATGGCAATTTGACCTGATATAACCCAGTTGAGAATTGAACTTACTAATACTTGATTAACAACATATTTAGGGTTTTGCATATCAGATCCTATATATAGATTAAACTAAGATATTGTATCATTCTTTCCCTTTCATCTTTTCTTGATACTCACACCACTTACACTCACTTGTATATTCTGGTATCTTATCACTATCTAAACAACTTTTAATGTTTTCTAGGGTGTCTTCTATCCAGTTATCATTCCCTACATATGGTATTACTTTGATTTTAAACTCTAATTTAGCATCAAATGCTTCTTTATCTTTTATTCCATTACAATATACAAAGTATCCAGTATTAGATACTTTGAATTCATTTCTTCTTAGTAACCACTGATATACCTCCATCTGTCTTTT
>Ga0138256_10003605_pt1 | contig 16429 bp, 15 predicted proteins | sample KNB2016incub_MG_FD_105486 | JGI IMG/M metagenome (GOLD analysis project Ga0138256, IMG submission 105486) | Active sludge microbial communities from wastewater in Klosterneuburg, Austria - KNB2014incub_MG | ecosystem: Engineered > WWTP > Activated sludge > Unclassified | place: Austria... | reverse complement strand
GAATCTACTTCTGCTAATCTTGTTTTTATTTTTAATAAAGAAGAATTTGTTTTTCCTCAAGAAAAAATACCTAAAACAATATTTCAAGGAATTACTCAAAAAATTTTTCAAGAATTTTTAGAAAAAGAAGGAAAGGTTTGGCATAAAAAAGTAATTCCCTATTCTGATCTAAAAAAAACAGTCTCTCTTTTGGGACTTAATGCAGTAGAAGGAATCTTTGCCTTCTCAAGCTTAGATGGGAAAAAATTGGCAACACCTTTTGAGATAATAGAAAAATTTAAAAAATTTTTGGAAAAAAAAGCACTCCCTTTATTTTAGTGTATAATAATAGATAGATTTATATTGGTACGAAAGGAGGGAGGTATGGAAGAAAATTTGCGAGAAATTTTGACAAAATATTCGAGCAAAGGCCTCGATAAAGAACCAGAAGAAGAAAAAAAAGAATCGTTACCAATTCCAAGTAATCCAAAATATTCGGATATTCCAGATATTTTTTTTGATGACATTCTACACCGTTATAAAATAACAAAACAAGAAATTATCGTCTTGATGTTTTTATATAGAAAAACATGGTGTGGCGCTAATATTTATAAAGGCCATGGAATTTCGCCTCTTTTTTCTTACGAAATGTTGGCCCAAAAATGTGCCACAGAGAAATCTTTGCTACTGGATGCTTTAAAAAAACTAGAAGTCTTAGGCCTTATAACGGCCGTAAGACCAGGGCAATATTTTATTAGAAAATTTTTCTTGGAGCAGTGGGATGATCAATTCCACTTTAATTATCATGACTTCTAATTCTAGTAATGAAACGGAAAATATTCTTGCCTATATCGGAGAAGATCTTGACTATTGGGCAGAAATGGAACAACGGTTTATAAAATATTTTCCAGGTATTTTTGTTTTTAAAACAATTCCCTCGCCAATTGCCAGTACTCTTGCGAGTACCTTCAAACAAATCCAGTCAATGGCCCCTAAGATTATTTTTTTAGATCTATCAAAAGAAAGTGAGTGGCCTTTTGAATTGGCCACTTTTTTAAAACGGTCAAAAGTTTTTTCTTCGACTTGTTTTGTTGCCTTATTAGAAAAAATAAATATTCAGATTGAACATTGCTTATCTTTAGGTCTAGATTTTGTTTTTATAAAAGGCGCAGAATTTCACGATACGGTGAATTCTCCTGTGGCCAAGGCCTTCCCAGAAATAAAAAGTAAGGCCCCTGATTTTTTTCATGTGACAATTGAAAAAGATTTTGATCTTTTATCTCAAATAAGAATTGGCTTTTTAAACTCAGACGTTATTCGTTTAGAAACCAATGCTCTTTTTAATATCGGCGAAAAAATACTTTTAGAACATAACTTGCCTAAACAAATATTTAGAGATTTATATTTAAAAATTCATAAAAAAGAAGAAGTGGGGCAATATTACGATTATGACTATGTTTATGAAGGAAAGTATCTTCCTCAAGCTCCTCCTTCACCAGAAAAAATTAAGGCAAAAGTTGGGACAGATGTTCAAGATAAGGCCCTTCTTAAAGTATTACAATCAGAGTTGGCCTATTACAAAGAAGTGTTGGCCACACTTCAAGAAAAATTATCAAATTGGATCAAGCAACAAGTAAAAAAAAATAGTGAGGCCAAAAAAGTAAAGGTTTTAGTTCTTGATAAAGACATGATCTTTTTTGCTAATCATTTAAGGCCTTGGGATCAATATAAATGTCTCTTTCGTTATGAAGTTCCAAGTACGGCCTCCTTGAAAGAACTGACAAAATTTAGGCCACATTTGATAGTGTCCGTTATTCCCAATGTGGGCGAAGGGGAATTAGGTTCTGATGAAGAAAAGGCCTTAGAAAAAAAGGCCGTTTTAGATTCAATGATTTCATTAGGAAAAGAATTGACCATTTTTACGCAAGAGATGCCGACTTATCGGCCTTATCTTTTATTTTTAAATTTTCAAGAAATTACTACGGAAGAAATTAAAAAACACATCTCTTATGATAACGTCATTAGTTTTTGTGGAGATCTTAATTTTGAGGGGGTTGTAAAACTTGCAGCAGCAATACAAAAAAAAATAGAACAACAAGAAGATGCTCAAAAGGCCCCTTATTATTATATTTCTAAAAAAAATCCAGAAAGCTATGCTTATGCCAAAATTCCTGCAATATTAAAAACCATATCAGAATCAGAAATGACTTTTGGAGTGAAAGAAAAATTGCCTTTTTCTAAATTTCGTCTTTTTTACCCTGAAACAATTTTAGCAACGCTTGTTCCGATAGAAGGAAAACCCTTTCTCGAGCAAAATGGACGATTTATCTACAGGGCCCTTTTTCATGGAATGGGAGAAAATCAAAAAAAGTCCATAAGACGAGAGCTAAATTACTTATTAGAATATTTAAATAATTTAAAGAAAAATCCCCCACAAAACGAGAAAGACAAAAATAAGGAAAAAGATAAGGAAAAAGAAAAAAAGGATTCTTAAAAAACTCGTTTTCTTCTTAGTTCTAAAAGCGTAGGCCCTAAAAGAACCAAAATTCCCCCAATCAACTGAAGAAGAGTGAAACGATCCTTTAAAAATACCCAGTTAATGATGGCCGCAAAAAGAGGAAAAGAAAGTTCTAATAAAGTGGCCATAGAAGCAGAAACCTTTCCTAGTCCGTAATAATACAAAATAAAACTAATTCCCCCTCCAAGGCTTGTCATGAGAATTACTTTCCAAAAAACATCTGGGTAGGGTGGGATAATTTCAGGAAAAGAAGTGGGTAATCCCCATGTAAGTCCTACTTTTGGGAGTCCATAAAAGGCCACAAAAGCAAAAATAAATCCAAAGAGATAGCGTAGACCTGAAACTTGAAATGTGGTGTATCTTGTCCGCAAAGATTTTCCAATAACAGTGGCAATGGCCCAAAAAAAGGCGGCAACCAATCCTTGAAAAGGGCCACTTTGTAAAAAAGCATTAAAAGAAGAGGCCTCTGCCCAAGAAAGTTCTGACCAGTTTAGTAAAAAAACTCCAAACATGGTGATTAGGGCCCAAAACCAAAATTCTTTTCCAAGAGATTCTTTTAAAAAGAAATAACTTCCAATAATGGCAAAAATAGGTTGAATTTTTTGTGTCAAAATAATGATTGTAGGGCTTGTTGTGGCAAAGGCTTGAGTAAAACACAGTGTTGCAAAAATAGAGGCCCCTCCGCCTAAAACACAAAATAAGAAAAAATCAACAAGGGTCATTTTTTTAAAAAGAGGACCTATCTTAAAGTAAAGAGGAATATAGGCAAGAACTAAAAATAAATGCTCCCAATACACGAGAGAAAAGGCACTATTGCCACTGTTGAGAAGTGGGTAACGAAATAAGGTATCAAGGGCCCAACATAAAGAGGCCAAAATAATAGGAAGTCCTTGAATCATAGAGATAACTCCTTTCTAAAGATTTCACGGGCCCTGGAGACGAGAAGAGAGCGTTTAACTGCTAGGGGTTTTTTACGTTTTTTAGTCTCTTCTACTTCTAATGGAGGCATAAGTCCAAAATTAAAATTGCTTGGACAGGCCCTTGTATTGGTTAAACAAAAAGAAACAAGGGCGCCGATGGCCGTTTCTACTGGCCAAGGGGTTGGGTGTTCTGGAAAAGCAAGACAATGCCCCACATAAAGGCCAATACTGGCACTTTCTGTATAACCTTCTACTCCTGTAATTTGTCCTGCAAAAAAGAGCCAAGGGTATTTTTTAGAAGAAAAATTGGAATTTAAGAGGAGTCTAGCGTTTAAAAACGTATTTCGATGAACAGAGCCTAAATGTAAAAAATTTGCTTGTTCTAAACCTGGGATGAGACGAAAAATCCGTTCTTGTTCTTTATATTTTAATCTATTTTGCATTCCCACTAAATTAAAGGCATTTCCTAAAAGATTTTCTTTTCTAAGTTGTACTACGGCAAAAGGTAAGGACCCGTCAGGACGTTCTAGTCCAATAGGTTTCATACAAGAAAAACGCAAAGTTTCTTTTCCTCTTAAGGCCATAATATCAACAGGAAGGCAACTTTCAAAAAATTTTGGATCTTCAAAATTATGAGGGAGTACAACATCTGCCTGACATAATTCTTCCACAAAATGGTAGTATTCTTCTTTTGTTAGGGGGGCATTTAAGTAATCTCCTTGCTTACCTAGCAAAGAGCTTTGGTGACGATCTTTCCAGTATAATTTGGAATAATCTAAAGTTTCTCCCTCCACAATAGGGGCAATGGCATCGTAAAAATAAAGTCCTTGTTGTTTTCCCTCTTTTTTTTCTTGAGTCACTACTTGAGTCACTAAAGGAAGAGAGAGATTTTTTTCTAACCAGTTTTCAAATTCACTGTGTCCAAGGGGGCCAGTGGCCACTACAACGGCATCTGTTTGAAGCTGATCTTTTAAAGCAAGAGGGTCTGTTACAATTTTTTCCACAATCGTGATGAGGGGGTGTTCTTTTAGTTTGTGTGTTATTTCTTGTGAAAATAAGTCTCGATTAACGGCCAAGGCCTCACCAGCAGGAACTTGATGTTTTAAGGCCGTCGCAAGGATAAGAGAATCAAGATCTTTCATTTCATCTTTGAGAAGTCCGTGTGCTGATTGAGTACTTTGGGATTTTAAAGAATTAGTGCAGACTAATTCTGCTAGAAATTTACTTTTTTGAGCAGGCGTTTGTTTGAGGGTCTTTGCTTCCAAAAGTGTCACTTTTATCCCTTTTTTGGCCAAAAACCAAGCACAGTCGCACCCTGCAAGACCTGCTCCAATAATGGCCACATGGCGTATTTTTGTTTGAGTTAAAAAAGAGGGTTGAGTTGTAAGATTCATTATTTTCTTGCTCATTAGGTTAAAATGTTTAGGATTAGGACAATATATGGAAATTTTTTTTCATCAAGTCGGTTTTTCTATAGGGGACTTTCTCGCTAGGAAAAATTATTGTCAAGACCTTATTCACCAGTTTATTCAAAACCCTTCAGTGGAAACTGTTCATGTTTTCCCAGAGCTTTTTGTGACAGGATACCCTCCAAAGGATCTTCTTTTAAATACTTCCTTCCGCTTACAACAAAAACAATTTTTTGAAGAATTAAAAGTATTTTTAAGCAAGAGTGTTGAATCTAAAAAAATTTCTTTTGCCTTAGAATTTTTATTACCGGCCCCTTATTACGAAGAAAAACTTGAGGGCAAGATTTTTAACTCTGTTTGGTCTTTGGCCTTTATTCCTGAAGAAGGAATTTTTTTAAAAGTTATTTATTCAAAAACAAAGTTGGCGGTAGAGGATGTTTTTGAAGAGGCCAGATATTTTTCTCCGGGAAACATGCCTCCCTTATGGTATCCCTTTCAAGGCAAAAGAAATCAACGCCCTTGGGGCATTTTTATTTGTGAAGATCTTTGGCCAGAAAAACCTTCAACTGCTTCCTTTTTTACTCCTTGGGAAGAAGCGGGTTTTCAAGCACAACTTACGATGGGGCAGATTACAGGAATTTTGGCCATCAATAGCAGTCCTTGGGAAAAAGAAAAAGAAAAGGAAAGAAAAAACCTTTTTAGTTCCCTTTGTTCAACGTTGAATTCTTCCCTTAAATTAACTCTTCCGTTTGTGTATTTGAATTCTGTTGGAGCTGAAGAAGAGTTAGTTTTTGAAGGCCAATCCTTTGTTGAATTAGGAGGAAAAATTCTTTTTGAGGCCTCCTTGTGTAGTTTTTCTGTTTTTTCTTATTGTGTGCAGAAGAAAATAATAAAAAGAAATTCTTGTGTCATCAATCCTTTAAGTTCTTCAAGTCCTTCAAATGTACAAGAAAAAATCATTCAAATTTTACATTTTGCCCTTAAGCAATATTTAGAAAAAACAGGGCAAAGGAACATGGTTCTTGGAATTTCAGGAGGGATCGACTCTTCTCTTTTATGGGCCATTGTGTCGCTTGATTCAGAATTGAAAAAAAAACTTTATCCAATTTTTATGCCAGGCCCTTTTACCTCAGTAGAATCCGTTCAAGCAGTTGAAGATCAATCTGCTCTTTTGTCGTGCCTTTTTAAATCCTATTCTATTAAATTTTTATTTTCTCAAGTTTGTAGAGAATGGCCTTTATCATTTGGGAAATCCTTAGACTCTCTTTCTCAAGAAAATTTACAAAGTCGCCTGAGAGGGATGATTTTGGCCTCTTATGCCAATGAAAAGCGAGCAATTATTTTAAATACTTCTAATCGTTCAGAATTAGCAGTTGGGTATTCTACTCTCTATGGGGATTCCGTTGGAGGAATTTCTTTATTAGGTGATCTTTATAAAACAGAAATTTATGAGTTAGCAGAATATGTAAATAGTTTTTATGGGCCTTTAATTCCCAATTTTGTTTTATCTCGTCCTCCTTCTGCCGAGTTGTCACTTAATCAAAAAGATGAAGATTCTTTGTTGCCTTATGCTCGGTTAGACCCCCTTCTAGAATTACTTTTACAGCAAAAATATTCTGTGGAAGAAATAAAACAAAAAGGATATTCTTTAGAAGAAATACAAAAAATTTTTCTCTTAATTAAAAATTCTGAGTTTAAAAGATATCAATTTTGTCCTATAGTGAAGCTGCGCTCAAAAAGTTTTGGCGTAGGAAGAAGAGTGCCTATAACACACGCATTTGCGATTTTGTAAAAAAGCGAGGAAAGAGAGTATGTCGAATCAATTACATCAAATATTGGATCTTTTAGGTAAGGCCAAAGAAGAAATGGGGGCCTTATTAAAAAAAGATACGTTTAATGAAATTAAAAAGGCCACCTCCTCTTTTGTTGTAGGGGCCAAAAAAGATTTAAAAAAAGTCATAGGAGATAGAGAAATTACGAAAGATATTTCAAGAGAGGCCAAAAAATTAAAAGCAAAATTTATTGCGGAAAAAAAGCAATGGGAAAAATTAGCAGATTCTTTGGTTAAGAAAGAAATTTCTAAAACGAAGAATTTTTTAGAAAAACAAAAACAGGAACTCACCAATCTTCAAAGTAAGATAGAAGAAGTCATTGGAGTGGCCTCTCCTCGTCCCAAAAAAAAGGCGCCAGTAGCAAAGGTTAAATCCAAAGTAACATCTTCGCGCGTTGCAGAAAAAAAGTCTCCAACAACACTTTCTGCTAAAAATCCCTCTATCACAAGGCCTAAATCCACTCCAAAAGCTTCAAAAACAGTAAAAAATACCTAATTTTTTCTTCTGATTTGTTCTCTTTCTCTTTTTTTTGTTAGATTTTCTTTTTTAAGAAAAAAGGAAAAAAAGAGAAGGGCCTTATGTTATTGCCTTGTAGTAGTTCTAGTGCAGAGAATGACATTTTTGCGACAAAAAGTATTTTTTTGCCGAAAGTAGTTAAGTCTTTGCGAAAATTTTTTGACTTAGGACAAAAGGAATTTGCAGAATTATTTGGAGTGACCCAAGGGGCCATTTCAAAATTGGAGCATGGAAGCTTAGAAATTTCTGTGTCTTTTTGGTTTGAAATTTGCAAGAAGTTTTCTATCGATCCAGTTCTTTCTTATACTCGAGGTATTATCTTATTTGAAAAAACACAAGAGTCTACTTTTTTTAAGAATAATTTAACCCTTAAAAATTCCATTGAATTAAGAGAAATTTACCCTTTAGTCATGGGTCTTGTCGATTTTCTAGGGCCAATTTTCTCACGAGACTTTGCTTCTTTTTGTGGGACTGGAAATGGATCTGGGCAAGAGGGAATACTGTATTTAAATTCAAGAATAGATTTAGAGGCCTTATCTTTACTTTTTACAAAAATACAGGAAATTATTAATGGCCCTGAGAGAGAAGAATTTAAGAAATTTGTTTTAAAAAATATGGAAGGATTCAAAAAAGAAACTTTTCCAAGTTATCTTAAATTTCATTGGCGATTTCATTGGCCACTAAGTTTTATCTTTCAATCGTCTGAGGATTTTCTTTGGACTGCCACTCTCCATCAAAATTCAAGTAAAAGAAAGACAGATCAAAATAAAATATTTATTTCCTTTAAAGGACAAAAGTCTCTTAAAAAAAATCCAATGGAAGTTTTTTGTTTCTATCACAAAATTTTATTAGAACAGACATTTAAAACTCCTTTTTACAAAGTGGAAGAAATTGGCTGTTGTTTTAAAAATTCTACCGATAAATGCTTGTACTCAATTAACAAGATATAAATAAGTAAGAATTATTTAGAAAAAAACCCTAGTTATAAATTCTTGATAATTTATGATAGGAGTATGGATAAGATATTTTTTTCATTTGCTGTGTTTTTTGTCTTCTTCTTTTCTAAGTCCTTTGCCGTAACCTTCTATCCAGATTATTCTCGTCTTCCAATAAGTAAAAGTCATAATCACAAAAAAGTCGCGATTGTGGCCTTTAATTTTGTAGAAATTTCTCCTGTAGAGAGGATTCTTTTATATAAAGTAAACTTGATGTTAAAAAAGATACTTTTAAAGGGATATGATGGATATTTCTTATATAGAAATATGACTTCTTCTCCAAAAAAAGAACAAAAAAAACTCAAAAATTTTCTCTCTAAAATATCCTCTTTTGGTGTAAGACACATCTCCTATGATTTAATTCATTTTGGCCATGGGGGAGAAGGAGCAAGTTTTTTTCATAAAGCTGTGGCCGTTGCTTCTTCTCAGTTAATCAAAGAAAAAAAATTAGACACTATAAAGGCAAAAATATTTTTTAATCTTGGTTGTCAGGATGGAAGAAAACAAGAATATTCTTATAAGTGGTGGAATACGCCTTCGCATCCCTTTAAAGATCATAGACCTCTTGCCGTTATTGATAACACAGAAGACACAATGGGACTAAAAACAAGTTTTTATTTTCTAAAATCTTATCTCTCAGATAAATGGTCTGTTGGGCAAGCTGTCACTTTGGCCAACAATGAAGAAAGAAAAAGTTGGATAAAAAAGATACATAATTCTTCTAATACTTTTTTTAAAAAAATTAGAATACCAATTTTGAAAAATAGAAAAAATCTCTCTGTTGGAAATTTTCAATGTTCAGGCCGTTGCTATTGGAAATTTTCAACATTTCATTCTTACAAGAGAAAGTAAGTTTTATTTAGAAAAAAAGACAAGAAAAGTGCCTTGATCTAGTTTAGTCTTTTTGTATGAATATAAAAATATTTCTTTTTTTTGTTTGTTTTCTCTCTTCTTTTTCTACTATTTGTTATTCTAAGATCTTTTTTAGTCAATATTATAAAGGGCAAAAGTACTATTATTACCTTAAAAATAGGGATTTTTATTTAGAAGAGAACCATAGAATTGCTTTTGTGGCCATTAACTTTTTAGAGAGTACTTACTTAGAAAATAAAATTGTAAAAATGGCCCATTTTCTTTTGGCCCCTCTTTTGAGAAAAAATTACACAGGATATTTTTTATACAGAAATATGACTGGAAATAAAAAAAAAGAAAGACAAATATTGAACACTTTTCTTTCTAAACTCCCTAAAGATAAAAAATTTACTTATGATCTTTTGCATTTTGGACACGGAGGAGAAGCAGTTAATAATTTTCATCAGTTACTTGTAAGGCAAATAGAAAAAACAAATTTAAAATTTGAGGCAAAACTTTTTATCAATACAGGGTGTGAAGATGGAAAAAATCAAGAGTATTATTTTAAATATTTACAAAAAGAAAATCATAGGCCTCAAATTATTGTAGATAATCCAAAAGATACTATCGGTTTTTTTATTCTTCGTTATTTTTTAAAAAAATACTTGAATTCAAAAAACTATTATTCTGCACAGTATTCTCTTGCCCTGGCCAATAAAAAAGAAAAAAGAGGCCTTAATTGGAATATTCCTTTAAGGTTTTTTAAAAAAATGCGATTTTCTATGGCAAAACGTTATACAAAATTTTCACGAGGAGATTTTAAATGTACGGGAAAATGTTTTTTAACTTTTTCCCAGCTTCATGCCTCTTACACTTCTCTTTCTTCTAGTGATTAGGATGAGAGCTATTTGATTCTATTTTAAAATTAGCATCCAAAATACTTCCCGGACAGATGTGAATTGTAGGAGCAATAATATCTCCTAAAACTACGGCACTAGGCGCACAGTAGACTAACCCTTGGCAAGAGATTTTGCCCTCTACTCTTCCTTGTATCACAAGAGAAAAGCACTGAATTGAACCTAAAACTTCTCCATATTCTCCAATAGTAAGAGTATCTTTTGTTTGCATGGTAATGCTTCCCTCTAGGCGAGAATTAAAGAAGACAGGGCCTTTAAAAAAACAATTGCCTTGAATAAGGGAACCAATGCCAGAGTAATTATGTATTTCTTGTTCTAAAAATAAAAATGTCATTTTAAGGCCCTGCTAAAGAGAAGATCTCCTGTTGTGGAAAAAATAAAAACTTTGAAAATAGGAGCAATTCCATTGAGATTTTTAAACTCTACACTCAAAGGCCTAAAACGAGCTGTTGCAAAACGCAGGCCCATATCAAAATTAAGCTGTTGAGATTTTAAATTAAAATTTGAGGAGGGAAATATTTGAATAAGAGGGCCTTGATAGGCAAAAACAAAGACAGTTCCTGAAATTTTAGGAACATCTGAAGAGATATTTTTTATATTAAAACTTAAAAAATACTTATTATCTTCTTTTAATTCTACCTTGGCCCCTTCTATATCAATGATGTTTTCCCCTGTAAGATCTTGTCTTCCAGAGGAAAGGTGAAATAAAGAAAGCTCACTAATGGGAGTCGCATTGAGTGGTGCTGCAAGTTTTTTTGAGATAAGTTCGTATTCTTTTTTTATTTCAACGAGCTCTTCTTCTAATTTTTTTGATTTATTTTCTAAGGTTTGTATTGCTTCGGGAGTAATTTTCTCTACATTTTCTCTTGCATGCCAAATGTAATAGAGCCCAAGAGGAAATAGGAGTAAAGAAAGTAAGGAAAAAAGGGAAACAAGTGCAAGGGAAATTCCCATTTTTCGACGATTGATTTTAAATATTTTAGGAGGAAGATCTTTTTGCTGTAAAACAACTGTTTCGTAATTTTTTGAGTCAGAACTTGGCATAGTCTCTTGGCCTTAATAGTAGTTTTAATTTTTATGAAAAGAATTTTTTGCCAATCTTTCAGGACTCCACTTTTCCCATTCTTCAGACAAAATTTTCCATTGATAATATTCATCTCTTATAAGATAAAGTGTTTTTAGGCCAGAATCATTTAAGTTTTTTGCTTGATAAACCTGTTTAAACCTCACGATGGCCATAGACTCGTTGGCCACAAAGGAAAGATGTTCCATCTGAACAGAAGGAGAAAAGTTTTGTTGAAAAACATTTTTTTTATGGGCCTTAAATTGAGAAATCTTTCCATAGTTAGAGTGAGAAAAATTTTCAGAGTAATGAGAAATATAGTCATTATATTGGTTTTTTTCCCATGATTCTCGCCATTTTTCTAACATAAGTTTAATCTCTGATTCAAGAGAAGTTGCTTGCTTTGAAGTGATATAGGTTTGATGTTCTTGAATGGAGACAAGGGTATTTTCAAAATGAATAAAATTCTCAAGATTTAAAAGATCTTGATTGGCCATGACAACACAACCTCTGGAATCAAGACCTTTTTCAATTCGTGTTTCATCGTTAGTAGAATGAAGCCAAATTCCACTGCCACTTTTATTGGCCAGTTTGTCAAAGGAATTTGGAAAATTGAGAGTATAGGCACCATTGCCGTAAATTTTTCCTTTTTCTCCAAATTTCTTTAAAAGTTCTTGATGGCCAATGTAACTTTCAATAAAATAAATTCCTTCAGGAGTTCTAAAATCTCCAGAAAAAATTTTATTTCCTCTTTTTTTACCTGTTGCAATTTTAATTTCTTTTTCAATTTTTTGAGTAAGAGGGTTGTATATTCTGGCGATATGTTCGGCCTTATCAACTAAAATTAGAATATTTCCCATAAGTCCCTGCGTTGAGACAATAGGAAGGGGGGCCATTAAGGGTATAGTCCCTGTTTCTTGTGAAAAAACCTTTCCTGATCCGATTAAAAAAGTCAGGATAAAGAGGGGGAGAAAGTAAATTTTATGAAGTGTCACTGAAATATTCATGAGTGTTATCATCGTATTTTTTCATCTTAGAAGGCCTTTTAATTAAAATCAATCAAAAATACGAATTTTTAAAGGAAAAGTTCTATTTGACAAAAAATTCCATCCAAAAGAAGAGTTCTAAGGCCAAGATAAAATAAAAAAATATATGAGACTCTTTATTCACCCCAAGGTATTACCCAAAGATCAAACTATTCTTGAAGAATCTGCTGCTTCTTTTTCTATAAAAGTAGAAAAGGATTTTTCTTTGTCTGAAAAATTCTCTCATAAAGAAAAAGAAGAGGTGCAAATTATTTTCTTAGAGCAAGAGTCTTTGCAAAGTCTCCCTTTACCTCAATTAGAAAAGTGGCAAGAAAATAAAGAAAAGATCTTTCTATATGTAATTTTATCCTCAGAGGCCCTTTTTAAAAAAATTCACTCTCATTTTAACCATCTCCTTTCTGGAATTTTTATTTCCCCCCTAGAAAAGGCCGTTATAGAGGAAACTTTTCGAGATTTACAGGAATTTTTGCCAGAAGACTCTTTGGACTTGCTCTCTACCCCTTCTTTTTCTCAAAGTAAAAAAGAAGAAGATGGAGATATGTTAGAGTTTTCACTTGATTTACCTGATACCCCTTCTTTAACAAGCCAGAGGGAGCTTCCTTCTTTAGAGGAAAAAGATGTTAGTTCAAGGGGCGATCTTCCTAGTCTAGAGTTATTTGATACTCCTTCTCTCTCTATTTCTCCTTCTTCTACTTCTGTTTCGATGTCCAGTCTTTCCTTAGAGCAAGAGGCCACAAAGGATATTTTCCTTCCATTAAAGGAAAATATTCAAGAAAAAGAAAAAGAAAAAGAATTAGAAGAAGGGGAGGAAGATTTTAAAAACACTATAACCCCTACAATTCCAGAAATGTTTAAAGAGAATAAAGAAAGTAAAGAGAGAGTTTCGTCATCTATCAAAATGGATTTTCTACGTCAGGAAAATGATTCTCTTAAGCGACAGTATTTAGAAACAAAAACGGAATTAGAGGGAATAAAATTTGAATTTTCTGTCTCTAAAAAGTTACATCTTGAGGAATTAGAAGAATTTAAATATCTTTTGCGTTTAGCAGATGAAAAATTTGAAGTTCTAAAAGAAAAATATAAAAAAGCACAAGAAGAGATAAAAAGATTACAAGAAAAACGAGTAAATACCTCTCATCAACAGAAAGAAAAAGAGGTAGAATTAGAAAATAAATTAGAATTACTTCAAGGCGATTATGCCAGTCAATTAAAGCTACGTGATCAAAAAATTTTAGAGCTAAAAAGGGCCTTGGACTTGTCAGAAATTATGAGTAAAAGTGCCAAAGATCAGGAAACTCTTTTTAGGGTTGAGTATAAAAAAATGGAACAGAAGTATCATCGTTTTGTAAAAGAACTAGAAGGGTTAGTTAAAGAGGCCAAAGTTTTGGAAGTGTCCTCTTATTGGGAAGAAGAGAGTAAGGATATTGCGTGAGAAAATTTAACAATATCCAATCATTACAAGATAAGGCCCTCTTCAACAGTCTCCAAAGCTATCTTCCTCAGGCGTTATTTTTAGAAGTTGAGGAGCGTTTAAAGGAAAATACTCTTATTTACCAAGATGATGTTTCTTCTCTAGGAAATTACAGAAAACTGATTAAAGATATTGAAATATTCATAGAGCAAAAAAATAGCTTTACTTTGGCCTTTTTGGATTTAGATGATTTTAAGTCTATCAATGAGACTTATGGCCATGTGGTAGGAACTAAAGTTCTTCGAGTTGTTGGGGGCATTCTTTTAAAAAAATTGCCGGAACAATTTTGGCCTTATTGCTACCGTTACGGAGGAGACGAGTTTATTAGTCTTTTTCCTCACCAAACAATTGAAGAATCTCTCTCGCTTGTTTCCTCTTTTCTTATTTTTACTCCACATAAAGAATTAGAATTACTTAAAATTGACTCTTTGACTTGCTCAATTGGTGTTTCTCATTTTCCTTCTCAGGCAAAATCACTGGAAGAAATTATTCATTTGGCAGATCAGGCCATGTTTTGTCACAAAAAAACTGGCAAGGCCCAATTGAAAATTGTCGGGCATTTTTAGTTTTTTTAACCTGTACAAAAGTTCCTGTTCTTCTTTCTTTCTATTCTCTTGATACCATTGAATTAACAAAAACCCTTTTTTAAAGGAACACGAGAATGTCGGCCCTTACAAAAAAATTAAGAGAGCTTAAGGATTATAGAGAATTTACAGGAGTAACCTCTAGAGATGACATTATTAAAGAATATGCTCCTCTTATTAAATTTGTGGCCTTAAAAATGGCCTCTCGTCTCCCTCCTAATATTGAAGTAGACGATCTTATCTCTTGTGGCGTTATTGGTCTTATGGATGCAATGGAAAAATTTGACCCTAAAAGAGACAATAAATTTAAAACTTATGCAGAGTTTAGAATTAGAGGGGCCATCTTAGATGAACTAAGGGCACAGGATTGGGTTCCTCGTTCTGTAAGGGAAAAATCTAAGCAGCTAGAAAAGGCCTACACTGAATTAGAAAGTAAGCTTGGACGTATGGCCTCAGATGAAGAAATGTCAGCACATTTAAAAATAAGCTTAGAAGAGTTTCATGATTTGCTTAATAGGGTAAAATCTGTTTCTTTGCTCAATATAGATGAACAAGAAACATTTAATAAAAATGATAAAAAACTTTTAAATACAGCGGTTACGAGTGATCAAACAGATAATCCTTTCTTTTTGGTTTATGGAGGAGATGCTAAGGAAAAATTAAAAGAAGCGATCCTTTCTTTGCCAGAAAAACATCGTTTAGTTCTTTCTTTGTATTATTATGAGGATCTTAATTTAAAAGAGATTGGAAAAATTTTAAATGTAACAGAGTCAAGAATTTCTCAAATTCACACACAGGCCATTGTAAAACTTAAGAGTAAAATTAAAAAAACGCTTGAAATAAATGATTGAATTGAATTTTAAAATAAAAATTGTTGTAAATCCTGCAAGATGATTCATAATAGAACTTAAAAGAAAGGAGTTCTTTGTGATGAATTTTTCAGGGATGAAAAGACTTTATTATTATCAAATAGTTGCTCTTTTAATTGTTTTAGGGGGATTTGCCTCCGGACTTTACTTATTTGAAAAAAAATTTTTTTTATCTCCAGAACATGTAGAGAAAAAAATTAAAAATGTTCACTATGTTTCAGATTTGAAAAAAAATTCTAAAATTACAGGAATAAAACAACTTTTAGCAGAGGAAAAATATCAAGAAGTTGCAAAATCGTTGAAAGAAAATAGGGATCAATGGGCCGAATTACAAAAACTTTATCCAAATCTTAATCAAAATATTACAAATTATTTTCTTTTTTTAGATAAATCACTAGAACAGATTACTGCCATTTTAAATGGCCCTGATTTTTTCACCTTAACAACTGTGTTAAAAAATAAAATCTTTAAGTTTAGTCTTTATGCAAAGGAAAATAATTGGAAAACCTTAATGGCCTTATCAGAGAGAGTTTTAGAAAGATTTAACTCTGTCGAAAGAGAAGTAAGCGTCAATAAAATGACATCTTTGTTTAGCTTTTTGTCTCAAGAAATAAAAAAACTAGAGGAAGTGGCCCTTTCTTCTAGCTTAGAAGAGTCTTTTAAAAATTCTATTTCTCAGCGACTAAAACCTAGTTATTCGGATCTTGCTCTCTTGAAGGGGCTTCAAGAAAATTTTAAGTCTTTTCTTGATCAAGTTGACTCTCTTAAGGCCCAACAAGAATCCTTATTTGAAAAACTTTCTCCAGAAATTTTTGATCAACTGATCGTCGGACAAGAACAATATAAATTGGTAAAAAATTTGTTTATAGGAGCGTTCATTTTTGGAATCTTTTTTTTCTTTCTCAGTTTTCCTCTTTATCGCTCTATGGTTAAGGCCACCAAGTCTTCTCTCGAAAAATCTTTTTTTGATTTTTTTGAAAAAGTGTTTTTACAGTCTCAAGAAGTTGAGATCAAAGAGTATTCTTCCAACTTTACAATGCTCCTAGATCAGCAGAAGAAAAAATTTTCTAGAAAAATAAGTTTTGGTTCTATCTTTAGTGAGGCCATGCCTTTTTCTTCTCTGATTTTAGACTCTGATCTTAATATTGTTTGGGCCAATTCTCTTTGCTTAAAGTTATTTGCCTTAAGTAATTTTGAAGGGCTTCAACTCTCTTGGTTTGATTTAAAATCTAAGGCCATTTTTAAAGAACAGGACCCAATTGTGGCCGCTTTAGAACAAAATAAATCAGGAATTTTTTCTGTTCAAATTATGGAAAAAGTGAATGCCCCTTCTTCTCATTATGAAATGTATTTATCTCCTGTTGAATATGAAGGTAAAAAAAGGCTTTTGGCCTTATTTTACCCCTTAAAGGCCTTTCAGGATTCTTTAGATCTGCAACGCTCGTATGCGAACAAATT
>Ga0138256_10003604_pt1 | contig 16433 bp, 18 predicted proteins | sample KNB2016incub_MG_FD_105486 | JGI IMG/M metagenome (GOLD analysis project Ga0138256, IMG submission 105486) | Active sludge microbial communities from wastewater in Klosterneuburg, Austria - KNB2014incub_MG | ecosystem: Engineered > WWTP > Activated sludge > Unclassified | place: Austria... | reverse complement strand
CTTTGTACTTGCGGCAAGTTCCTTTGTCTTTTTCATTTTCTCCTTTGTACTTGCGGCAAGTTCCTTTGTCTTTTTCATTTTCTCCTTTGTACTTGCGGCAAGTTCCTTTGTCTTTTTCATTTTGTCCTTTGCACTTGCGGCAAGTTCCTTTGTCTTTTTCATTTTGTCCTTTGTCTTTTTCATTTTGGCAAAGCACTTTTTGGTTTTGCCCTCGCAAGTGGCGGTGCTCTGCCCTCAAACCGGCGTTCTTCGCTGCCAAATTGCGTCGGCACGCGCCGTTTCGACCGGAATACTTCGTTTGCAGTGAGATCTTCATTTAACAGCCCCTCCGAGCCGTAAAGGAGGCTCCCGATTTCGAATACTCAAGTCGGGACGGTCGGAGCCCGCGATGGATCTTTCGGCGGAGTGGTCAGCAGGATGGCCGGAGGCGGAATGACGATGCACTCGCGACCACGGATGAGACCCGAGGCTCGAGTGACGGGATGGGACGCTGATCTGTTCGCCAAGGTGAAAACTGGTGGGTTTGCTACTTTTCAGCCTGAGCGATCGAAGGCGGAGGTGCGGAGAAGGTATACCTTGGCACTTGGTAGCAAAGCCCATTCAGTCCAATACGGAACACATGAACAAGAGGTCGATCTTCAGGCGCATAACGGCTTTCTTTTCAGGAACGGGGAAGAGCCGCGACATGCAGAGCAGGGAGGATGCTGGCACACCGCTCCACGAAGAGGAGTTCGCACTGCCCCTGGGGGAAGAAGGCGATGTTGAGTTCAAAACCCCCGAAGAAAACAAACCGTTGCTGGCCATGCTGGAACGTTACGCGTGGTTGTCCAGTGCATCGCACGGCAATGCCATCATTCAGGAACTCCTTACGGGAAATGCCAACCTCTATGTCATGATCTTCCGCAAGACGGGCCAACCGGCTGACATGCTAGTAGACGACGGTCCTGTAAACGGCATTCTCGCATTCACAACAATAGAAGTGGGCATGGAGGTGGACCCGGGGCCGCAAGAGGAACTCATTTTCCGCAGCTTCACGGGGCCGGAGACCATGCGCCTCGTAAAGAAGGGAAAGTTCGACTTCCTGTACTTGAACAAAGATCAGCCCAGCGCCTGCATGCTATTACGGTACAAGGATAAATGGGGGATCAGAGGTCCGCTGTTGCTGGAAGAGCAGGACGGCGGCGAGCCGTAACGAGTGGAACACCTCTGCCGTCCGGCTGATCGGCGCGTGCTCTTGATCGAACCATGTAACGCTATTCCAGTCCATCGAATGGTCTCCCACGCCATTCGTGGAGCCTCTGCGGCCAAGGCCAAGAACGAAGAAACCTGAATCGTTGAACCGGCGCTTGCATAGTGATGGCATCACAAGGAGCCCTTTGCATTTCTCGGTGCTCTGCGCTGGTTTACGGTTTCTTGGCCTCTTGGTTGTTGCTCGGGCTTGGGCTTTCGGTCCTTGGTCCAGTGGCTTCTGGCATTGGCTGTTCAGGTGGCCATGCCACAGGCAGGTTGGCCGGAGGCGAGTGGTTATTGGGTAGGGTGGTATTGAGGTTGAATCGCTAGTTTCACAGCCGCATGAAACTCTGGGCGGGGGTCACCGACAACAACTGGTTCAAGTTCCTTTCGGAAGGGAACTGCGATGAGGTGAACTTCAGCCAGTCGCTTGGCTAAAACATTCTTAAACCATCCACGAATTTGTATATATTGCCCCCGTCTCCGCTAACCTCGATCCGAAAATCGGCTATGGGCAGAAGATGCGATGGTCACAGAAATAAACCAAACCAATGGCGATAAATCTTCAGAAAGGTCAGCGTGAGACTCTCAACCTACCCACCTTCACGATTGGACTTGGATGGGATGCTAATGCCTCAAACACCGGAGTTGATTTCGACCTTGATGCATCCGTATTCATCTTAGGGGAGAATGGGAAACTACTAAGTGATTCACATTTCATCTTTTTCAACAATCTCAATTCCCCAACTAATGCGGTGGTTCATACCGGTGATAACTTAACAGGTGCAGGGGAAGGGGACGACGAGCAGGTTAAGGTGGATTTGAGTAAAATGGAAGCGGCTGCGATGGAGGTTTGCATAGTGGTCACCATACATGAATCCGAGAGTCGCAAACAAAACTTCGGGCAGGTAAGGAATTCGTTTATTCGTATATTCAACAGCATTACTAATGAAGAGGTCATGAAATACGAGCTCGATGAGGACTTCTCCATCGAGACCGCAGTTGAATTTGGCAGGATCTACAAACGTGGTAATGAGTGGAAGTTCGAAGCCACAGGGATGGGAATGCAAGGTGGATTGGAGGCATATCTCAGTAAGTACGCAAACTAATACAACTCAAGTTTCAATGGCCATAAATCTTTCAAAAGGACAAAGGGAGTCGATCAGCACACCCCGTTTCACAATTGGCCTCGGATGGGATGAGAATTCATCTGCAACTGGTGGTGATTTCGACCTTGACGCAAGCGCCTTCATACTAGGAAGTGATGGGAAGTTGGTTACAGAGTCGCATTTCATATTCTACAACAACCTAAAATCGCCCAGCGGCGCCTTGGAGCATACTGGAGACAACCTCACCGGTGACGGGGATGGGGATGATGAGTCCATCAAGGTAGACCTCGCACTCATCGACCCTAAAGCGGCGGAGGTGTGTGTAGTAGTGACCATCCATGAAGCTGAGGGCCGCAAGCAGAATTTCGGTCAGGTGCGCAATTCCTACATAAGAATCTACAACACCGATACGAATGAAGAGATCATGAAGTATGAACTCGACGAGGACTTCTCGGTGGAGACGGCAGTGGAGTTCGGACGGATCTACAAGCGCAATGATGAATGGAAATTCGAAGCGATGGGTACCGGGATGAAAGGCGGATTAGAGGACTACCTGAAGAAGTACAACTAAAAGAACCAAACATGGCAATCAACTTAAGCAAAGGTCAGAAAATAGACCTCAAGAAGGAGACCGGTGAAAAACTCACTAATTTCTGTGTAGGCGTCAACTGGGGCGCGATTGAGACAGTAAAGAAAGGACTATTCAGTAGCCGCACTGTAGTTGAGGATGTGGATCTGGATCTAAGTTGTGCCATGTTCGATGGTGGCGGTGGAATGATTGACTACATCTACTCACCGGATTACAACGGATACCTTGGCAAAAATAATCTCCCACTTGGTAAACTCGGATCGGTGGACGGGTCCATGCGTCACAGCGGTGATGATCGCCAGGGCGATGTCGGTGGCGATGATGGCCTTGACAATGAGATTATCACGATTGATCTTTCCAAGACCGACCCTCGTATTGAGAAGGTCTTCTTTTTCATCAACATTTATCTTCAGCAAGGTCAAACCTTTGACTTTGCGAGAATTCCATTTGCGAAAATCAGGATGTACGAGGGGTCTTCTACCAAAGTGAACAAGATCTTCTCGAACTTCGATATTGCCACGGATAGCACGTTTGCGGGCAAACTAGCAATCGTGCTTGGTAAACTCTACAAGCGCAATGACGAGTGGAAGTTCGACGCGATTGGAGATGCGACGGATGATCGGATGTTCCTGAACACGATCAAGAGGATCCAAGATTCATACGCACGATGAGGCGCCTCCCCGTATACCTCCTGTTGGACACCAGTGGCTCAATGACCGGTGAACCGATCGAGGCCCTCAGGAATGGTGTGCAGATCATGACGAGCAGCTTGCGTCAAAATCCACAGGCTATAGAGACGGCATTCTTAAGTGTGATCACATTCGACAGTGTGGCCACGCAGATCATACCACTTACTGATCTGGCATCCTTCCAAATGAAGGAAATACGTGCAACGGGTACCACCGCCCTCGGTGATGCACTCCAGTTGGTTTCGCGATGCATAGACTCTGAGGTCAAGAAAACGACTGCTGAGATCAAAGGTGATTATAAGCCAATCGTTTTCGTCATGACTGATGGAATCCCTACTGATGATTTTCAAGCAGGGGTGCTCGAGTTTAAGAAACGGAAAGTTGGTATCGTAGTTGCGTGTGCAGCTGGGGCTGGATCAGATAGCTCCCTACTTAAGCAGCTAACCGATAATGTGGTGTCCATCGACACTATGGATACTGCAACGATACAGAAGTTCTTCCAGTGGATGAGTGCTTCCATTGGATCAACCTCGACCAAAGTGGAAGAGGCTGGCCAAGAAGTAACTAGCCTAAATGAATTACCTCCCCCCCCATCGGAGTTGAACATCGTAGTGTAATTTGGTTCATTAATGTTTCACCAACAAACAACAGATTTCCATGAGTGATTTGAAAAAGATGAAAGCAGACATCCTCGCAGATGGCGTGATTGATGCTGGAGAAGTGACCGCATTGCGGACGGTTCTGTATGCGGACGGGTCGGTCGACAAAGAGGAGGCAGAAATGCTCTTCGAACTCAACGACGCTGTGAGTGGCAAGAATAACCACTCTTCCTGGAACGACCTATTCATCGAGGCCATCACGAGCTACCTTCTTGAGGACAAGAATTCTCCCGGTGTTATTGACGCGGATGAGGCCATCTGGCTGAAGGCTAAGGTACAGGGTGATGGTGAACTCGACGCACTCGAACGTAGGCTGTTAGAGCACCTCAAATCAAAAGCGAAGGAGTTCCCTGCTTCATTGGCTGGCCTGCTCAACTGATCTGTTCCATGAGAAGATTGCCGGTATATTTCCTGATAGACACTTCGGGATCTATGAACGGCGAGCCTATACAAGCGCTCAATAACGCACTGAGCGGAATGATCAGTGCGTTACGGTCTGATGCACAAGCCTCCGAATCACTTTGGATTAGCATCATCACCTTCGACAGGGAAGTACGGGAGATCGTGCCATTAACCGAACTCCCATCCTTCCAGTTGCCTGAGATCACATGCCCTCCCAGTGGACCTACTTTCACTGGGAGGGGTCTAGCGCAACTCCACGACAAGGTTGTGTCCGAAGTGCGAAAGGGTACACCGGATCAGAAGGGAGATTGGCGACCACTGCTTTTTATTTTTACGGATGGTAAGCCCAGCGATGTCATGCTCTATCGTGAGGTAACACCACGGATAAGGGCATTGAACTTCGGAACGATAATCGGTTGTGCAGCTGGTACATTGGCTAATGACAGCATACTCAAGGAGGTATGCGACACAGTGGTGCATCTGGATGTGGCGGATAGTTCCACGCTTAAGCAGTTCTTTATGTGGGTATCTGATACCATTGAACAGGGTAATAAGAGCATGGGCACTTCCGAAGTAGTCACTCTTCCACCACCGCCAACGAATGTCATCCAAGTTGTTTGAGACACGCAAGCTTTATGCTACGGCCGAGTTCCCCTATTCGCAAATTTGAATCATGAGAAGATTACCCATCTACTTTCTGATCGATGTCTCTGAATCCATGGTAGGAACGCCTATCAAAAAGGTGGAGGAGGGGATTGGTATGATCATTCGACAACTCAAGACCGATGCACAAGCCATGGAGACCGTATGGATATCCATCGTCATTTTTGCAGGGCAACCCAAGACCCTGACCTCGCTTCAGGATTTGGTCAGCTTCTATCCACCCGCATTTCCAATAGGTGGTGGGACTTCACTTAGTAAAGGTCTAGGGCACTTGATGTTTGAGCTACGCGCGAACATCAAGAAGACAACGACTGAGTCCAAGGGGGATTGGAAACCTATTGTATATCTATTTACCGATGGCACTCCTACCGATGATACTTCAGTCGCCATTCAAGAATGGACGAACAATTGGGCCCGTAGTGCTAACATGGTTGCTGTGTCCATGGGCAGAAGTGCGGACCTTTCTGTCCTTCGCCAGTTAACTGACAATGTGCTCGAGTTCGACAGCAGCGATCCTACTGCGTATGCAGAGTTCTTCAAGTGGGTCACGGACTCGATCAAGACCAATAGCGAGAGCGTAGACTCTGGTTCTGATCTGTTCGATATAGGTCGATTCGATGGGGAGAAGGTGACAAAGGCCGACTTCGAGAAGCGGCCCCCTCGCGGAGGGGCGATTGATGACAACTACGTGGTTCTCGCTGGCAAGTGTAGCAATACCAAGCGTCCATATCTGATAAAGTATCAGCAACAATTGAATGAAGAGAGCATTGGAGGCCTCGACTTCTCCACTAAGGGATTTCGACTTGTGGGCGCCTATGAGGTGGATGACTCGTATTTCTCACTCTCTGATGAGGCTGGTGTGGACAGGAAGGTGAACACTCATGAGTTGATGGGCGCACCTACCTGCCCGAGTTGTGGAAATCAGCATGCTTTTGCGGTATGTCAGTGTGGTAAATTACACTGCATCGGTAATGAAGCGGAGAGCACTTGTCCATGGTGTGGCGCCACAGGAACCTATGGTTCTGGTACTGGTGGATTCGATGTGAATCGTGCCCAAGGATGATAGCTAATATGACCGATCACATCTCCTTCATCAACCGACTGCTCGCAGCACGAGGAGTGCAAGTGCCAGAGGATAGGAGCGCCATGATTCGAGAATTCGCTGAGCGTCCCGATATCCGCGATACAGTAGTTCGGATAAAAGAATTGCAAGACAACTTGAGCATGAGATGGAAGTCCACTGTGAGGTTACGGGATGTAATACAGCTACATATTCCTATTCCCAATGGCACTGTCGGTAAACACTACTCGGCGCGAATTGATAGGTTGGCAATCGGATTGGAGGATCTAAGCCACTTCGAACTCTTCGGACTCGAGGAGTTAGGTCTTGTCTTTGATTCGGATGTAGGTGTTATTAGCGGGGTACCCTCCACGAGTGGTGAACATACTCTCGTCTTACGATTCAGACTAGCGGAAGAGAGTGAGAAGGATACGCCGCATGAGAAGACGATCCGCTTCCTAATCAATCCCGATCCACGTTCCCTCTGGAAGAACATCCCGAGTGATGTACAGGACCAATTCTGGAAAGAGGACCAGGTGGCGGAGACATCACCATTGGGTGATAAGCGGATAATTGTAGCATCTAAGCGTGGGCGGAGCCACGCCAACGTAGGCTCATTTCGCGATGACGACTTCGCCTACGGGGTTAACAGTACCGGCTGGAGCATAGTAGCGGTGAGCGATGGCGCGGGGAGTTACCCTCTTTCGAGGGTAGGGTCAAGACTTGCTTGCAATGCCATCATCGAGTACTTTTCCTCTGATGAAGCGTTACCTGAGTTCAAGGAATTGACTAATCAGTTGGATGCCCATTTCTCGGCATCCGCGGCTGATGACCTAGCAAGCATTGAGACCTCATCCAAGAAGTGTCTCTACCAAGGAGCGAGATACGCATTTACCCGTATAGGTCAGGAAGCGAATGCCACGCGGGAGGCACATCCCGAGATATTCGATTCCAACAAGACGAAGGCTGCGATCGAATATTTCCACAGCACATTGATTTTCGCCCTCTTCAAGCGTTTCGGTGAGCAGTATGTGATCATGACCTTTGGAGTTGGTGACTGCCCTATCGCCATAATGAACAAGGACTGTACTTCCACCGAACTGCTCAATTGGCTCGATGTGGGTGAATTTGGTGGAGGCACGCGGTTTATTACCCAAGCAGAGATCTTCCGTAAGGAGGAAGTCATGCCCACGCGCTTCAACTTCAGGGTAGTAGATGACTTCTCGTACTTATTCCTGATGACTGACGGTATCTATGATCCCAAATTCGAGGTGGAGGCCAACCTTCAAAAACATGAGTGCTGGTTGGCGTTCGTTGAAGATCTAAAAGGAGCGAACGAGCAAGGGGTCTCTGTGGATCTAGAAGCCGACACCGTAGAAGCAGCTCATCAACTATCGGAATGGATGGATTTTTGGAGCACCGGTAATCATGATGACAGAACCTTGGCCATCATCCTCTGATCGTTCAGAGCCACATGAACACGATCACGGTAAGGTCCATACAGGATAAGACCCGCACTTATCAATACAATGATAATGGTGAGCCAATGCGTGGTGGTATGAAGGATGTGTACTTCAGCCCCGACAGATCATACGTGGTGGCCTTTTATCGTGACACACAGGATTTCAATTCCAAGGAAAGGCTCAAGAACATCACCACCAAGTACTACGATAGTTTCTTCAATCGGGAAGGGGGGGAGTACTATAAAAGGCTCTATGCATGGCCAACCGATGTAGTTGAGCACGACAAAAGAATAGGAATTATCGTACCGTGTTATGCTAAGAACTTTTTTTTCGCTAAGGGGTATGCAGGCAATGACCTACTTCGGGGTGTAGAGAAGCAAGGTAAGTGGTTTGCAAGCGCCCGGTTCCGGGTCAACAGTTCTCGAACGAAGCTGGATGCATCCGAGTTGGGCGATTGGTTGAGCTACTTCCAAGTATGCGTCAACATTGCGCGCGGGGTCAAGCGCATGCATGCGGCTGGTCTTGCACACTCGGATCTCTCGTACAAGAATGTCCTTATTGACCCTGTTACCAAGTCTGCAGCCATTATCGATATTGATGGTTTAGTGGTGCCTGGCCTATATCCACCGGATGTGATTGGCACGGCAGATTTCATTGCTCCGGAGGTGCTTGCTACTAAGCACATGTCAAAGACGGATCCTCTTCGTAAGTTGCCAAACCGGCTTACTGATCTTCATGCTCTCGCAGTGCTCATCTACATGTACCTATTCTATCGACACCCTCTTCGAGGAGGAAAGTACTTTGGCCCCTTGGAGTCAGAGGACGAGGATCTGTTGCTGATGGGTGAGAAGGCACTGTTTGTTGAGCATCCTACAGATCATAGTAATCGCAATTTCAAGAGAGAGTACGGTGAAGATGGCATTCAAAAACTAAGCCCTTGGACCGATTTGTCCAGGACACCGTATAGTATTGCGGGGCCATATTTAAAAGAACTTTTCGAACAGGCCTTTATTAAGGGCTTGCACTCCCCAATGGACCGCCCACCAGCCGTTATGTGGGAGGAAGCATTGATCAAGACCAATGACCTCAAGCTTCAGTGTAGCAATACCAGCTGTGAGCAGAGGTGGTTTATCTTTAATAACACCAAGGATACAAGTTGTCCCTTCTGCAATACGAAGTACACCAAGACCATCCCCGTGCTTGACTTCTTTTATCAATTCAAAGGCGATGTCTGGAAGCCGGATAATATGAGGTTAGTGGTCTACCATCAGTCCACACTTCATATGTGGCATGTGAATCGCAACATCATCCGCAACGAGAAGATTAAGGAATCGGACAAGGTGGTGGTCGGCTATTTTGCGCTGCACCAAGGCGCATGGGTATTCGTCAATCAGGGCTTACCAGCGATGAAGGATCTGTCCGAGAGCAAAGAAATTCCTATCGGACAAATGGTTGAACTGACTGTGGGGAAAAAGCTATTGCTTTGCCCGGAAGAAGGTGGCAGGGTGATTACAGTGACGATAGCTAACAACTGAACAAGCATTTCATTTATTTCTGAACGCGAACATGGATAATCTCATAAACCACCCCGGTATAATTGCGGCCTTTTCACTTGTCGTTGTCATTATGCTGCTGCTTGACTTGGGCATCTTCAATAAACGGAGTCACGCTATTTCGAATAAGGAAGCTGCTATCTGGACCCTGGTTTGGATCAGTATTTCGATGATATTCAGCGTATTTATATACATATTAACAAATGAAGCAGTTGGGATTGAAAAGTTTGCCCAATTTCAGTCGGCCTATTGGATTGAAAAGGCTTTGTCGGTAGATAATTTGTTCGTTTTCATTTTAGTCTTTGGCTTTTTCAACGTTCCGAATGAGTACCATCACAAGGTTCTGTTCTGGGGAATTCTAGGTGCCTTGGTAATGAGAGCCATCTTCATATTTTCAGGTGTAGGTCTGATTAATTTGACATACTTGCCGGAGATGATCATTTTCGGAAAGCTTGTTTCGATCAACGTGATACTTACTCTGTTCGGAGCCTTCTTGATCTTTGCGGGAATTAAATCGTGGTTTGCTGAAGATGATGATGGCGAACAGGACTTTAGTAAGAGTCCAGGGGCGAAATTCATTTACAAATTATTTAAGACCAGTAAGGAGTTTGACAAGGATAAATTCTTCACAGTAGAGAATGGAGTCAAGATGGCTACACCACTTTTTGTGGTGGTAGGTGTTATTGAGTTCACGGACTTATTGTTTGCCGTTGATTCAATACCCGCAATATTTGCCATTGCGCCAGATGATCCATTCATTCTTTACACATCGAACATATTTGCGATATTAGGTTTGCGTTCCATGTACTTTTTGTTGGCGAATTTCATACACATGTTTAGCCGCCTTAAGTATGGGTTGGCCATCATCTTAACCTTCATTGGCTTCAAGATGGTTGTTGCCCCGTTTTTCCATATCTCGTCTCCATTGTCGCTGGCTGTCGTCGGTGGGGTCTTAGTCCTTTCGATAGTGGCATCTATTGTTCTTCCCGTTAAGGAAGCGTGAGGTTGCAGACGTTCCTCGGTTTTGGGCCGACCATGACTAGAGATTCCAAGAGGATTTTTGTTCGGCTTGGTTTTGGGTCGGTGACCGAAAACCGAGCGCATTGTATAGTCTGTGGTTGTTGTAATCACAATCCATTTACCAATAGTCCCTCGGCAGAACCAATCCTACGTCCCCTGTGGTCAGGGATTGGTTCACTTCAAACAATGAACGGTCAAACTTCGGGTAAGCCTACATGGAGGCTCTACTATATCAGTTGTGTTTTACAAACAGGACACTGTGTCTTCTTGTGAGTGAAAATCAAATCGCTTCCCTTGTAGACGCAACTCTTGCAAATGAAGTGTCCCTTTTCACAAATCTTTCCACCAGAAATATCTTTGTCTTGGCCGCATGCGGCACACAATCTCTTAGCCATGGTCTTGTTAGTTTGGTTTGGCCCCAATCGGACAACTACGAGGCGGTCTTTTCAAGTCAAACAATAACACGTGATTGAAGTTTATGAGCGAAGAAGGGACGATAGTAAGTTGCCAGTCCCGATTTTCCGTCCCGAATTATCGTATGTGCTGTTGTTGCTCGGTTTGTACTCACCTAACTTTCGTCCTGATTGGTCATAAATTACTTGATTGCTCCCATTGTCTCGTATCTCACCAATCTTACGACCTGCTTGGTCTTTCAATACTTGCGTAGCCATATTTTGAGGTTTGAATAGTTATTGTTTGTAAGACGTTTCGCTTTCGAACTGGTTGTAAATCGTGGACTCTGGATTCCCCAAGGGTTCTAAATGTTTGGGTGAATCATCTCTATGTTGGCAGCTATGTCGTTTTCAACTTGCGCGTAGCCTCGTTCAAGAGTACTATGTCTGTCCTTTAAGCACACTTTAGTGAAGTTTCAAGAAAAGGTCAATTCCTATGGTCGGCACCGTGCACGTGACAGAGTTCGCCAGTGCCTGCACACTTAATACACCTGCTCCCCGCCTTTTTTCCGCTACCTCCGCATTCGTTGCATGGAATCATTGTTGTTTTGCACCTCTTGCAATATCCCATAGCAGTGTATGTGTTGGTTGTGATGTACGAAAATAGGAGAAAATATTGCAACTACAAACAGGTTTTTGTAATCTCCCTCGATACCAGTGCTTGAGTTCATAAAAAACCGGCGTTGAGCCGGGCACCCCGACACCATCTAGCTCTGATCCAACTTCCGCACCATAGTCAAGATCGTAGCCACCGCAACAGTCCCCCCAGTCTCATCTACCACAACCTGTCCCGCCATAGCGGGATCAACAAGGACCTTCACCTGTTCGAGAACTGTACAAGCAGCACCTTGCAACGTGGAAGGTGAACCCGTACGGTTGAGCAGTGTTTGCATAAGCGTTCGGCTTTGGGCATCGACCACAACGGTCAACCGATCGAAACCCAAAGCCCTTCGATCAGATGCGCAATTCGTTCTGGGTCATCCACCGTGAATTGCAGCTCCGCCTGTTCTGTGTAAGTGCCGTTCATCGGTTCGATGCCCGCTATACGTACTGACGTGATCACGGTAGCCGCGAGATCCCGATACGCCTGTTCATTGGGCGGTGCAATGGCAACGATCGGTCGTGCCGCGTCATGGAAGCGTGAGATGAGTTCCACTTGCATTTCGGCCGGCGGATCCAGTAGATCCATTTTCAGGGTGGGTCCGCTGGTGGCAAAACGGTCCAGGGTCATCCCCAAGCGTCCGAGCAGTGCCTCCGCACCGATCGTATCGCCGCCATAGAATTGCTTCATGAAGTCATCCGTTATGGGCAGTTGGAACCGTTGCTGCAAACTTTCCAAATGGGCTTTGCCCGCTGCGGTTACCGGCACTTGAATGGGGTAGTAGCGGAGTTGTACCGGTGCGTTGCCGTTATGGTCCACCCCCAATTCCCCCAAGCGCTGCTGCACCAACTCATCCAGACCCGAACGACCCTCGGTGGTAAGCGAGGTTCCCATGGGTGCCGAAGGCGGTATGCGAAGGGTCTCCTCCTTAGGCGCACCAAGGCCCGTAAGTTCTGCGAAGAGTGCCTGGGCTGTAGGGAACGCGCGGGGAGATTCGGAAAGTAGAGCGTGGGCCTCACGAAAGAATTTCGTTCCATCCGGGCCGACATTTTCGCAACATATTTTGGCCTGTTCCTTCGTGATCTCCTTGAACGACCAATTCACATTGGCATGCATGGATACCTGCCAGAACTGGTCCGTTAACAGATAGAAGCAGAATTCCTTGGTGTTCGCTACTTGATCACTGGCTCCGGCATAGAGACCGAACAAACGAGCGGTAACCGTATTGTCCTGCACCTGTGAAATGCGCACGTCGCCGAATCGTGCTGATGGGATCATGGTTTGATGAGTTTACCATCGGCCAGGTACTTCGCGTAGATGGCTGCCGTGGTTGCGAAATATTCGTGGATATTCTCGATCTGGAAGTTCTCCGGAGCAAACTCCCCACCCAATGATGTGGGCGCTTTGATGGCCAGGATCTCATCCGGGGCCAAGCGGGAATTGTCCGCACCGAGCATCGCTTTGAATATGCGTTGGTCCGTGAAGTTCGGGTAGTGCTTCGGCAACCAGGTAACAAGACCATTCGTCATGAGCCAATTCTCATCGCGATGGTAGCTCACGCGTATCGGATCCAACACGCACAATTGTGCACCCATGCCTTTGGCCTGTAGGTCTTCTGCAACGAGCAATACACCGTACGCATTACGGCCCACCACATTGCGCGGTTTTTCATCGGGCAGAATAAAACGCCATGTATCCAGCAAGGGGTCGAGCGACACGAGGTCCTCGCCCAGTAGGTGATAGAAACCGTTGCAATAAACACCACTGCCGATCTCTGCCACAATGAAATCGACCATGCCTTGTTTCCAGGACTCCTCGAATTTGAGGCGGCACGGAAGTAGTGGATCCGGTTTCCCGTAGAATTGAATGAAAGCGTCTCCGACAGAACTCATTTATGGAATGATGTTGGTTGAACGGGAGATGTGTAGATGCACAATAGAGATCGAGTGCAGCAATATAGGTCCCAGCGCTTCTTTACGCCATGCGTTGCAGGGATGTGATCTGCCCCCGGTGGTAGTTCAAATGGCCTTGTAGGTGGAGCAGGAATTGCGCTGAACTCATTTCCTTTTCGAATACGTTGATGGGATAGGGGGATAACCCTATGCTTCACGCAACACGTCCTTTAAAGTCCGCTTCTTCAACTTACCTGAGCGCATGCGCGCCACTTGTACAAGGGCGGTGTTCAACGAGGTCCGTAGCTTGAGCAACCGCTCGTAATGGCGCACCTTTGCCACGAGCTCGTTCCATTCCGCCACAGGGACCTGAACAGCTTGGACGTTTCCGTCGGCATCGTTCACATAGTGCATAGGAACTTTCATGATCTCGAAGGTAACGCATGTGGGCAAAGATCCAGCTTCAGTACAATAGTCAAACTTGTAGCCATAGAAACCGTTTCTTCAACGTCATCAACGAGGAACTTAATTACGCTTGTTGCGAGGTCCAAACCTTTGATGATGAATTTCTTCAACGTTTTGGTAGCCCAAATGCGGAACTGTGTAGCGCGGTTATTATTAGCGCGGTAGCCAACGGCGATAATTGCGTCCAAGTTGTAATGCTCCACATCGCGAGTCATATTTCGGTTACCCTCAGGTTGAACTATCCGGAATTTCCGGATAGTTGCCGTTTGGTCAATTCGCCCTCTGCAAATATGTTGTTCAGGTGTTCATTAACGGTACGGATATCCTTGTCGAAAAGCTCAGCGATCTTCTTCTGGCTAAGCCAGAACGTCTCGTCTTCAAAGAACACTTCCATGCGCACCTCACCCGCATCCGTGGCATAAAGAAGGATCTCGCTCGGCTCGTGTTTGCTCATTTCTGGTCCAACTTCCTAACCATCGTTAGAATAGTAGCAATAGCCACGGTCTCCCCGGTTTCATCCACCACATCAACCAAGAACTTCACTATACCAGAAGCAATGTCGGCACCCTTCGGCGAATCCTCGGTGAGCACTTTCTTCTCTTGATCCACTTTCTCCTTCACGGTGAACTTCACTTGGATCGTAGAGCCGGGGTAAACAGGTTTCGTGAAGCGCGCTTCCTCGATGCCGTAGTTAAGTAGCACAGGTCCTTTTGGTGGATCCACGAAGAGCCCTGCTGCACGCGATAGAATGAAGTAACCGTGCGCCACGCGACCGGTGAAGACAGTGCCGTCGAGGGCATTCTCGTCCATGTGGGCGTAGAACTTGTCGCCGCTGAGGTCTGCGAAGTTGTTGATGTCATCCAGCGTTACCAGGTGCTTTTCGGTGATCACGGTGTCGCCAATGTTCAGCTCCTCGAAATGCATGCGGAAGGTGTGCTTCGGTGTGATGTTCTGTTTCGCACCTTGCTGGTACTGTTGTGTCAACGCACTGATCGTTGTTGGTGAGCCTTGAATGGCGGTGCGTTGCAGGTAATGCAGGACGCCACGCTTGCCGCCCATTTCTTCGCCACCACCTGCACGTCCAGGTCCACCGTGTACAAGTGTTGCCAGCGGAGATCCGTGTCCGGTGTTCTCTTTCGCCATGTCGCGGTTGATCACCAGCATACGTCCGTGGTGACTTGCTGCACCCCACACGAATTGCTGTGCTGCTTTATCATCGTAGGTTGCAATACTTGCGCAGAGACTGCCTTTGCCGAGTTTCGTAAGTGCAACGGCTTCTTCGATATCGGTGTATGGCATCAACGTGCTCACCGGTCCGAAGGCTTCGATGTTGTGGCACTGTTGGTTTTTCCACGGATCTTTATTCAGCAGCAGGATCGGGCTCATGAAGGCACCTTTCTTGGAATCGGCACCGGTCACTTCCACGCTGTTCGGATCACCGTACACGAGCTCGCTGCCTTTCATCAATTCGGCGAGGTTGTCGCGCACTTCGTTGCGTTGCGTTTGTCCGGCAAGAGCACCCATGCGAACGCCTTCCGCACGCGGATCACCGATCACTGTTCCGCCTAAGCGCTTGCCCAACGCGATCTGCACATCTTCCACCAACTTCTCTGGCACCATAATGCGTCGCGCACCGGTACAGCGTTGGCCGCATTTCAACGTCATTTCCTTGCCCACTTCTTTGATGAAGAGCGAGAACTCATCGGTATCCGGCGTGGCATCCGGGCCAAGCACGATGCTGTTCAAGCTATCGGCCTCCATGTTGAAGGGCACACTTTCGGCAATGATCTGCTTGTGCGCTTTCAGCATGCGTCCGGTGGTTGCACTTCCGGTGAACGTCACCACATCTTGGCTCTCGACATGATCCAAAAGATCACCGGCGCTACCCACGATCAATTGGATGGCGCCTTCAGGCAAGATGCCTGAGGCGACTATCGCCTTCACCATCGCCTCCGTCAAATAACTGGTGACGGTAGCGGGCTTCACCACGGCGGGCATACCGGCCATCCAATTCACTGCGCATTTTTCCAGCATCCCCCAGATCGGGAAATTGAACGCGTTGATGTGTACCGCAACACCTTCCTTCGGTACCATGATGTGGTGGCCCATGAAGCTGCCGCCTTTGCTCGTTAGCACAGGTGGTCCATCAACATAGAACGGCATATTGCCGAGCTGTTTGCGCAAACTCGCATTGGCAAAAACGTTTCCGATCCCGCCTTCGATATCCACCCAGCTATCGGCCTTGGTCGCACCGGTGCGGTAACTGATCTGGTAGAATTCTTCCTTGCGATCCATCAGGTACATGGCGAGTGCTTTGAGCATTCTGCCACGTTCCGGGAACGTCATTTTGCGCAAGGGTGGGCCACCGGTTTCGCGGGCGTACTTCAGCATCGCGCCAAAATCCAGACCGCCGCTGGAGGTTGTGGCGATGAGGTCGCCGGTGCTGGCGTCCGTGAGTTCGGCTTGTTTTCCGGATCCTTTCACCCAGGTTCCAGCGATATAATTTTCGAGTTGCATAGGGGCGAAGTTCGAGAATTATGTGCTCAAGGTTGGCTTAACTTTATAATTGAGCCTTGTGAATTGTGT
>Ga0138256_10003603_pt1 | contig 16434 bp, 12 predicted proteins | sample KNB2016incub_MG_FD_105486 | JGI IMG/M metagenome (GOLD analysis project Ga0138256, IMG submission 105486) | Active sludge microbial communities from wastewater in Klosterneuburg, Austria - KNB2014incub_MG | ecosystem: Engineered > WWTP > Activated sludge > Unclassified | place: Austria... | reverse complement strand
GCAGCCCCAGGTGCCGATCAGTTTGGCATCGAAGGCCATGAGGTTGCTCAGGCGCACTTCGAGCTTGTCCATCGTGAAGCCCACCACGCTAAGTGTGGACGTGAAAGTGATCAGACTGAAGGCCAGTTCCTGCCCCGCCGTGGTGCCGGAGTATTCGAAGATCTTCCAACCGTGCTTGGGTGCGCCCATCTCAGCGGCCAGCTCACGGACGCGCGCCTTGATGTCCTTGCCGCTCATCCCCTTGGTGTTGAGGGTGGAGTTTACGCCGTGGGCCTTCGCCCGCTCCAGCTTCCCATCGTCGATGTCCAGCGCTAGCACCTTCGCGCCCATGATCCCGGCGATCAAGGCACCGTACACGCCCACGCCGCCCACGCCGATCACGATGGCGAGGTCGCCCGCTTCGAGTTCGCTCTTCTGCACCACTTGGTAGGGCGTGGAGATCGCATCGGCGATCACGGCAAGTGTTTCCAACGGGTAGCGTTGCAGCAGATCGTCCGGCAGCACGCAGAGGTAGCGGTGCGGCACAACGACGTGCGATGCGAAGCCGCCATGCAGGTCGTTGCCGGGCATGATCTGCTTCTGGCACATGTTGCTTCGTCCCTTCTTGCACAGGTCGCATTCGCCACAGGGCAGCACGGCGGGCACGATCACGTGGCGGCCCTTGAGGTGCGCGGGGCCTTCCACCACCGTGCCGCTGATCTCGTGGCCGAGCGTCAACGGCAGTTCCTTTTTCGTGCGCACACCATCGTTCCAGAATCCGAGGTCCGTGTGGCACACGCCGCAGCCGGCCACTTTCACCAAGGCCTCATCGGCAGTGATCGTCGGCAGTTCACGTTCCACCCGCGCGAAGTCCGCCTTCAGCGCCGTCATCTGCCATTGTTCCATTGTTGCCATATGATCAGTGCTCCGTGTTCTCGAAAAGGATGGCGTTGCCCTGTCCACCGCCGATGCACGCGGAAGCGATGCCGTACCGCACCTTGCGCGCCTTCATCTCGCGGGCAAGTGTCAGCGAAAGGCGCAGGCCGGTGGCGGCCAACGGATGGCCCAATGCGATGGCGCCGCCGTTCACATTGCAGATCGAACGGTCCAGCCCCAGTTCGCGCTCGCAACCGATGAACTGTGCAGCGAAGGCTTCGTTGATCTCGAACAGGCCGATGTCGGCGAGCTTCAGTCCGGTGAGTTCCAACAGCAGCCGGATGGCGGGCACAGGGCCTAAGCCCATCGTCCGCGGATCCACGCCGCTGGTGGTCGATGCCACGATGCCTGCGAGCGGTTGCAGTTTGTGCGCTTGCACATGGTCCGCGCCCGCTACCACGACGGCGGCGGCACCATCCACGATGCCGCTGGAGTTGGCTGCGGTTTGCACACCCTCCTTGTCGAATGCGGGCGGCAACTTCGCCATGCCCTCCAAGGTGGACGGCCGGATGTTCTCGTCCGTGACGAATCCCTTCACGCCTTTGGGCAGGCCGACCTTGCGCGGCCGAAGTCCCTCGATCTCGAACACCGTCGCGTCGATCGGCACGACTTCATCCTTGAACCAGCCCCGCTCCGTGGCGGCCACTGCGCGGTCCACGGAGAGCTTCCCGAAGAGATCCGTTTCAGCGCGGGTGATGCCGTGCAAACGCGCAACGTTCTCGGCCGTGTTGCCCATGGGCACCGCAGCGCTGTCGTTGAGCGCTTCCCACAGCAGATCCTTGAATTCCACGCGGCCCAGGGGATAGCCCATGCGATTGCCGAAGGAGACCGTTGGCGCGAGCGACATGTTCTCCGTGCCGCCGCACAGTGCCACACCGGCCTTGCCCAAGGCGATCTGGTCCGCAGCGGCGGTGATGGTCTCGAAGCCTGATCCGCAGATCCGCTGCACCATCACGGCGGGCACGCCTTGCGGAACACCGGCGTACAGCCCGATGTGGCGCGGTAGGAAGTAGGCATCGTAAGAACTCTGGCCGATGTTGGCCATGATCACCTGATCCACTTCGTCCGGACGGATGCCCGACTTTTCCATGGCTGCTTTGCTTGCGAAAATGGCCAGGTCCGTTGGTGATACTTGCGCCAGTGTGCCGCCCAGTTTTCCGAATGCCGTGCGTGCTCCATGGAGCAGGTACATGCCGTCGTACTGGATGCCGAATCCTTTTTGTTTGTCGTGTAGGGCCTTCATGCGCGTTCCTTCTTCTCGTTGGTATCGGCCTTTGCTACGGTGTCCGGTTGTTGCGCATGCTTGCGCGCATAGAGTGCGGCACCGAGCGAGACGATGAATTGGGGATGGTCCGGGATGACCACTTCCTGCCCGAAACGCTCGGAGAGGATGGTCTTGAAATAGGGGTGATAAGCGATGACGCCGCCGACCAAATAGATCGGAAGGTCGGGCTCCATGCGGATCTTGTAGATGCGGTTGGCAACGCTCAGGTAGATGCCCTTGGCGATGTCCTCCACGGGCATCTCCTCGAAGATCCAGCTCATGATCTCGGTCTTCGCGAAGACGGTGCAGAAGCTGTTGAGCTCCTTCATCGCGCCCGAGCGGCCGGCCAGTTCGCTCATGTTGCGCAGGTCGATCTCGGCGCGTTCGGCCACTTCGGTGATGAAGGCGCCAGTGCCCGCTGCGCACTTGTTGTTCATGTAGAAGTCCTCCACCTTGCCGCCGTCGCTTGCACGGATCAGCTTGATATCCTCGGCGCCGATGTCCACGATGTTCTTGCGTCCGGGATACAGGGAATCGATCGCGAAGGCCGCGCAGCTCACTTCGGTCTTCGTGCTGTCGGCGTTCGGGAAATGCTCGCGGCCGTAGCCCGATGCGCAGACGCCTTCCACGGTATAACGACCTTCAATATCCTTGAGCGCGCTGTACAAGGCGTTCTTGTCGCGGTTCAGGGTGCGCAGCAGTTCGCGGTACACCACCTCACCGGCCTCGTCGATCACGCTGATCTTGGTGTAATAGGAGCCGATATCGACCCCCACGTAGTGCCCGCCGGCACTGGCCTCCTTGATCGCGCCGGTGCCTTCGATGGCGAACATCCCGGCGAGGGCCAAGGGTTCCGGCGTGTCCAGTGCAGCCCCCTTCTTGGTGTGCGACAGCACCATGTTGGTGAAGAGCAGGTTGAGCGGCGTGCGCACGTAATGCTTGCGACCGTACTTGACGAACTGCCCGTTGAAGTGGTCGATCTCGGTCTGTTGGTTCTTCATCATGTCCACCGCCAATGAGGGGAAGTGGTTGCCGGCCTTGCGCAGGTAGCGCATGCACAGCTTGATGAAGTTGTCGCCGAAGCGGATGTCCTCCGCCTTGGCCACCTGCACGCTCTCCTCGATCACATGCTCGATGATCTCCGCCATGCCCGGCTGCTCCATGGCCTCGCGGATGGTGAGGCGCGAAAGGCCGCACAACGCACTGAGGGAGGAATTCAGGATGGTCTTCTCCCACACCTTGTCCACGAGGGAAAAGGAATCGACCACCACCGTGTCCAAGTGGACGCTGGAGAGCGTTCCGGCGAAGCGTTCCGCGAAAGCGCCCTGGGAATCGTCCACGGAGGCGAGGAAGTTGGGTGCGTTGAAGAAGGTGACGTTGACCGCGTTGGGCCTAGCAAGGTTCCCAGCGAAATTGAGCACCATGCGGAAGGTGCGCTGCTCGCCGAACATGTCGATCACAGGCTCCTCGACATCGATGCCGTTCTGCGCACAGATGATGTAGGGCTTGCCATCGCCCGCTGACAGCAACTCTTCGATCACCGCTCGGGTGTGGTAGACCTTGATGGCCAGAATGATGACATCCGGTTTCAGCGCAGCGAGTTCGCGCGCCGTGTCGAAGGCCTCGTCCGGCATTTGCTGCTTGGCCATCTTGCCCTCCAGGTGAAGGCCCTCTTTCCGGATGAGCTCCACGCGCTCCTTGTTGCGGTCGCAGACGGTGACGTGGCAGCCCGCCTCCTTCAGGTGGACGGCAAGGATCTGGCCCACCGGCCCCATGCCGATCACGCCCACCCGCAAGGTCCCGTTCTGGTCTTCCATGGTGATCAGGTGAGTTGTTCGATGAACGCCTCGATCTTGGTGTGGCTCTGGCCTTCACTGTAGAAACGCAGATCGCACAGGTCGCCTTCCAGCACCAGCGTCTCCACGTTGGCCTCCTTCTTCAAGCGCTGTGGCATGCCGAAGCGCGCATTGGAATTGTTGTGGCAGGTCTTCGCGTCGTGGAAGATCACGCCATCGATCTTGTAGTCCTTGACCATGCGGCCGAGGATCGCCGTCTTCGCTTTCTCGCTGCGGTTGATGAAGATCTCCGTGTAGGCCAGCGCGCTGGACGCGAAGGGATCGCGCTCATCAAAGGCATCGAACACCCAGCTATTGCAGTAGGTGGAGGCCACGACCGCCGCTTGGTTCTTCGCGAAGAGGTCGCTGAGCGATCGGAGCTTGCCCCAGATCGGCATGCCGTCCCAATAGATGCGACAGGCCTCGCGGGGGATGGCGCCTTCGCCCTTCGCCACCATGCCCTGCAGTTCCTTCAGCAGCAGCGCGTAGTAGTCCTTCGCTTCCTGCGTGCCGCGCAACACCACGATCGGACCCATGTGGATCGTGGCATCGAAGAAGAGCATCGGCGCCGGGCTGTTGATCGCGGTGGCCAGTGCTTCCTTCCACAGGTCAGTGGCCTCGCGGCTGAGCCGGAGCGTTTCGCGGAAGCGGTCGATGTCGAAGCGCGTGCCGCTGATCTTCTCGCACACCGGCACCAGTTCCTTGAACTGCGCGACGACGTCCGCCACATGCGCCGGTGTCACCTCGTCCACGTGCCGCGGTGGCGTGATGCCGAAAACGGGCACGTCGTATTCCTTGGCGAAGAAGCTGAACCAATCCTGCACCTCGCGGCACTGGTTGGTGTTGTACACGATCAGGTCCGGGCGCGGCACCTCCTTCAATCCGTAGTGCTTCTTCAGGGGCGTTTCGCCGCTGAGGTGCGCACCGATGTCGCTGGTGAGGTAGGAGCAGATGTCGCCAGCGTATCCTTCTTTCACTGCAACCGGGATGTAATCGCCAGCCGTTCGTGTGGCACCGAGCAGGGCGCCGTGGTTCTCCGGGAAGTACACCTCGAATCCGAAAGCGCGCAACAGTTCCGCAGGGCCTACGCTGGTACACCAAGCCACCGGCTTCTTGATGCCCTGGAAGTACGCCCCCATCAGGCGCTTCAATTCGGTGGTTGCTTCTATCGTGCGCATCTCAAGCGATCTTTCTGCCCACAGTGTGGATGTCGTCGAGTTTGATGATGTACACTTCCTCATCCAGCGCGTTCTCGGCACCGTAGAGATTCTCCAGGTGCGCGCGGTAGGCCTCCACCACCTTGCGCGGTGCCACCTTCATGCTTGGTGTAAGGGTGTTGTTGGCCAAGGACAGTTCATCGTCGATGATCATTGCGGCCTTGATCTTGGCGAATTTCTGGCCGATGCCGCAGTTGGCATCATGCAGGCAGCCGTGCAAACAGTTGCGCAATTCGTCCAAGCTGCGCGGGCAGAAGCAGCCCTCCATAGGGCTGATCGCATAATCGGGCCGTTCCAATTGTTTCTTGTTCGGGAAGAGCAGCGCGATCGGATACTCCTGCCCGCTGCCCACCACCATGGCGAAGGAGATGTAGTGGCACTTGAACTCGATCAGCTTCTCGAGGTCCGAAGGGATGACCTTCTCGCCGTTGCTGAGCTTGAAGATCCGGTCCTTGCGCGTGATCAGCTTGAGGCCGTCGGGCGTGGACTCGCCGATGTCGCCCGTGTGGAAGAATCCATCATCGGTGAAGAGCCCGGCATTGGCCTCGTCGTTCTTGTAGTAGCCGCACATCACGTTGGGTCCTTTCACCAGCACTTCACCATCATCGGCATACCGGATAGTGATGCCGGGCAGCGGGTTGCCGACCACACCCGTGGCGCGTTTCCGTACCGGGTCGGTCAGCGTGCAGCACGGCGATGTCTCCGTGAGGCCCCAGCCCTCGATCACCGGGACGCCACGGCGCTCGAACTCCTCGCTGAGCTTTTGCGGAAGAGCCGCTGCCGCCGTGAAGATGAACTTGAGCCCCGCGTGGAAGAAGATGCGATCGACCTCCGGGTCCTGCCGGGTGAGTTCCACCAAGCTCTGGTACACCTTGGGCACGCTGAAGAAGACCGTGGGCCGCACCAGCTTCCAGTTCTCCATGATCTCCATCGGATCCTTGCCGTAGCCCGATTCCAGATACAGTGTGGCACCGGTGCGCAACGCGGTGAACAATTCGAAGATGCCGCCGAAGCTGTGATGCCAGGGCAGGTAGCTGAGGAAGCGATCGTCCGGACCAAGGTCCCAGAGCATCGCGAGGGCGGCCTGCTGTGAGAGGATGTTGCGGTGGCTCAGTTGGACGCACTTCGGCGTTCCCATCGTGCCGGAGGTGTACATGTTCAGGCACAATGCGTCCGGGTCGGCGTTGGGATCGAGGACCTCGGCGCCCTTGGCTGGAGGCACCAGCAATTCGCTGAAGGCGACCAGGTTCTTCCGCTCGGGGCGCGTAACGCGATCGAAACAGAACACATGGTCCAATGGCAGATCGGGATCGAGCCGGTCCAGTTGCAGTTCACCGGCCACGGCGAGGAATCGCGCATCGCTGTGCTTGATCAACAACTCGGCGGTCTCCTGATGGAAGAAGGCGAAAATGGGTACGGCGATACCGCCCGAGGCCATCACGGCCAGTTCCAGCCGCAGCATCTCGGAACGGTTCGGCGAGAAGATCACCAGTTTCTCTCCCGGCTTGAACCCGAAGCGCGTGCGCAGGTTGGACGCGATGGCGCGCACGTCGGCGAAGAGCGCTTTCCACGTGATGCCTTCATAGACCCCGTTCCGCTTCTCGCAGAACACCTGCCGCTCACCGAAAAGTTGCGCATTCATCTCCAACAACGTAGCCACGTTGGGGATCAATGCACCGGGAGGTAGTTCGGGTCCGCTGAGTTGCATCGCTTATCGGTTTGGTTCCGTGACTTGTTCTTCGGTGGTGGGCCTATAGGACGTTAGAGAGGTCGTCGCCCGACCATGGGTTTGATTCATCCAGCTTCCATCGCGCGCTGTGCTTCCTTCTCGCGCAGCTTCGCATCGCGGTACCCGCCCCAGAGGCACGCACCGATGGCGCCCGCGTAGATCGCATCGGGATGGGTGCGTACTTCGAAGCCCTTGCTGCTTTCGGCCAAGGCTTCGTTGATCGCTTGGATCATGCCCTTGTTGAGCGCCATGCCTCCCGTGAGCACGATGGGGGAGACGGCCTTCAGCGAGCTCATCAATTTGATGATCCGCGCAGCGATGCTGACGTGGATGCCCTTGATGATGTCCGGTGTGGAGATGCCGCGCGAGACCATGTTGATCACGTCCGTCTCGGCCAGCACTGCGCAAATGCCGGAGCTCACCTCGGGCTGCGTGCTCGTCAAGGAGACGTCGCCCACTTCCTCGATGCTCAAGCCCAAATAGCGCGAGATGTTCTCCAGGAACTGGCCCGATCCCGAAGCGCATTGCCCGGTCATCTTGTAGTCCTCCACGCGCGCCTCGGTGGAGATCCGTACGGCGCGGACGTAGAGCGCGCCGAGGTCCACCACGGTGCGGGCCTCCGGAAAGAAGAAGTTACCGCCGCGCGCATGGGTGGTCATGCCGTAGAAGTGGCCGCGCTTGCGCTTTACCATGTCGCCTTCGCCGGTGCTGGCGAGGTAGGCGATGTCCTCGTACTTCAGCCCGTTGCGTTCCAACATGGACTGCACCATTTCGTCCCCTAAGGCTGCAGGGTCGCGCTTGCGGATCTTCTCGGTGCGCTTGTCCAGTATTTCGGGTTCCCCGTCGTAGCCCATGAGCACCAACTTGATGAAGTTGCTGCCCACGTCGATCCCCATGGTGTATGTGCTGTGCTTCATTGTTCCGTTCTATGCTGTTCGCGGTTGTGGTTCCACGGTCCGTTGCGTCAAGTTCACCTTCCGTTCCTTCAGGTAGTCCATCACCTCGCGGTAGTGATCCGCTTCCGCCCCTACCATCTCCGGCGGGCTGATCCCCTTGCGCGTGTACTTCCCTTGGAGCACGAGTTCGGCCACCGCCGTGCAGGTGTAACCCGTGGTGCGCGCCATCGAGCTGGTGCCGCTTTCGCGATCGAAGTGATCGAGCAGGTCGTGCGTGGTGGTCCCTTCCTCGTTCTCCACCGTCACGCGCATCACCGTGAGGTCCTCGTCGTTCGGCTTCATCTTCCACTGCGGGAAGAGCAGCGCGCTCGTCACGCTCAATGGAGAGACTTGCGTTCCGTCAACCTCGATAAGCTCACTGGAGAATAGACCGGTGGCGCGGAATACCTTCATCAGTTCAGCATGCCCCGGATAGCGCAGCGTGCGCTCCACCATCCGCGGCACTTCGGGCATGGTGGTCAGCAGGGTGCGGAGGCCATCGGTGTTGAAGGCTTCCAGTCGGCCCACACCGTCCATGTCGATCGCTTCGATCCCGCTCAACGCTTCGCGCACCACGTTCTTCCCGTCCTCCCGCATGTGTACCGGGCGGGTGTACTCCTCAATGACATCGGCGGGCGAGAAGACGGCCTTGTAGCCGAAGGGCCACTCGGGTTCCCGGGGCAGTCCGCCCACTAAGCATTCGTAACTGGTAAGCGGGCTCTTCCGGTGATGATGACCGGCGATGATGTTGCACAGACCGGGCGCCACGCCGCAGTCCACCACGGCGGTGACGTTCTTCTCACGAGCCAGTGCATCCAATGCCAGTGCGTCCTCCGGGAAGAACGAAATGTCCACCACGTCGCGACCGGCTTCGATCACCGTGCGCAGCGTTGCGAAGCCCAATGCTCCCGGCACCGCGCCGATCACCAGGTCGAAGGGCAACACCGCCTTGGCCAATGCGCGGTGGTCGGTGATGTCCAGAACGAGCGTGGCGATGGGATGCTGATGCGCGAGTTCCTTGAGCGCTTCAGGGCTTCGGTCGGCACTGGTCACGGCATGCCTGCGGCACAGATCGATGGCGATCGCCTTTCCGATCAGGCCGGCACCAAGGACCAATACCTTCTTCTGGCTCATCTTGTGTTACGCGACTTTCGCGCTTGTCTTCTTTTGGTCGGGCAATTCCGCCTTCACGTTGCGCCGGGCGAACATGGCACCGCCGAGCGCGCCCATGAAGATGGAATCGGTGTGGATGTTGATCGTGATCCCTTCGCCGTAGTTCTCACGCACCAGTTCGGTGAGGTACTTGATCACGGCCTGGTTGCGGGCCACGCCACCGGTGAAGGTGAACTCGTTGAACACGCCGCCAGAGCGGGCGATCAATGACATGGCGCGCATGATGATCGCCTTGTGCAGGCCGCCAAGGATGTCCTCGCGCTTCTCGCCCAGGTTGGTCAGCTCGCGCAGTTCGGCGCCCGCGAACACCGTGCAGGTGCTGCAGATGTTCACCTCCTTCTCGGCCTTCAGGGCCAGCGGTCCCAGCTCGTTCAGCGAGATGCTCATCTCATCGGCGATGTAGCCCAGGTAGCGCCCACAGCCCGCCGCGCAACGGTCGTTCATCTGGAAGCTGGTCACCAGTCCGTACTGGTCCACTTGGATGGCTTTGGTATCCTGCCCGCCGATGTCGAGCACGGTGCGCGTGTCGGGGAATACGGCATGCGCGCCGAAGGCATGGCAGAGGATCTCGGAGCGGATGCAGTCCTCGGGGAAGGGAAGCAGCGCGCGGCCATAGCCGGTGCCGGTCATGTTGGCGATGTGGAACTCCAGACCGGCCACTTCGTCGATGCGGTCGCGCAGGGAATCGGCCACGGTGTTGAACTGTCCTTTCAGCACGTACATCTCCTGATCGAAGGCGGGGCCGTCCTCGATGGGCGTCACTTGCGGCTCGTCGGGCAGGTCGGCGTACTTGTCCTTCAGCAGCTCCATGGCCTCGTGCACCAGGGTCTTGAAGTCGAACTTCACCACCTCGTTCTCGGCCGGGGTGATGCTCTTGTCCCAAAGGGTCATCAGCGGCTCGAAGAGCTCGGGGGCGAGCTGGTTCACCTGCTCGTTGTACTTCTCCGAGACGATGTCGCGGAAGAACTGGTTCTTGGAGCCCAGATCGTTGTACAGGTAGTCGTGCTTGATCTTCGGCTTGAAGGCGCGGCGAATGGAGCGGAGGTGGCTCAGGAACTCCTGCTGTTTGTCCTCCTCGGTGAAGTACTCGCTGCAGGTCTTCACCAGTTCATCGCCCAGCTTGTCCAGGCGCACCTTGAACTGCTCGTAGCGGAACACGCTCTCCAGGTCGTTGATGTACTTGCGGTAGGCCGGCTTGGCCCTGAGCTCGGCCTCCAGGTTCTTCTTCAGCACGGAGAAGCGCGCATCGTAGATCGCCTCGTCGCGCGCGATGTCGGCCGCCACGGAATAGTTAGCGCGGGTGTTGGTGATGCCCCTTCCGATGATCTCATCCTTCTCGTTGATGATGATCGCCTTGGAGGTGGTGGATCCGAGGTCCACGCCTAGATAGTACTTGCTCATGGCCGGTCGTTTATCGTTGCACGTGGGTTTCAGACTTGTTCGGGTGTGGCTTCCTGGGACAGGATGGTCTTGCGCTGGGCCAGCATCTGGAAGTAGGACTCGAGGCGGTTCTTGATGTTGGCGTAACTGAAGTAGCGCGGGTCCACCAGATCGCTCTCGATGAAGCCCACGGGGATGCTGCAGCGCTTCTCGATCTCGCGCATCATCAGCAACTGGCCGGCCGAGAACGAGTTGCAGCTCTTGATGGAGTTGATCAGGAAACCGTCCGCCTTGTATTCCTTGATGTATTTCTCCAACAGGTCCACGCGCTGGGGCAGGCTCAGGTTGGTGTAGCAGCCCATGCAGTAACGGGCCAAGCTCTCGATGGGGTTCTTCGGATCATGGCGGAAGCCCTGATCGTACACCCCGCCGACCTTCGTATAGGTAGAGGCCACGATCACCGCGCCCATGTCGTAGAAGATCTTCCAGAACTCCCGGAAGTTGGTCCAGTTCGGCGGCCCTTCCACCACCAAGCGGAAGCGCTCCTCCTTCATCTCTCCTTCCGGCGTGATCGGCAGCAGGCCCTGTTCCTTGCGGGCCATGATCTCATCGTGCAATTCCTGGTAGTATTCCAAGGCGCGCTCGCTGCCGCGGAACGCAGTGAACAAGGGGCCCATGTAGTAGACACCGGCGAAATAGGAATCAATGGGGGAGGGCACCGTCTTGGCCGACTGCAGCACATTCACCCAGAGGTCCTCCGCCTTGGAGGAATTCTCCAGCATCTTCGAAAGACGTTCACGGTCCAGTTTCTTGCCGGCGACCTTTTCCAATTTGGGGATCACCTCCTCCTCCAACTGCTTCACCATGTAGGTCACCTGATCTTCGGTGATGCATCCGTCCTCTTGGTAGGGCGTGTGCAACATGGCGATCTCCACGCCGGGGTACAGGCGCTCCAAGTTCTCGAACCACTTCATGAAGGTGAAGCAGCCCGTGTAGCTCAGGAGAAGCAGGTCGGGGTCCGGCAGCTTTTCCCCGGTAGGCCCGATGTTCCCATTGAGCATCATACCGATGTCGCACTTCACATAGGTGCAGACGTCCTCGCTGAAACCCGCCTTCTCGGCATCCTTGATGTAGGAGGCAGACTTCTTCCGCATGCCCGATTGCAGGGCATTGATCTCCGGGTACACCGGGAGCATGTCCATGGCCAGGATCAGTTCCGTGAGGTTCCCCGGCACGAAGGTGTAGACCACCTTGCGGCCTTTTTCCTTGGCGGTGCTCAGCTCCGTGAAGAGCTCCGCGAGCATCTCCTTCTGGATGAGCATGCTCTTTTCCTTGACAGCTTCGGTCGCCTGTGCCATTGGATGCTGGTGTTATGGGATTGTGCTTGTGCGTTGGTGGGTCAGACCCAGAGCTTGATGGAATCGGAGAACGTGCCGGCCTGCTCCTTGATCACCTTGAACTGGCCGGTGTTCTCGTGGAACTGGAAGTTGATGTGCGCCACGCCGGCAGCGTCGCAGAACTTTTGCAGCTCGGGACGGTCCAACAGCGCGGGATCGCAGAAGCTGGCCGCGCAGAAGATCACGCCGTCGGCCTCGCGGCGGCGCACGAGCTTCACCAAGCGCGCGCCCTTGGGGTTGCCTACGTCGTACACGGCGGAAGAGGCCGGGCTCTTCGTGAGGAACGCGGTAACGATGGCGCCCAAGGGATCTACCGTGTTCTCGTCCACATCGCCCTGCGTCCAGCGCGAGCCGAGCATCAGGTCATCGTCCACGATGTAGCAGCCGGCCATCTCGATGGACTTCAGCATGCCGATGGGCGGCTGCTCGCAGAAGGAACCGGTGATCACCACGCGGATGTTATCCATCGGCTCGCCGTGGTCCTCCTTGATCAATTGCAGCACCTCTTCGAGGATGACGTTATGGTCCTCCACGGGCATTGCCAGCCCGGCGCGCAGGATGTAATAGGTATCGACAGCGGATAGGCGCCAAGGGAATTGCTGCCGGATGTTGTAGATCTCCTCGATCATCCGACGGTTATGATTGTATAGCGCGATCGAATGGTTGAGCCGTTCGGGCGTGATCTTCACCCCGTTCAACTTGAACATGTCCTGCTCCACTGTCTGGATCAGCTCGCGGAAGAAGGTGCCCCCGATGTGCTCGGTGAAGTTCTGCGGATAGTCGAAGTAGCGGGTGAACTTCCCCTTCTTCGCCAGCTTGAACATGCCGGAGAGGTTGCGGACGCAATCGCAGATCGCGGGAAAGAGGAAGCCGTCGAAGCCTTCGAGGTTGCTGTCGAGCGCCATCTCGATGACCCCTCGCGGCAGGTGGCAGATGTACGATTGGTAGTAAGCATCGCCCTTGATGATCCGCTTGCGGTCGCCCGCGCCCATGATGCCCACCGGCAGCGCGTTGGCCGCGTGCAGCACCTCGCGGGGTATGTAGATCGGCAGGTAGCCCACGAGCAAGCGGTCCGGCGCTGCGGCCCGCCACTGCTTGGCACGGGTGAATTCCAGATCGAAAGCGACCTCTTCGCATTCCGCCAGGATCGCGTCCAGGCGTGCGGGTTTCGTCAATTGTTGGGCCATCGGCAGTGAGGTTGGCGCCCCGTTGCAAGAGGGGCAACGCGGGGTCAAGGTAATTCAACTTTCACCCCGTAATATGATATATATCATATAATTGTCGGGTGCTTGGCCCGACATTGCGGATCTTGGAACAACCGGCCGGATCCCGTTCCGGAACGTGCCCGCCGGATCGGCCCATCTTCCGGATAGAACCCGCTGCCACGGAGCGATCGCCATGAACCCGTTGATGGAACCAGCCAAGGAGCGATCATGCAAGCAGGATACGGGCTGTGTGGTACTTTCCGCCGGACGATCCGGTCGGATGGGAACGCCCAAGGCGCTGCTCCCATTCCCGCCGGGCGGAACATATATGTCCCATGTCATTGATGCATACCTAGCCTCCGGGATCGGCACCATAGCCCTGGTCGTTGCACCTTCGATCCCCACCGAGCCTTATGAGCGTATGCCCGGAGTGATCATCGTGCGCAACCCCGACCCCGATCTCGGACGTTCCCATTCCCTTCGCTTGGGGTTGGCGGCGCTTCCGAACGTCCGCCATTGTTTCATCCAGAACATCGACAACCCGTTCGTGGAGCCGACCTTGATCGATGCCCTCTATGCGGCGCGTAATGAAGCGCCTTACATCACCCCGCAGCATAAGGGCCGAAGCGGCCACCCGGTGCTCATCGATCGCTCAATGATCGAATGCGTGTTGGCAGGGTTCGACGACACCCCGCTCAACCTGTTGTTCTCAGGCTTCGATCGCCACCGCATACCGACCGACGATCCTCGCGTGCTAGTGAACATCAATACACCGGAGGATCATTCCAAGCACTGCACACCCGGCCTTCACCATGCTTGCTGATGGACCTTTACGACCGCACGATCCAGGTACGGGACGGGAAGGAGCCCGCAGCCCTGTGCATCATCGTCTCCACGCGTGGATCGACACCACGGCGGGTGGGTGCAAGGATGCTTGTGCTGGCCTCCGGGAACATCCACGGCACGATCGGCGGTGGGGAGTTGGAACGCTCGGTGATCCAGCAGGCCTTGGAGGTCATCCGCAAAGGGCATCCGGAGTTTCACCGCCACGACCTGGTGCAACACCACGGCATGTGCTGCGGGGGCAGCGTCGACATCTACATCGAACCGGTGATGAAGAAGAACACCCTCTACATATTCGGTGCGGGCCACACGGGAACGGCCTTGGCGAAACTTGCACAACAGACAGGTTTCGAGGTCTTTGTGGTGGACAACCGCAAGGACCAGTTCCGGGACTTGGCCGATACCCCGATCAACAAGTTGCCGGTCGCGCACGACCAGGTGCTGCCCAGCCTCCCCTTCGATGACCGGACCTTCATCGCCATCATGACCTACAGCCATCCGATGGACCGTGACATACTCGCCTTCTGCCTTAAGAAGCCCTTCGCCTACCTAGGCATGATCGGCAGCCAGCGCAAGGTGGAGATGACGCGGAAGATGTTCCAGGAAGGCGGCATCGCCACGGCGGAAGAGCTCGCCCGGGTGGACATGCCCATGGGGATCGACATCGGCGCGGAAGGACCCGAGGAGATCGCCGTGAGCATCCTCGCCAACCTGATCCGCGTGAAGAACCAGATCACCGCATCATGAGCAACGGACCCACCGCCATCGTCACCGGCGCCGCCAAGGGCATCGGCCGCGCCATCACCGAGCAGCTCGTGGCGGAAGGCTACCACGTGGTCGCTGTGGACATCGATCAGGCCGCAGGCGAAGCCCTGACGAATGAATTCGGCAAGGACAAGGTCACCTACATGGCCGTGGACATCCGACAGGAACAGGCTGTCCGGGAATTGTTCGAGCAGGTGACGGAGCTTCGCGGAGAGGTGGACGCTCTGGTCAACAACGCGGGGATCATCCGCGACAAGCCGATCTGGAAAATGCCGCTGGAGGACTTCCAAGCGGTGCTGGACGTGAACCTGCAAGGCACCTGGCTGATGTGCCGCGAGGCCGCCATCCGCATGCGACAGCGCAAGGCCGGGGCCATCGTGAACATCTCTTCCCGCGCATGGCTCGGCAATCCCGGCCAGAGCAACTACGCGGCCTCCAAGGCCGGCGTGGTGGCCCTCACCCGCGTGCTCGCGCTGGAACTGGGCCCCTCCAACGTGCGCGTGAACGCCGTGGCACCGGGCCTGATCGATACGCCCCTCACCCAAAGCCTCGATCCCGAAGTGCTGCAACGCCTGATCGCGGCGCAGCCCACACGCACCATGGGCGATCCCGTCGATGTGGCCCACACCGTCGCCTTCCTGCTTTCGGACAAGGCCCGCTTCATCACCGGCCAGACCATCTACGTGGATGGCGGCAAAAGCATCGGCGCCGGACTCTGACCACGAACGAACACGCCATCACGATGATCCTCCGTTCACCCACGCTCACCGCAAACCGCTGAACCATGGAACAGGCCCGGTTCACGATCAATGGCAGGGAACACCACGTGCTGGTGGGCCCGCACGAAATGCTTTCGGAAGTGATCCGCACGAAGATCGGGCTCACGGGAACCAAGATCGGCTGCTCGCAGGGCAGCTGCGGCGCCTGCACCGTGCTGGTGGACGGCGAACCGGTGCTCAGCTGCATCACGCCCGCCATGCGTTTCGAGGGTGCCGCCATCACCACCGTGGAGGGCCTTTCCACCAATGGGGAGCTGCACCGCCTGCAACAGAAGTTCGTGGAGAAGGGCGCCGTCCAATGCGGCTTCTGCACGCCCGGCATGGTGCTGACCGCGATGGACCATGTGGGCCGCAAGCCGGACACCGATGTGGAGGGGATCAAGGAGGCGCTCTCCGGCAACGTGTGCCGTTGCACCGGGTACAAGAAGATCATCGAGGCCGTGGCCGAATACGCCAAGGAGCAACAGGGCGAAGTCGCTCCACCCGTAGCTGCACCTGTGGGCATGGTGGGCACAGGCCGCCCCTACATCGAGGCGGCTCGCAAGGCACAGGGCATCGCCGACTACGCCGACGACCTCTCGCCGAAGAACGCCCTCCACGTGAAATTCCTCCGCAGCCCGCATCCCCACGCGCACATCCTCGGCATCGATACCGCCGAGGCGATGCGCCTGCCGGGCGTGCATTACGTCGCCACCGGCACCGAACTGCCCATCCCGTTCGGCGTGCTGCCGATCTCGCAGGATGAGACCGCCATGGCGCTGGGGAAGACCCGCTACATCGGCGAGATCGTCGCGGCCGTGGCTGCGGATTCGGAGGCGATCGCCACCGCCGCTTGCGCCTTGATCCAGGTGGCATACCGTCCCATCAAGGCCTTCCTCACCATGGACGACAGCTTGGCGGATGTAGGGAAGCATGAGAAGATCCACGCGTACACGCGCCATGGCAACAACGTGCATAAGAAGGCCGAGCTCCGCTTCGGCGACCAAGCCCAAGGATT
>Ga0138256_10003601_pt1 | contig 16438 bp, 14 predicted proteins | sample KNB2016incub_MG_FD_105486 | JGI IMG/M metagenome (GOLD analysis project Ga0138256, IMG submission 105486) | Active sludge microbial communities from wastewater in Klosterneuburg, Austria - KNB2014incub_MG | ecosystem: Engineered > WWTP > Activated sludge > Unclassified | place: Austria... | reverse complement strand
TGCTTTTGCCAGAGATGATCTAGCTTTTTTAAGATTTCATCTTTTCCAACTTTATTTTGGTGAGTTAAGTACTCAGTCACTAGATCATATAGTTAGTTCATTTAAGGAGGGGGTAAAAGAGATTGAGGCTCAGTTATCCTACCCAAGGAAGGATCGTATTTATACCTATGTTAAGAAAAGAGCTGCTGTATTTTTTATCTTAGAAGATATTCTGAGAGCACATACAGGCTCGCTCAGAGAGGTGTTATCCGATGAAGAAAGAGTGAGTCGAGCTGTGGAGAATGAATGTAATATTCGCTATAAAAGTATTTCTAGAAAAGTTAGGACAGCAATTATACGTAGTTTCGTCTTTATCTTAACTACAAAAGTTATTTTTGCATTTGGAATTGAGGGTACCTATGAGAGGGTGGTTTATGGCAGTATTCAATGGGCGTCTCTTGCTATAAATACGACTATGCCACCGCTCCTGATGATTTTGGTTAGTCTATTTATTAGAACTCCAGGTGAAGAGAATACTAGGAAAATTACCACGTATATTAAGCAGCTTTTATATGATGATTCACCGCGGCTTGGTGATCAGCTAGTCTTAAAGAAGCTAGCGGATAAGCCAAGCGGTATTTTCACTACTCTCTGGCTATCTGCATTTCTGATATCATTTGGAGCAATACTTTATACCTTGTATCTGTTACATTTTAGTGCTGTCAGTATGGGCATCTTTCTTTTCTTCGTCACTATAGTTTCGTTCCTTGCTTATCGAATCAGCATGCTCGCTCATCTTTATTCAGTTGGAGAAAAGCAAAATTTACTCACTCCCTTCATCGACTTTCTCTTTGTCCCAATTATTAGGGTAGGGAGGAAGCTGACGCAGAGTATTTCGCAGATTAATATATTTTTATTCCTCTTTGACTTTTTGATCGAAACGCCCTTTAAAGTTTTCTTCGCTTTTGTTGAGCAATGGTTTAAGTTTTTGCATGAAAAGACAGAAGATTTAGGATGATCTTTAGCTTCTGTTCTGTTCGGTTAAATAGGGTTATGTTATACTCTTTTGCGACATGAAGACCTTGAGAGAAAATAGTCATTTTATCGCTTTATTGATTGCAGTATCAGCAGTTCTGGGAAGTTTATATTTTAGCGAAATCCTTAAATTTCCTCCATGTGTTTTATGTTGGTATCAACGAATTTGTATGTATCCACTAGTTGGGATAATTGGTCTTGGGATTTATTTTAAAGATAAATATTTTTATCGGTACGCATTGCTCTTGGCTGGAGTTGGAGTCATTATTTCTATCTATCATAATCTTCTATATTATAAAATCCTGCCTGAGTCAGTTGCGCCATGTATGCTTGGTGTATCCTGTACAACTAAATTTATTGAGTGGTTCGGATTTGTGACAATACCTTTTCTCTCAGGTTTGGCATTTGCAATTATTATTTTCTTTATGCTAATCTACAGGAATTCTGTTAGAAAAACAGACAGGGAGAATAAATAATCTATGCGAAAAGAAGGCTTAATTTTAGGTGGAATTGGGATAATTACGCTACTTATTGTGGTGGGCGCAGCTTTTTTTCTAAGTGGTCCTACAAAACCTATTGGGACCGAAGGGGTGGGCAAAGTGACTGACATGGCGCTTTTGCTTGGTCCTGAGAAAGATCGGATGAGCGTAGGGACTTCATCAGCAAAAGTAACTATCGTCGAATTTGGTGATTTCCAATGTCCAGCTTGTGGGTCAGTTCATCCAGCAGTCAAGCAAATCTTAGAGGATTATAAAGATAAAGTCTACTTTGTCTTCAGAGATTTCCCACTCCCTATGCACCCTAATGCTCCACTTGCTGCAGAGGCTGCTTATGCTTCGGGCCTACAGGGAAAGTTCTGGGAGATGCATGATAAATTATATGAGTCTCAAGACGAGTGGAGTGAAAAATTAGGAGATCAGACAAAACAAGTCATTGTTGGTTACGCAAAAGATTTAGGTCTAGACACAGCTGCTTTTAACGATGATTTGAGTAAGAATGCTGGATCTGCAAAGATTCAGAAAGATCAGAATGATGGTTATCAATTAGGTGTCGACTCTACCCCAACATTTTATATAAATGGTACAAAATTTGCTTCAGTTATGACTTATGATCAATTTAAAAAAGAGATAGATCAGCGCTTGAAATAGTAGTTGCTAGATTGATTGTGTTGACACAACTTAACACTACTGGTAGTATTAAATTCTTCCTAGAGGACACTAGGTTTATTAAATTACTATGGCAGATATTATAATTACAGATGCAAATTTCTCCCAGGAAGTTGAAAAGAGCTCATCTCCGGTTTTAGTTGATTTTTGGGCACCTTGGTGTGGTCCATGTAGAACTGTGGGTCCAATCATTGAGGAGTTAGCAACAGAGTTTGCTGGTAAAGTTAAAGTTGGTAAACTAAATGTTGACGAGAATCAGCAGACTGCAGGTCAATTTGGTGTAATGTCTATCCCCACACTCCTTTTTTTCAAAGATGGTAAGCCAGTAGATTCAATCGTTGGTGTTCAGAGTAAGGATTCTATCAAGCAAAAGATGGAAAAACTCCTTAAGGCCTAGTCTTCACAGATCTTTCCCTATACTATATTATGGATATGATGTATGACGTTATTATTATTGGAAGCGGACCAGCTGGGCTAACAGCTGCTATCTATACAACTAGAGCTGCTTTAAAAACTTTAGTTATTGCTGGGGAAAAATGGGGAGGACAGCTTCAGCTAACCTCACTTGTTGAGAATTTTCCTGGTTTTCCTGAAGGAATTCAGGGCCCGGAGTTGATGCAGAACATGAGGAAGCAAGCTGAGCATCACGGAGCTGAGATAAAAGATATTAACTTCACGTCGGGTGACTTCACCAAGAATCCATTTAGTATTATTGCGGGAGATTCTTCTTATCAGTCAAAGTCAGTCATTCTAGCCTCTGGCGCAGACGCAAGGTGGCTAGGCGTACCGGGAGAGAAAGAATTAATTGGTAAGGGAGTATCTTCTTGTGCAACTTGTGACTCAATGTTTTTTAGAAATAAAAATGTTTTTGTAGTTGGTGGAGGGGACAGTGCAATGGAGGAGGCATCAGTCTTGGCAAAAGTGGCTAATTCTGTAACCCTTATCCATCGACGAGATGTCTTCCGTGCTAGTGAAATAATGCAACAGAGGGTTCAGAAAGATCCTAAGATTACTTTAATGTTTAATTCAGAGATTGTAGAAGTAAAAGGCGATGTGCGGGTTCAGTCTGCAATTGTTAAAAACATTTCTACCGGAGAGGAAAAAGAAATGCCAGTCGACGGTATCTTCGTGGCAATTGGGCATATCCCCAACACTAAGGTGTTTCAGGGAATTGATTTAGATAATGATGGATATATTAAGGTTCAAGATCACTATCACACGAATATTCCAGGTGTATTTACCGCCGGTGACGTTCATGACAGGGCATACCGGCAGGCTATAACTGCAGCTGGATTTGGCGCTGGATCAGCTCTTGAAGCAGAGCGTTGGTTATCAATCGAAGGCGCAGAGCTTGATTTTAAGGCAAATTAATCTCCTTGACACTCTCATTTTAGTACTATACACTCACACAAGTGAAAAAGCGTATAAAGTTGCAAAAAGCAAAAAAGCCTATGCATGTAAACAGAAAGATAATTGCTGGCTTATTCCTTATCCTTTTTACAGTACTACTTCAGGCTGGCCTCTCAAGACATATTTTCAACTTTGCTGGTGCCACAACGATCAGTGATAGTCCAGTTACTAAAAAAGTATATCTCCTTATCTTTAACCCAACCATAACCCAGGGAACGACGAGCTCAAAGCTATCTGATTATAATAGGTGGAATGACCCAGATACTATTACTAACAATCTCATTCCAGTTTTTCCAGATGTAAGTAATGGATTTTTGAGCTACACGATCGCTGGCAGAACAGAAGTTAATGGATGGCCAACTAAAGTTGATGGTTTTAAATATAACCAAGATTCGTATCTTCAGTGCTGGCAGGATCATGCAACTTGCCATAATCCCGACAGTTCAGATTTCCAAAAAATGTTTACAGACTATGATATTTGCAGCAAGGATGTTGATGAGGTGTGGGTTTGGGGAGGGCCATGGTTTGGTTATCCTGAATACCAAGTAGTTAATTATTGTGGTAAATCACAGTTTGTAATGGGCTTTAGCTATGAGAGGTTCATTGATGAAGCTCTCCATGACTTTGGTCATAGGATGGAGTTTGTAAATATTGAGCGCAACAATAATGGATTACCATGGGATAATAAGGATGCTTCGGAGAAAACTGAATGGCAGCGTTTCAGTAGGGTTGATGGTCAACATTGTGGCGACGTACATGAGCCACCAGGATTTAGATCAGGTTATGATTATAGTAATCCCAACCCGACTTCAACTGACTGTGATGGCTTCCTTAATTACCCAAGCGGAACATACACTCAAAGAATTATTACCTGTGAGGAGTGGGGTTGTTCTCAGGTCGGTTACATGAAGTGGTGGCTATCTCATATCCCTCACTCTGTTGGAACATCGACTGAGCCTCAAACGGGAAGAGTAATGTATAATAATTGGTGGAAATATTATGCCTATTATGATGAAACAGCTGTCGTAACTCCTACTAATACTCCGATCCCGAGTGGCATATTTAGCAATATAGATGCAACCTTTGGAGCAACTGCAGCTACATTTAACTTTACTTATTCGACTACGAGTTCGAATTATATCGTTGACGTTTCGACTATTTCAAATATGTCCTCAGATGTTTATCTAGGCTTTGTAGGAGGTGCAACGAGTCCATTACAGGTAAGCAATCCTCAAGTAAAGTGGGATAAATATTCATGTGGAAGAACACTTTATTGGAAAGTCTCAAATGCAGATCGATCGGCTCAAAGTCCTATTCAAACGACGACAGTTAACTGCGTTGTCCCAACTCCGACTCCAACAGCAGTTGTTCCAACTCCTACTCCGACAAGAGTACCTACCCCAACTCCTACGAAAAAGCCAACACCAACCCCTAGGGATACTACGCCTCCAACTGTTGTGATCACTTCACCTACCAATAATTCTTCAATTTTTCGTTCGGGTAAAACTACGATACGAGCTAATGCATCCGATACATCAGGAATAAGTAGGGTAGAGTTCTATGTCAACAGCTCTCTTAAGTGCATAGATATAGTTTCTTCTTATACCTGTAGCTGGTCGGTGTCTGCGAGAAAGGGAACAGTCTATACTTTAACTGCTAAGGCATACGATAGAAGCGGAAATAGCAAAGTTTCATCAAGTGTACGAGTAACGACTAAATAGTGGGAAATTAGAAAAGAGGCGATCCCACTTTAAGTTCAAAATGTTTTGCAGCACTTTTTCCCTGAGCAACAACTTCTAAGAAGCGATCATCTCCATAGCCCGAACTCCCGATAATAAGTCCAGCCTCATCATTTGGCACATCTTTGAGCCTGTTATAGCAGATAAATTCGCCAGCAGATGTCTGGATTTTTTTACCTACATTAAATTCTAAATCAGAAGCTATAAGAGTCGTTTTGCAGTTTCCGAAGTTATCTATCAGCCAGATTGCTTTTGGAGCATCTGTTGCTTCAGTTAGAGAATAGGTGACACTTGGAATATCTAATTCTTGTTTGATCCAGGCTGCAATGCGTGGTAAAAAGTCATAACTTCTGAACTGCGTATGGATAATGTGTTCTCGCTCTTCTGCAGAGAGCACATTTTGAGAGACCATCGCACGAGTTACTTCAGGAATATCTAGGAGGCTTAGGGAGTCTATGAGGTTAAGTTTTTTAATAAGAGAAAGAGTTAGTCCATCGATGCTGGAAACTACGAGAGTTTTTCCTATATAAAAATAGCCAAAGGGTGTACCGTTTGGCCATTTTTTGCCTCTACCATGGCGAGGTGCGACATTAACTAGGATAACACCCTCCTTTCCTTCTGAGGCATCAAGCATATCGACGAGATGTCCACTCGCTTCAAGCTCATCGTACTCTACGCCCACAGTAATTACAGGAGCCTCAAATAAGACTGCAGCGCGTGTTGCTTGTCGGCCAAAGGCATTTTGATCTCTGCAATCATTAATAATCGTTACAAACATATAAAATAAAAAACCTCCTAGAGGTAAGGCATTCAAACATATAAATATACCTGCTTAGGAAGTGATGGATACTCTCAAATCTGAAAAATCTCTAGCCATACTCATATTTTATCTCAGTTCTTTTTAATGTCAAGCTAATAGGACTAGTAGAAATAAATTTATTCAGACTCTTGACAGCCTCAGGAGAGCTATGGTACTATTGCCTTCATAGTAAATCGGAAAACTCGTTATTTATGCGTGAAATTTCACATATTTTTTCTACCCACTACGTGATTTAGTCACTTTTAAACGCCTTTTCCGCTTTTACTGGTAATTTTTGCTCTTTTTATAGTTTTTAACTGGCCGATTTAGCTGTTAGTTTTTGGTTGTGCAAGCTAGAAGGTAATGGCCATTTTACGGGCCGGTAGCTTAGTTGGTAGAGCGTCGCTTTTGCACAGCGAAGGTCGAGAGTTCGAATCTCTTCCGGTCCACACTTTAACGAGTTCAGCTCCGCTGAAATTTGGTGAAGAGACTAAGGAGGTAAGAAGTTTATTATGGGTGTACGAAGGACTTGTCTTTTTGGACAAGCCCCCTAGTTAGAGGGGGTTTTTCTAAAAAGAGTAAGCTCACTACTCCTAACTTTCCCCAAGGGAAAGGGCGTGTAGTAAAGTACGAAGAGAGGGCTCTTTAACAAGTGAAGAGAATTGTTTTTGTCTAGTCTCATGAAAATTGAGACAAAATAAAAATCTACTCATAATGCCATTAATGGATGCCTAGGCAATGATGACCGAGGAAGGACGCACACGGCGGCGATACTCGTCGGGGAGGGGCCACGACCCTTTGATCCGGCGGTCTCCGAATGGGGCAACCCTCCACTTTTAAGTGGAAGCCTGCAGTAAACAATAGTCGCAAGATTATAATAGCTGTTGAGCTGGGAACGGCGTGAACTGAAACATCTTAGTAGCGCCAGGAATATAAATCATATGAGATTCCGTCAGTAGCGGTGAGCGAAAGCGGAACAGTCTAAACCACGCAAGTGGTGTTGCAGGGCAGACGATATTCGATGTGAGTATGGATAGCAGAAGGACTCGGAATAGTCCTCCAAAGAACGTGAAAGACGTGTATGCGAAATCTATACTTCCGATAGTCTGTACCTAAGTACCATGGAGCACGATAAACTCTGTGGGAATCCGGGTCGACCACGATCCAAGACTAAATATCAGCATTGACCGATAGTGAACTAGTACCGTGAGGGAAAGGTGAAAAGCACCCCGGGAGGGGGATGAAATAGAACTGAAATTAATGGCTAACAAGCAGCGAGAGTCTGTTAAAGGATGATCGCGTGCCTATTGAAGAATGAACCGGTGAGTTATTGTTTGCAGCGTTAGTTTAAGCAAGTTTCCTTGCGTAGACAGAGTGAAAGCGTGCCCTAACTGGGCGATAGTTGCAAGTAATAGACCCGAAACTGGGTGAGCTAACCTTGAGCAGGTTGAGTCCTACAGAAATGTAGGAGGAGGACCGAACTCGTTACCGTAGCAATGGTATGAGATGACTTGAGGTTAGGGGCAATATGCCAATCGAACCCAGAGATAGCTGGTTCTCCCCGAAATATATTATGGTATAGCGCTAGGTATAACCTGCGGGGTAGAGCACTGAATGGTTCGTGGGGGAGCAATCTCTCGCAACCAATCAAACTCCGAATACGCAGAATTGAGCCTAGTAGTCAGGCTGGTCGGGCTAAGCTGATCAGTCAAAAGGGAAACAGCCCAGACTCCCATTTAAGGCCTCTAAATCAAAGCTAAGTTTTGAAGGAAGTCAAGATCCTTAGACACCCAGGAAGTTGGCTTAGAAGCAGCCATCTTTTAAAGATAGCGTAACAGCTCACTGGCGGATGGTTCTTGGCGCCGAAAATTTATCGAGGATTAAGCTTTGTGCCGAAATTGGAGATGCGTGTTTACACGCGTGGTAGGGGAGCGTTCGTATTGCAGTGAAGTTGGAGTGTGAACTCTGGTGGAGCGGTACGAAGTGAGAATGCCGGTATGAGTAGCGATAGATAGGTGAGAAACCTATCCACCGAAAGCCCAAGGTTTCCTCCGCAATGTAAGTCAGCGGAGGGTTAGTCGACCCTAAGGGTCTTCCTCGTTAAAGGGGATTAACCCGATGGATAATCCGTTAAAATTCGGATACACGATATGTGAATGTAAGGGGGTCTCAGAGTCGGAAAAGCAGAGCCAACTCCGGTTGGTCCAAGCAGTAAGACAGTGATGATCGGCAAATCCGTCATTGCGTTACGTCGAGCTGTGAGTGAAAGTTTCCAAAGCAATTTGGGGATGATTTTGCAGTTTTCAGCTCTCAAGAAACGCCTCATTATGATCAGCAATGATTAAAGCACATATTGTTTCGTACCGCATTACCGACACAGGTGGGCTGGTCGAGTAGACTAAGGTGATCGGGAGAAAGAGGTTTAAGGAACTCGGCAAAAAAGCTAGGCGTAACCTATGGGAGATGCCTTTCCGCAATTAGATTTGCGGACACAGCAAAAGAGTATTTAGCGACTGTTTATCTAAAACACAGGTCCCTGCAAAACCGAAAGGTAACGTATAGGGGCTGACACCTGCCCAGTGCCGGTAAGTCAATGATCGCTGGCTGATCCTCGTAAGAGGTTAGGTTGGTATCAAAGCTCCGGTGAACGGCAGCAGTAACTATAACTGTTCTATGGTAGCGAAGTTCCTTGTCGGGTGAGTTCCGACCCGCACGAATGGTAGAACGACTGAATAACTGTCTTAAACCTCTACCCGGCGAAATTGAGATGGCTGTGAAGACGCGGCCTAGACATACATGGACAAAAAGACCCCGGGAGCTTTACTGTAGCTTGACATTTGCAAGCTTATTTTAACTGTTTAGTATAGGAGGGAGCGCAAGCGCCAATGAAATACCTCTCTTTAAGATGAGTGAGCATTACTCTGCACCGCACAAAAATACGGTCAGTGAACAGTGTCTGGTGGGCAGTTTTACTGGGGAGGTAGGCTCCTACAACGCAACGGAGCCGTACAAAGGTCGGCTAACTCCGGATGGAAATCGGAGTGATAGCGCAATAGCAAAAGCCGGCTTGACTGCGAGACATACACGTCGAGCAGGTACGAAAGTAGGTTATAGTGATCCTGTGATGCCTAGTGGTAGGCACACAGCTTAACGGATAAAAGCTACCCCGGGGATAACAGGCTGATCGCATCCAAGCGTCCACAGCGACGATGCGGTTTGGCACCTTTAATAACATTGGGGCGCCTAGAGAGAGATCTCTAAGTCTGGTCGCAGTAAGTACTTGAGACAGTACAATTATTGAGATGAAATTACTAGTTAAAATCGGTGGACTCCTGACCTGTTTGGTTTGGACAATACCGAGGGAAGTCCCGCTTTGCGGGACCCTGTATCGACTGGATGGTGCTAACAAGCACCTGAAGATAGGAATCTTTATTTTTGCCTGAGGCAAGATAAAATGATGGTTCTTATAAAAAACTAGCTCCTTTCAAAGCAAGAGAGGATGAAGGTATAGTCAACACTTTTGGTAACAGAAGGTTTATAGCGATGTCGGCTCATCACATCCTGGGGCTGGAGAAGGTCCCAAGGGTCTGGCTGTTCGCCAGTTAAAGTGGTACGCGAGCTGGGTTCAGAACGTCGTAAGACAGTTCGGTCTCTATCCTGTATGTCCGAAGAGATTTGAGGAGTTTCGCCCCTAGTACGAGAGGACTGGGGTGAGGGAATCCCTGGTGTGCCAGTTGTTCTGTAAAAGCAGTGCATCGCTGGGTAGCTAGATTCCCATCGGATAACCGCTGAAAGCATCTAAGTGGGAAGCCGTCTCCAAGATGAGATCTCATGTACCGCAAGGTACGTAGACCCCTTGAAGAATACGAGGTTGATAGGCGGGCAGTGGAAGCACAGTAATGTGTTAAGCTTACCCGTACTAATGGTCAAGCAGTAGATTTTTAAGACATTACATTTAGTAGTGTAGACAAAACATTTCCACCTTCAATTATGGTTCCTTGAAGCGACTTGGTTTAGGCCAGGTAAGTAAGGGGCGATAGTTGAGGGTCTCTCTTCACTTGTTAAGTAGCTCTAAGAGTTAAAAAAGAAGAATTTTCTGGTGATTTGTGCGACGTGGCACCACCTCTTCCCATTCCGAACAGAGAAGTGAAACGCGTTAGCGCTCACGATACTAGGATTTCCTGGGACAATAGGCCATCGCCAGAATATTTTTCTTTTTTAATATAAAGCCCCGAGAGGGGCTTTTTTTGTGGCTACGTCCCCAATTGATCAATTATTTATAGGTTTTATGGACAATAAAATAGTGAGACATTGAGGTTGCTTCTCCTAGCCCGTAGTGATATACTCTAGACTATCTTATCTATGAAAGGCGACATGACATATGGCTTCAATTCCCTCAGATAAATCAGGGTCAACCTCAATGGCTGATCTCATGGCTAAGCAATCCACAAAACCAGTTATAGCCTTAAAAAAAGGTGATTATATCAAAGGAATTCTAACAAGACTTGGAAAGCGCGACATGCTTGTTGATATTCAAGCAAAAGGAGAAGCAATAGTACTTGAGCATGACCCTAAGATGTTAAGAAGTATTCGCAGTCTACTTAAAGAGGGTCAGGTTGTCGAAGTAACAGTTATTAGTCCTGAGTCAGAGTCTGGTCAGCCTGTAGTTTCTCTAAGACGCTTCATATATGACATTATCTGGAAAGAATTAGAGAGTCTTAAAAAAAGTCAGGAGAAAGTAGAGGTCATTATAAGTGAAGTTACCAAAGGTGGCTTTGTCGTCTCAACGCTTACTGGTCAATCAGGCTTCTTGCCAAATTCACATACAAACACATCACAAGGTTCATTAAGCGTCGGGAAATCAATCCAAGTTACGGTAGCTGATTTAAATCGAGAAGACAATAAGATCATTTTTTCACAGAAGACAACAATGACGCCTGAGGACTTCGCACTAATCACCAAGGAATTCTCAAAAGGTACAAAAGTTAAAGGAGAGATTAGTAGTGTGACTAGCTTTGGTTATTTTGTCATGCTTCATCCACAAAGTATGGATAAAACAATTGATGGCCTTATCCATGTTTCGGAAGTTGCATGGGAGCGTTCTGATGAATCCTTAAGCCTTTATAAGGCAGGTGAAGAGGTAGAAGTCATCGTCATAGGCACAGACCGTGATTCTCGGCGAATTGATCTTTCTTTAAAACGTTTGACAGTCGATCCATTTGAAAAGCTCAAAGAAGATTATCCTGTTGATAAACAGATTAGTGCGAAAGTCTCACGAACTGAGGATGGGAATATTTATTTGGATCTCAGTGAGGGAATAGAAGGGCTCATCAAGAAAGAGAAGGTTCCACCAATGACTACTTATGAAGTTGGCAAGATTGTAACTGCCACTGTTACTTCTCATGACTTAAGACGCCGACGTATTGAGCTTACGCCAGTTCTTAAAGAAAAACCTCTGATGTACCGCTAGTTCTTATTTAAGATTAAGGATTAAAGAATAAGCAATCCAATACTCGTTAGTTGATGATTGCTAGTCAGCATCTTCATAATCTTTTCAGCTTCATTTCAACAATAGCATGCTATAATCGTTGAACTATGGCCAAGAAGCCTAAAATTTCTTATGTCTGTCAAGAATGTGGTTATGATAGTCCTGCCTACATGGGCAAGTGCCCAGAGTGTAATACCTGGAACTCATTCAAAGAGTTTCGTGAAGTTTCTAGTATTTCTCAAAAAGGTAGCGATGCACTAGTCGCAAATACTTTGCTCAAGCCACAAATGCTCTCAGAAATTGAATATTCAGAGACTTCGAGGATTCAATCTGAATTTAAAGAATTGAACACAGTTCTTGGTGGTGGGATAGTGAAGGGTTCTGCTATCTTACTTGCAGGAGATCCTGGTATCGGAAAGTCGACTCTCCTTCTTCAGCTGTGTCTATCTTTAGCCCTAAATGGAAAGAAAGTGCTTTATATCTCGGGCGAGGAATCTGTCGAGCAGATTAAGATGCGGGCTGACCGTATTTTGGCCAAGAACAAAGAGAAGGGAATGAAGGATAAGAAGCCTGAACAAAAAGTAGACTCATTACTTCTCATTAGTCTCTCGGATCCGGATCAGGCTATCTTGCATATTCAAGATGTAAAACCAGATTTAGTAGTTATTGACTCGATCCAAACAATGCAATCTCAAAATCTGGAAGGTTTATCAGGAAGTGTCGGGCAAGTTCGTTATTCTGCAATGCATTTTATAAGAACTGCAAAGGCGCTCTCAATTCCTGTGATTTTAGTTGGACATGTTACTAAGGATGGTATGGTTGCAGGACCCATGGTACTTTCTCACATGGTTGACACGGTTCTTTTTCTCGAGGGAGAGAAATTCACATCCATGCGTATCTTGCGCTCTCTAAAGAACAGATTTGGGCCAATTGATGAGGTCGGAATCTTTTTGATGGATGAGGAGGGGCTTAAGGAGGTCGCAAACCCTGAGCAGATATTTCTTAGTCAAAAGTCTGGGAATGTTCCAGGAAGTGTTCTTGTAGTGACGATGGAAGGGACAAGAGCGTTCTTGGTGGAGATACAGGCTTTAGCGGTCTACTCTAAGCTTCCTATGCCACGTAGAGTCGTCTCAGGGGTAGATCAAAGACGGGTCGAGTTGCTCCTTGCAGTTATCCAAAAGCATTGCAGACTTCCAGTTGAGACCATGGATATTTTTGTGAATGTGGCTGGTGGGCTAAAATTATCTGACCCAGGAATAGATCTAGGGATTTGCCTGTCTATCTATTCCAGTGTTAAAAATATCCCGATGACTCAGACTGTTGGGATCGCTGAGGTAGGACTTCTTGGCGAGCTTAGGGGTGTTGCCGCACTAGATAAGCGTATCCGCGAGGCAGAAAAGTTGGGTTTTAAAGATGTAGTCTCAATTAAGTCTCATAAATTTCTCTCACAAGTCCTTCGGGATCGTGATTCCAATCTGGGCACAAAAGAGGTATAATAGATCGAAATGGCAAGCAAAACGCAAAAAGTAGCTGCTCCATCCAACAAAGAAAGAACTCAGCCTGTTGAGAAGAATATTTTTCCCCGTGATAACGAAAATCCCTTAATGTTACCTCCTAAGCTAGCTGCACTCCTTGCTGAAGAGGTGGCACGAACACTTGTGAAGCGACTGCCAAATATGCTTCCACGGTCAAAGTCTCGATCCTCCAAGAAATCTAATAAAAAAAGTAAAAAACTAGAATATGGAGTCTTTTTGGACACGTCAGCTATTATCGATGGACGTATTTTTGATGTTATTCACCTGGGTCTTTTAAATGGCATTATTGTAATTCCTGAGAGCATTCTGCTTGAGCTAAAGCACTTAGCTGACTCTCAAGATACGGTTAAGAGAGAGCGGGGAAGGAAGGGTTTGGATTATCTAGATATCCTTAAAAAAAGTCGGAAGATGAAAGTTATAGTCTTGTCAGAGGAGGGAGAAAAAGGAATTGCTAAAGATAAAAAGCAGGAAGTAGATGAGAAGCTCATTCGTCTTGCAAAGAATCATAAGGGTAAAATTATAACTTGTGATTATAATCTTGAGAAGAAAGCCACGATTGACGGAGTCCAGGCGATAAATGTTAATGGTCTTGCTAATGCTCTTAAGGTAATCGCAGTTCCTGGGGAGTCTCTTCATATTAAGTTGCTCCATCCGGGCAAAGACATCACTCAGGGGGTGGGATACTTAGAGGACGGAACGATGATCGTGGTTGAGGAAGGGAATATGATGGTGGGAAAAACCATAGATGTAGTTGTTTCAAGGGTTATCCAGACTGTAACTGGTAGAATCCTATTTGCTAAGAAGATTTAGATTCTGATTATTAATGTGGTTAGATCAGTCAGCCTTTGCCTACTCAAATTCCTATAAAAAACCTTTAGTGGTTAAGATTTCTCTTTTGGGGACTTCGTCGTCTCAGGCGATCTCAACCTGCCTAGATGCATTTTATAAGATTCTAAAGAGGTAAGAATTCCTGCCCTAAATTCCTACCTCATTGGAATATACAAAATGTTAGGTAGAGGATTGGCTCAACTTTATTGAGCGTGAAAATCTAACATGAAAAATGTTGACATATCAAGAAAAAGTGAATTTTTTAGGTTCACATGCTTTTCTTGACAAATTATTACAATTTTCTTATAAATGTTCTTAGGCAATTAGTTTTATTCCTGCCTGAAGGACTAACTGCCTTTTACCCTAAGAGCATTGCTTTTCGTACTTGAACTTATATTCTTACGTAACGAAAGCGATGCTCTTTTTTTATTCTCTACCTCACATTAATGAGGAAGATAGGGTAATTATAAAAGCCCTACAGGTACTCCAAGTCCACGATCAATCAGTTTTTTGAACTGCTCGCGACCCTGGCGAACAAGTAATTCACGTTGATAATCAGCAAGCGTTGAGCGCTGGTGTTTTTTCTGTGTTCGAAAGAGTATGCGTACAATTTTCATAGTTGATTTGAATAGTAACATAGCTTTTGTATTCTTGTCAACCTATAGCAAATAATATCGAAATATATCATAGACCTAGAGTATAGGTTGATAAGTATAGACTGATATATCAAGCTAAATTAATTACATAAAAATATGTGGATAACTTTTGGATAAGAATTGACCTGAATTTTTTCCTTTGGTAAGATAAGCAAATGATAGACAAGCAATTAGCTACTTTCTATATTGTTCGGCATGGAGAGACTGATTGGAACGCTGAGCATCGCGTCCAAGGCCAGACAGATGTCGCCTTGAATGCTATGGAAGAGGTCCAAGCTCGTGAGGCAGGAGCGCTTTTGGAAAATATCCATTTTGATGCTGCTTATTCATCTGATCTAGTTCGAGCAAGAAGAACAGCTGAGATGATCTTATTGGACCGTGAGCTTGAGGTAAGAACTTCAAAGCTCTTGCGCGAGCAGAATTTTGGCAAATTTGAAGGTAATTTATGGTCTGAAACGAGTCATTTATTTGATGAGAGGAAAAAGTTATCAGAGGAGGAGTTGCTATATCACAAAGTAGCTGATGAGGAGAGTCATTTCGAGGTTAGTACTCGGTTGTTTACGTTTCTGCGTGAGGTTAGCGTCATTTCTTCTGGGCAGACGATTTTAATAGTTTCACACGGAGGTATTATGCGATATCTTCTGGTTCGACTTGGGGTTGGAAGCTTGAAAAAGCCTAAATTTTTCAAAAATACTGGCTATATTAAGCTTCGCTCAGACGGGGTAGAATTTTTTCTTGATGAAGTTAATGGTCTTGAAGAAAGAGATTAGATTGCCGATTTGATCTTGCTATTAAGGGGATAGAGGAGCGAGCTAAGAGAGATACCTGAGCCGTGTATGAACCGGGACTTAGTCCAGAGATTAATATTATGGATTACTTTATTTGTCAAACTATCTGTCAATCCGCTATGGTATCTAACGTAGAGGTGTTGATTAAGGTTGGCTAAATTACCATATGGAAGGAGCTTGGCAATTAGCGCTCTATATAAGAGTGGATAGCCTTGTCCGTCAAACTTAAGTAAATCTCTTGGAATTAGGTAGCGATTTATGATCACGCTCTCAAGCTGAAGCGAGTCTGAAGTAAGGAATGTTTTTCTGATTTGTTCATGGTCTGTCGGGAAATTGCTCTTAATCTGTGCGCCTGACAATGGATTAATAAAGGTTGTCTGGGTGCCGAGCGCAACGATCTTTGGATGTCGCTTGAGGTACTGAATCTGACGCTTAACTTTATCTGGAGTCAACATATCTTGCTGGTTGACGAAAGCAATATAGCTACCGTGAGTTTTTTTAAGGGCTCTATTAAGTGTGACTGTCAGGCCGTAGCTCTTAACATTTTGTGAAATAATAAGCCTCTTATCTTTGCGCCTGAACTTTTTGAGAATTGAGTAGGAAGTATCAGTGGATTTGTCATCTACTGCAATGATTTCAATCTGGGTATAAGTTTGGCTAAGAATGCTCTCTAAGCAGCTTGATAGTGTCTCCGCACTGTTGCGAACGGGAAGAATAAAAGTAACTAATTGGTCAATTGGTTGTTTCATAGTCGACTCGTAGTGAGTCAGGTGGGGCAGTAAGCAGGGGTTGTAGTGAGGTAAAAGAATACCACTCTTAGTAATTTATGTCAAGTTCGCCACTTAAGCTTCCATAAAATAATGCCTCCCAAAGAGATGACTAGAGCTGTAACTAATCCTGCATATTCTAAGTACTGGGGAGTAAAGATTAAGATAATTTTCTCGTCATCTGAGTGAGTTGGTATTGTCCAGCCATTGGCCCAGTTACTGATTTTTACATGACTGGTTAACTCAGT
>Ga0138256_10003600_pt1 | contig 16439 bp, 12 predicted proteins | sample KNB2016incub_MG_FD_105486 | JGI IMG/M metagenome (GOLD analysis project Ga0138256, IMG submission 105486) | Active sludge microbial communities from wastewater in Klosterneuburg, Austria - KNB2014incub_MG | ecosystem: Engineered > WWTP > Activated sludge > Unclassified | place: Austria... | reverse complement strand
GTGTACTCGAAAATGAAGCCGTCAGAATCCCAGACGTCGGTATAGTAGAGGGTATCGCTGTTCGTGCGGCCGATCTCCATCCGGCCGTTGTCCCCCTCATATCCGTCCACATCGGTCACCTGGATATGGTCATCGCAGTATCCGAGGTTTGTGGTCTGCCAAAAATACCCGTTGTCGCTGTACCGGAGGGTGTGGAGCCACAGATGGGATGCCCCTTGGACAAGGATATCACCAAGGTTGCCGGAAAGATCACCCACTTCCATGGCGTCGGGCCCGAGGAACTGGCCGCCGGAACCCACCTCCGTGGCGGTCCCGAAGGCGCCTCCGGTGTTCAGCAGGACATGCGGCCGGTTGTATTCGGTGTGGACCACGAGGTCCAGTGCGCTGTTGTTCAGCGGATCCACCTGCATCAGGCGCAGATACCTCGCCCACCCGGGCACCGTGCCCCAGGTCTGTGGAGGGGCGAAGGCCCCGCCGGAGAACAGGCGCACGTTGATGGTGCCGCCCGGAAGGGCGTTGTACACCACGTCCAGATCGCCGTCTCCGTCCAGGTCGCCCAGGTCGAAGTCCTCCGCGTACGATGACCCTGAACTGATGGTAACGGCTGGTGCGAACACGCCGGAACCGTCGTTCCTGTACCAGGCGAACGAGCCGGAGGATGACAGGCCGTAGCGGTTGACGAACACGTCCTGGTCCCCATCGCCATCCACGTCGAAGGTGCGGACGTCCTGCACCGGCATGCCGTCGCCCCAGGTATCTATCGGATGATCGGTGGTGTACTGGGCGTGTACGCCGGAAGCGACGAGCAATGCGAACAGAAATAATACGCGGAACATGGGGGTGGGTTTTTGGAGGGTGCGCCGTCGCTAGGGGATACGGACGCGCGGAGAAAGGGAGGTGAATGTAGGATTTGTTCCGGATCGGCCAAGGAAGGACTTCCCCTTTGTGGGGCTCCGCCACCTTCATGCCCCGGCCCTCGCCGTTCTGCCCACCAGGTGGGCCCGGCGAGGCTTGGTGCGCGGGCCCGGGATGTGGAAGGCGCCAGGTGCGCGGCCGTTCCCGCCATCTGCTCATCGACGCTCACGGTCCCTTTCGCGCCGCGCTTGTTTCGCCCCGTCAAGACCAACGAACCACACTTATCCGCACACCGATGAACTCCTGCCGTCAACTGCTCATTTCCCTGGCCGTCATCCTGGCCGTGGGGGAAGGCAAGGCCGCCATGCCCCGCGAGAACAGGCTCACCCTGAACGCCGAAGTGGCCAGCGCCACCGGCGGGCTGTCCGGCGCCCACGCCCTGCTATACATAGGCGGCCAACTGGTGGACAGCACCTCTGTGGAGGACGGCGGCTTCACCCTGGACCTGCCTGCCGGAACGGAGGCGGTGCTCGAGGTGCGCATGCCTGGGCACGTCACCAAGCGGGTCGTTCTGGAGACCGCGGGCCTCACCCGTACCCAACACTTCACGTGCGACATCCTGCTCTTCCCCGGCGCCAGCCGGGCCGAGCGGGCCGGGCGCATCACCTGCGACCCTGCCACGGGCGCGCTGATGGTGCTCCGGGAAGATGATACCATCGGCCGGGCCGCCACTCCGGTGGCCGCGCCGTAACGCTGCGCCGATCCCTGCGCCCAAAGGGAGAAGGGCCGTTCCGCCGGGAGGCGGGACGGCCCTTCACGTTGTGCGGTATCGTTCAGCCGCCCGCCAGGGCCTTCTTCACGGCGGCCGCCATGGCGCCGCCGTCGGCCTTGCCGGCCAGTTCCGTGTTCACGCTCTTCATGGCGCGGCCCATATCGGCCATGCTGCTTGCTCCGATAGCTGCCAGGATCCGCTTCACGGCCGTCTCCAGTTCATCGGCGCTCATGCGCGCGGGCAGGTAGCTTTCAATGATGCGCGCCTGGGTCTCGTCCTCGGTGGCCAGATCGGCCCGGCCCTGCTGGTGGTAGATGGCTGCGGCTTCGGTGCGCTGTTTGTGCAACTTCTGCAGGATGCGCAGGCCGGCCTCCTCGCTCACCGTTGCGCTGGCGCCCTCCTTGGTCAACTCCAGCAGGATCGCGCTCTTGATCGCGCGCAGCGTGTTGAGCCGGTCCTTTTCGCGGGCCAGCATGGCCGCTTTGATGTCCGCGTCGATGCGCTCTTGCAGGCTCATGATCGTTCAATGGGTTCATGGGCTCACGCTCAATGGGTACATGAGCACTGGACACGGAGTCCTAGTCCGGCAGGTCGTGGATGGCCGCGTTGTTCTTCCGGAGTTGCACGCTGCGGTCACCGTTCTCGTCGGTCTCCTCGCTGAGCGAATAGCGGCTCACGCTGCTCTCGCTGCTGTGGGGCATGTCGGTGAAGGCAGGGTTCTTGCGCTTGTAGGCGGGCTCCTTCTCGAATTCGGCCAGGCCATTGGGTTGGCGCATACGCTGCGTCATTTCGCGCATGCGGGCCAGCCGGTCCTCGGAGCGGCGCTGCAGGTCGCCCCCGCTGCCTTTGGCCTCCACGGGTGGCGTGGTGACCTCGGCCGCCGGGCGCTGGCCCGTACGTTCAGGCGTCGTGGGTGTTTGAGGTGGTGCCTCCGGGGTATCCTCCCCATCGAGCGCGTACACCACCTTGGCCGGTTTTTTTTCTTCTATTTCGGTAACGGCTTCCTTGGGTTCCGTCACGGGGGTCTCCGCATCGAAGACGATGCGGGCCTGCTCCTGCTTCACTTCAGGGACGGGCGGCGGGGCGGGTGATTCAGTGCGGGCATCTTTTGCCGGGACGCTCGGCGCCGACTTCATTTCGGGCGCAGGGGCCGGTTCCACGGTCTTCAGCACGAAGCCGTCGTTCTTCGCTTCGGCCACGGGCAGGGCCTCGGCCACGGGGGCGCCGGCCAGCGGGCTGGAGATGGGCGCGGTGATCATGGTGGGCGTGTGTTCGCCCAACGGCGTTACCTTGCGTTCGGTAGTGGGTGGCGGGGCCAGCGGGTTGCGGTTGAACCCCGTCGCGATCACGGTCACACGCAGCCGGTCGCCGAGGCTCTCGTCGTGGCAGTAGCCCCAGATCACGTCGGCCTCGCTGCCCGCAGCGTCCTGGATGTGGTCCGTGATCTCGGTCATCTCGTCCATCTGCATCTTCTTGCCGCCCAGGGCGATGTTGAGCAGAACGAACTTCGCGCCGCGGATGTCGCTGTCGTTGAGCAGCGGTGAGTTGAGGGCTTCCTGCGCGGCGCGGATGGCGCGGTTCTCGCCCTCGGCTTCGGCCATGCCCATGATGGCCACACCGCTGTCGCTCATCACCGTGCGGACGTCCTCGAAGTCAACGTTCACCTTGCCGGTGGTGTTGATGATGTCGGCGATGCCGCGTGCTGCGGTGGAGAGCACATTGTCGGCGTGGGCGAAGGCCTCGTCCACCTCCAGGTTGCCGTACAGGTCGCGCAGGCGGTCGTTGTTGATCACCAGCAGGGTGTCCACCGCTTGACGGAGTTCGTCCACACCGGCGGTGGCCTGCAGCTTGCGGCGGCGGCCTTCCCATTCGAAGGGCATTGTGACGATGCCCACGGTGAGGATGCCCATGTCGCGGGCCACACGCGCGATCACCGGCGCGGCGCCCGTGCCGGTGCCACCGCCCATGCCGGCGGTAATGAAGATCATCTTGGTACGTGTGCTCAGCAGCTGACGGATATCGTCGATGTTCTCCTGGGCGGCCAATGCGCCGCGCTCGGGCTTGGCGCCGGCGCCGAGACCTTCGGTGTGCGCGGCGCCGATCTGCAGCTTCACCGGTATGCGGCTGATGTCCAGCGCCTGCTTGTCGGTGTTGCAGATGATGAAGTCCACGCCGGGGATGCCCTGGGCGTGCATGTGGTTCACAGCGTTGCTGCCGCCGCCGCCCACGCCGATCACCTTGATGATGCTGGACAGTTCAGTGGGGAGTTCGAATTTCATGCTTCAGGCGCCGCAGGCCCGGCGCGGGCGTTGTCGTTGGGGTCGGGTCGTCGGTCGGTTCAGGCCTCGTCGTCGTTGAGCAGTTCGCCGGCGTTCTTCATCAGGCGCTCGAAGAAATTGCCCACCCTGTTGGGCTGGCTGTGATCCTTTACTTTCGGTACGGACGTGGACGTGGGGGCGGCGTTCCTCAGGCGGCCGCGGTCGATGTGGTCCAGCCCCTTCATCACCAGGCCCACGCCGGTGGCGAAGAGCGGGCTGGTCACGGTGTCCACGTTGCTCTTGGCCAAATGCTCGTTCGGGTAGCCGATGCGCACGCTCATGCCGGTGACGTACTCGGTGAGCTGGCGCAGGTGCTTGAGCTGGGCACCACCGCCGGTGACGACGATACCCGCGCTCAGCTGCTTCTCCAGCCCGCTGTTGCGGATCTCGAAATGGACCAGTTCCAGGATCTCCTCCATGCGGCACTGGATGATGTGCGCGAGGTTCTTCAGGCTGATCTCCTTGGGCTCGCGGCCTTTCAGGCCGGGTATGCACACCACCTCGTTCTCCTTGTTCTCGGCGGCCAGGGCGCTGCCGAAGCGGGTCTTGAGCGTCTCCGCCTGGTCGCGCAGGATGGAGCAGCCCATGCGGATGTCGTCGGTGATCACGTTGCCACCGTAGGGTATCACGGCGGTGTGGCGGATGATGTGGTCGCTGAAGATGGCGATGTCGGTAGTGCCGCCGCCGATGTCCACCAGCACCACGCCGGCCTCCTTCTCCTCGTCGCTCAGTACCGCGTCGGCGCTGGCCAGGGGCTCCAGGATCAGCTCGGTCACGTCCAGGCCCGCGCGGTGCACGCACTTGTTGATGTTGCGTGCGGCGGTGAGCTGGCCGCTGATCACGTGGAAGTCCGCCTCCATGCGCACGCCGCTCATGCCGATGGGGTCCTTGATGCCCTGCTCGTGGTCCACGATGTACTCCTGCGGGATCACGTGGATGATCTCCTCGCCCGGCGGCATCACCAGCTTGTGCATGTCGTCGATCAGCGCGTCGATGTCCTGCTGGCGGATCTCCTCCTCGATGTTGGCGTTCTGGCGGGTGATCATGCCGCGGTGGTGGTGGCTGCGGATGTGCTGCCCCGCGATGCCCACGTTCACGGTGTGGATGTCCACCCCCGCGCTGTCGCCCGCCTCGCGCACGGCCAGCCGGATGCTGTCAACCGTTTTCTGGATGTTGCTCACCACGCCCCGGTTCACACCGTCGCTCTTGGCCTTGCCCATGCCCAGGATCTCGATCTTGCCCTGTTCATTCCGCCGCCCCACGATGCAGGCGATCTTGGTGGTGCCGATGTCCAGACCGGCCACGATGTCGTTGTGCTGCTGCTCCATTTATTCGTTGGTGCGACTCCTCGTCACCCGGCATTTTTCATTGCTGCTTACCGTCCTCCCTGTATGTTCCTGCCCCCTTCGCGACGCGTGCATACCACCTGGTCGGCGAAGCGCGTGTCGATCGTACTGTACAGGCGCCAGTCGCTCTTGGGCATGGCCTGCTCGTAGAAGATGCGCAACTTGTTCAGCCGGGAGGTGAGCAGCATGCCGGTTCCGTCGATCCGCCCCACTTTCACGCGCTGCCCGCCGATGCGCGGGAAAAGATCGAAGCCGCCGTCGGCGTTCATCTGGGCATGGTCGAAGAGCGCGTTCCAGAGCGGGTCGTCGGCGATCACCGATGCGAGATGGTACATTTCATCGCTGTGCGCCGATGTGCGCAGACTGTCGTCCAGGGCCATCAGGTCCATGGGCGGTAGCGTGGCGAAGGGCTCCTCCACGGCGCCGGTCACCACCAGCACGCGGGCGCTGTGCCCGGTGCTCAGCGGCATGGTCCAGCCGTCGCGGTCGATGTAGTAGCCGCTGCCGTCGGCGTTGATCACGCGGACGATGGGCTCGCGTTGCCGCACCTTCACGTGCAGGGTGCCGTCCATGGTGTGGTACACGTCCGCGTGCGCCACGCAGCCGATGCCGCGCAGCCCTTGCTCGATGGCGGCGAGGTCCACTTCGCCGATAGGTGCGCCGATCACGGGGTCGGCCGAGCGCAGCACATGCTCGCGCACCGTGTTCTCGTCGATGAAGCGTGCGCCGTCCGGAGCGTCCAGTTCGATGACCAGTTCCTTCACCGGCGTGGTGTCCGTGCTGCGCGCGCTGAAGGCCAGCAGCGCAACGGCCGACACCCCGCCGAGGATGATCCGCGCGGGGCGCCACAGGCGTTGGAGCTTTTCCTTCATCGGGCCTTTGCGTTCTCTTCGATCAGCACGGCGATGCCCGGAACGAGGCGGTCGATGTCGCCGGCACCAAGCGCCAGCAAGATTTCAACCTTCCTCGCTTGCAGCAGGGGGAGCAGTTCCTCCTTTGTACACACGGTCTTGTTCATCATGGGTACCTGGTCCAGCAGCCAGCGGCTGGTGATACCGGGGAGGGGCTGTTCGCGGGCGGGGTAGATCTCCAGGAGGATCAGCTCGTCGAGCAGGGCCAGGGCCTGTGCGAAACCGGCGGCCAGGTCGCGGGTGCGGGTGAAAAGGTGCGGTTGGAAGATGCCCGTGACCTTCCGCCCGGGGTAGAGCTCCTTCGCACTGCGGATGCAGGCCTCCAATTCGGCCGGGTGGTGTGCATAGTCGTCGATGAACGCGCTGGTGACGGTCTTTGCGCGCAGCTCGAAACGGCGGCTCACGCCCCGGAAGGAGGCCAGGCCCTCGCGCAATTTTTCCGGAGGCACACCAGCCCGGAGCGCCAGGGTGCCAGCGGCCACGGCGTTCTCCACATTGTGGCGGCCGGGCATGCCCAGGGTAAGGCTGCGCAGCGTGTGTCCGTTGGCGATCAGGTCGAAATGGTACGCGCCGTCCTGTACGTGGATGTTCTCGGCGCGCACCGGGCTTTCCGGGCCCAGGGAATAGGTACTCACGTTGGGCCGCCCGGCGAAGTGCTGCTTCACCCGCTCGTGTACCAGCACGGGCCCGGAGCACAGGTCCGCGAACGCACGGTAGGCGTCGTACATGGCGTCAGGCGTGCCGTAGATATCCAGGTGGTCGGGGTCCATCGCGGTGATGATGGCCTGCGTGGGCAGAAGGCGCAGAAAGCTGCGATCGTACTCGTCGGCCTCCACTACATTGAACGCGGCCTGGTCGTCCAGCAATACGTTGGTGCCGTAGTTCGCGCTGATGCCGCCGAGAAAGGCGTTGCATCGGACGCCGCCCTGTGTGAGCAGGTGGGCGAGCAGGGTGCTCACGGTGGTCTTGCCGTGTGTGCCCGCCACGGCGAGCGTGGGCCGGTCGCGGGTGATCAGTCCCAGCACCTCGCTGCGCTTCAGGATGTGCGAGCCCCGCTCCTCCCAGAATTTGAGGAGGGGCGAGGTGGCGGGCACGGCGGGCGTGCGCACCACGAGCACTTCGCCGGGCGCCGCCTCGCGGAAGCGTTGCGGGACCAATGCCGGGTCCTCATCGAAGACCGTGGCGATGCCCTCGGCGATCAGCTCGTCGGTCAGCGCGCTCGGCGTGCGGTCATACCCCGCCACGGTGCTCCCGTGCCGGTGGTAGTAGCGCGCCAGGCCGCTCATGCCGATGCCGCCGATGCCGATGAAGTAGAGGAATGCGGGCCGTTCCATGTTTCAGCTACGTGCAAGGCGGACCACTTCGGCGGCGATGGCCTCCGCCGCATTCTGCTGCCCCAGGCCGGCGATGGCGGTGTGCAGCTTCGCCAGCGCGTCGGCGTCGGCGAGCAGGCGCAGGATCCCCGGACCGAGCTTTTCCGTGGTCTCGGTATCCTTTACGAGGACGGCGGCGCCACGGTCTGTCAGGGCACGGGCGTTCATCGTCTGGTGGTCCTCGGCGGCGGTGGGCAGGGGAACGAGTATCGCGGGCAACTGGACCAGTTGGAGTTCGCTCACGCTGATGGCACCCGCGCGCGCCACCACCAGATCGGCCACGGCGTAGGCGAGGTCCATCTTCGTGACGAACTCATGCACCTTGCAATCCGTGTAGCCGAGCTTCTCCGCCGCTTCCTTCGCCCGTTGGAAGAAGGGTGAGCCCGTCTGCCAGATGAGCTGTACGCCTTTCTCCTTCAGCGCGGGCAGCGCGGCCTCGATGCCGAGGTTGATGCCGCGCGCGCCGAGGCTCCCGCCGGTTATGAAGACGATGGGCGCGCCATCACGCAGGCCGAATTCCTCGAGACCCCGGGGCCGTTTGCCCGTGAGCCGGACCACCTCCTGCCGCACGGGGTTGCCGGTCAGGAGGATCTTTTCGCGCGGGAAGAACCGCTCCATGCCCGGGTACGCGACGCAGATGCGGTCCGTGCGCTTGGAGAGGTAGATGTTGGTCTTTCCGGGGAAACTGTTCTGCTCCTGGATCAGCGTGCGCACACGCATGCGCTGGGCGGCTGCGAGCACGGGCCCGCTGGCGTAGCCGCCCACGCCCACGGCCACGTCGGGCTTGAAGTCGCGTACCAGCTTGCGTGCCTTCAGCATGCTCTTGAGCAAGCGCCAAGGCAGGCCGATGTTCTTCCACATCGCCGAGCGCTGGAAACCCCGGATGGGCAGCCCCTCGATCCTGTACCCGGCGGCGGGCACTTTTTCCATTTCCATCTTCCCTTCGGCGCCCACGAAAAGGAAGTCGGTGACGGGCTCGCGCTCCTTCACCGCGTTGGCGATGGCCACGGCGGGGAAGATGTGCCCGCCGGTGCCGCCGCCGGCGATCATGATCCTAAGCGGCCGCTGCTGCATCGGGCGTGGAGGTGGGCGCGGTGTGCGGACGGGCCTGCGGCTTCTCCGCGTCGTCGCCATTGAGGCCGCGGCTCACGCTTAGTATGATACCTATCGCCAGGCAGGTGAACCACATGCTTGTGCCGCCCATGCTCACCAAGGGCAGCGGCTGCCCGGTCACGGGCACCAGGTTCACGGCAACGGCCATGTTCACCAGGGCCTGCAGCACCAGCCCGAGGGCGAGGCCGATGGCGGCGAGCTTGCCGAAGTCCTTCTCGGCCTTGTCCGCAGCCTTCATCGCGCGCGACATCAGGATGAGGTAGAGCAGGAGCAGACCCATCCCGCCGATGATGGAGCCGTACTCCTCGATGATGAAGGCGTAGATCATGTCGCTCTCGGGGTGCGGCATGAAGTTGCGCGAGGTGCCGGTACCGGGGCCGTTGGGCAGGAAGCCACCGCTCACGATCGCGATCTTCGCGTTGTTCGTCTGGTAGTTCGCATCGCGCTCCTCGGGCGTCAGCACGCCGTCGTCCTTTGCTCCCCAGTTCTCGATACGCTTTTCCCAGGTGGCCACGCGCGGCAGCAGATCGGGCCATGTTCTCGCCAGCAGCAGGAGCAGCACGAAGGCGATCGCGCCCAGGCCCGCGAGCGCGCCGATGTGCTTCATGGGCACCTGGCCGATGAACATGACGAGCAGGCAGGTGAGGGCAAGCAGGGCGGCGGTTGAGAAGTTGGCCGGCAGGATCAGGCCGCAGACGGCGGCCACCGGCAGGCCGATGCGCAGCGCGGTCTCCTTCAGTGTCCATGGTTCTTCGCGGTGGCGGCCCAGCACGCGCGCCAGGTAGACGAGGATGGTCACGCGCGCCAGGTCGCTCGTCTGGAAGGTGATACCGAGGCCGGGTATGGCGAGCCAACGCGAGGCGCCGTTCACGTTGGATCCTATCACCAGCGTGAGTGCGAGCAGGCCGATGGTTATGGGCAGTGCCAGTTGGGCGAGGCGCGAGAACAGGGTATAGCGCGAGTTGGCCACGGCGTACATGATGAGGCCGCCCGCCGCGAGCATCATCCCGTGCTTGGCGAGTACGCGCAGCGTTCCGCCATCATTGCGCCACGCCATCCAGCTGCACGCGCTGTAAACGGCCAGCAGGCTCGTGATGCCGAGGACGAGCGCGACCATCCAGATCGTGCGGTCGCCTTTCAGGTGGGTGGCGAAGAGGGCTTTCATTGGTCTCTGGATCCAAGTTGAATCGTACGAGGGTGGAAGCGTGCGAGGGGGCGAGGGCGGCACGCTCGAGCACCCTCGCACGCTTCCATTCTTCCACTTGCCCCCATCACAGGTCGTTCACGGCGTGGAGGAACTCGTTGTTGCGGGCCTCGGCGTCGGCATGGGTGTCACTCGCGGGGCAGGCGGGGGAGAAGAGCACGGCTTCGCCGGGGCGCGCGAGTTCACGGGCCAGGAAGACGGCGGTGCGCAGCTCACCTGCGGTGTACACGTGCTCCGTGAAGGGCTTCAGCGCCTGGATGCCGTGGCCTGCGCGCTTTCCGAAAAGTACCAGTGCCACGGTGCGCTCGCGCAGGAACTCGCTCACGTGCGGCTGGCCGATCGCCGCGTCCAGCGCGCCCGCGACCCACACCACCGGCCGCCCGAGGTCCGCCATGGTGATCAGCGTCGCGTCGATGTGCGTGCTTGTGCCGTCGTTGATATAGTCCACGCCATCCAGCGTGCGCACGGGCGCGAGGCTGCTCGCCGCGTCCCGTTGTCCTTCCAGTTGCTGTTCGCGGGCGCGCACCATGCGTGCCGCCGCGGTCTCGCCGAGAAGTCTGTGGAAGCCGTCCAGGTCCATGGTGCGGTGGTTTTGGCAGAGGATGATCCGGGTTCATAGCGCGCGCACGGCCGCCTTGAATTTTCTCCCCCGGTCCTCGTAGTTCTCGAAAAGATCGAACGAAGCGCATGCCGGGGAGAGGAGCACCACGTCGCCGGGCTCGGCCAGGTCGTAGCTCTGCTGCACGGCCAGCGGCGCGCTGTCCGTGTCCACGATCGGCTTGCCGAGATGGGCGAAGGCCTTGTGTATGGGCGTGTTGTCCTTGCCGAGGCAGACGATGGCCTTCACCTTGCGCTTCACCAGGTCCTGCAGGGTGCTGTAGTCATTGCCCTTGTCGGTGCCGCCCACGATCCAGATCACGGGCTTCTCCATGCTCTCCAGGGCGAACCACGCGCTGTTCACATTGGTGGCCTTGCTGTCGTTGATGAACTCCACGCCGTTCACCGTGGCCGTGCGTTCCAGGCGGTGTTCCACGTTCTGGAAATCGCTGAGACTTTCGCGGATGGTCTCGTTGCGTACTTCGAGCACGCGCGCAGCGATGCCTGCGGCCATGCTGTTGTACACGTTATGGCGGCCATGGAGAGCGAGTTCGAGGATGCTCATGCTGAATGGTGTTTGGTTGTCGGTTCGGATGTGGAGGGTCTTGTCCTGGAGGTATGCACCGAGGGGCTGCGTGGTGTTGAGGGAGAAGGGCCAGCGGCGGGCCTTCACCGGGTGGCGCCCGAGGCCGGCGATGGTCTCAGGGTCGTCCGCGCAATGGATGAAGTGGTCCGTCCCGAGCTGGTTCATCGTGATGCGGAACTTGCTGGCCACGTAATCGCCCATCCGGTATGAATACCGGTCCAGATGGTCGGGCGTGATGTTGGTGAGGATGGCGACGTGCGGGCGGAAGTCGCGGATGCCGTCGAGCTGGAAGCTGGAGAGTTCCAGTACGTAGAGCGGCCGGTCGCGTTCGGCCACCAGCCCGGCGAAGGAGGTGCCAACGTTGCCGCCCACCGCCACGTCCAGTCCGGCCTTTTTCAGGATGTGGCCGGTGAGCAGGGTGGTGGTTGTCTTGCCGTTGCTGCCGGTGATGCCGACGATGGTCCCTTTCGTGAAGCGCGAGGCGAATTCGATCTCGCTGATCACGGGGATGCCCTTCTCGGTGGCGGCGCGTACCAGCGAGGCGGTATCGGGTATGCCGGGGCTCTTCACGATCTCGTCCGCGGCCAGCACGCGGGCGGCGCTGTGGCCGCCCTCCTCGAACTCGACGTCGTTCGCGATAAGGATCTTCCGGTAGTCCTCTTTGATGGCCCCGGCGTCGCTCACGAACACGGGGATGCCGCGCTTCTTGGCGAGCACCGCCGCCCCCGTGCCGCTCTCCTGCGCGCCGAGTACCACGAGGCTGCCGCCCTGAGCCTGCCGAAGGGTCATCGCAGCTTCAGCGTTACGAGGGTGAGCACGGCGAGCATCACGCCGACGATCCAGAAGCGGGCGACGATCTTGCTCTCGTGATAGCCGAGCTTCTGGTAGTGGTGGTGCAGGGGGCTCATCTTCAGGATGCGCCGGCCCTCCCCGTACTTGCGCCTGGTGTATTTGAAGTAGGACACCTGCATCATCACGCTGAGGTTCTCCACCAGGAAGATGCCGCAGAGTACGGGTATCATAAGTTCCTTGCGAACGAGGATCGCGAGGGTGCCGATGACGCCGCCGAGCATCAGGCTGCCGGTGTCGCCCATGAACACCTGCGCGGGGTAGGTGTTGTACCAGAGGAAGCCGATGCAGGCGCCGAGCAGGGCGCCGATGAAGACCACCAGCTCACCGATGCCGGGGATGTACATCACGTCGAGGTACTGGCTGAACATGATGTTGCCGCCGACGTAGGTGAGGATGCCGAGCGCGAGCACGATCACCGCGCTGGTGCCCGCCGCCAGCCCGTCGATGCCGTCCGTGATGTTGGCGCCGTTGCTCACGGCGGTGATGATGAAGATCACCGCCAACACGTACACGACCCAGGTGTATTTCCGGGCCTCGCGGCCGAAGAGCCCCGGGATGGACGAGTAGTTGAACTCGTTGTTCTTGATGAAGGGGATCGTGGTGTTGGGCGACTTGCGATCGAGCAGGAAGTGGGTGGCGCCCTGCTTGTCGGCGTAGCGGGTGATCTCGCTGTCGTCGAACTGCCGGGCCAGCACCTCGGGGATCTCCACCTTGGTGCGGATACTCGGATGGAAGTATACAGTGAGGCCCACGACCAGCCCGATGCCGATCTGGCCGATGATCTTGCTGGTGCCCGCCAGGCCGCGCTTGTCCTTCTTGAAGACCTTGATGTAATCATCGATGAAGCCGATGGTGCCGAGCCAGAGGGCGCTGGCGATCATGAGCAGGATGTACACGTTGTTGAGGCGCGCGAAGAGGAGCGTGGGGATCACCGTGCCGGCGATGATCATGAGGCCGCCCATGGTGGGGGTGCCCTGCTTCTGCAGCTGGCCCTCGAGGCCCAGATCGCGCACCGTTTCGCCCACCTGCATGCGGCGGAGCATATTGATGATGCCCTTGCCGAACCAGAGGGTGATGATGAGCGACACGAACAGCGCCATGCCCGCGCGGAACGTGATGTAGTTGAATGCGCCGCTGCCCGGGAGGGAGAAGTCGAGGGCCTTGAACAGGTGGTAGAGCATGGCTACGGGCGTGTCATCAGTTCAAGGGTCTCCTTCAGCACGGCGGCATCGTCGAAGGGGTGCTTCACGCCGTTGATCTCCTGATAGGCCTCATGGCCCTTGCCGGCCACGAGCACCACGTCGCCGGGGCGTGCGAGACCGACCGCGGTGCGGATGGCCTCGCGGCGGTCGGCGTTCACGAGCACGCGCGCCAGGTCGGCGGCATCGAGCCCGGCGCGCATCTCGTCGAGGATGGCGTTCGGATCCTCGCTGCGCGGGTTGTCGCTGGTGAGCACGGCGCGGTGGCTCATGGCCGCGGCGATGCGGGCCATCACGGGGCGCTTGGCGCGGTCGCGGTCGCCACCGCAGCCCACCACGCTGATCACGCGCTGGTCGTCGCGGCAGGTGGCGTTTATTGTTTCAAGTACGTTTTTCAGCGCGTCCGGCGTGTGCGCGTAGTCCACGATGCCGATGATGGGGTCCGGGCCGCCGCCGTCCTTGGCGGTGCCCCCTGCTCCACCGGCCGGGATGCCGCCATCTTCGGCCCGTACGATCTGGAACCGCCCCCTCGGCGGCTCCAGCCCGCTCAGCGCGGTGAGCACCTCGATGGGTTCCTTGCCGAGCAGCAAAGCGGTGCCGTACACCGCGAGCAGGTTGCTGGCGTTGAACTCGCCCACGAGCCGCGTGTACACGTCGTGCCCGTCGATGTTGAGCTGGAGGCCGGTGATGGCGTTCTCCACGATGCGTGCGCGATGGTCGGCCATGTTGCGCACGGCGTAGCTGCGCTTGTTGGCGCGCGTGTTCTGCAGCATCACCGCGCCGTTGACATCGTCGGCGTTCACGAGCGCGGTGGCCTCGGGACCGAGCAGGTCGAAGAAGCGCTTCTTGGCCCGCAGGTAGGCGTCAAAGGTGCCGTGGTAGTCGAGGTGGTCGTGCGTGAGGTTGGTGAACACGGCCACGTCGAAGTCCAACCCGGAGATGCGCTCCTGGTCCACGCTATGGCTGCTCACTTCCATGAAGCAGTGCGTCACGTTCTCGTCCACCATGCGGCGCAGCAGCTCGTTCAGGCGGAGCGCGTCGGGCGTGGTATGCGTGGCGGGGACAACGGTGTTGCCCACGCGGATCTCCACCGTGCTGATGAGCCCGCACTTGTGGCCCAGGGCGCGGAAGAGGCGGTAGAGCAGGGTGGCCACGCTGGTCTTGCCGTTGGTGCCGGTGATGCCGGTGAGTCTCAGGTCGCGCGAGGGGTTGTTCAGGAAGTTCACCGCCATCATGGCCAGCGCCTGGCGGCTGTCGGCAACGCGCACATAGGTGACGCCGTCCTTCTGTTCTTCCGGGAGTATTTCACAGATGATGGCCGTGGCGCCCGACTCCAGCGCCTTGGGGATGAAGGCGTGACCGTCGCTGGCACCACCCTTGATGGCCACGAAGGCGGTGAGGGGACGCACATCGCGGCTGTCGAAGGCGATGTGCTCGATGGCGGCGTTGGTGCTGCCGACGACCTGTTCGATCCGCGTCCGGTAGAGGATGTCCTTCAGCAGCTTCATGCGAGCTCGATGGTGATGGAGGCCCCTTCCACGAGGCGCGATCCGGGCATGATCGACTGGCGGCGCACCATGCCGGTGCCGCTGATGCGCACGTGCAGGCCGCGGTTCTCCAGCAGGTAAAGGGCGTCCTTCAGGCCCATGCCCACGACGTTGGGCACCAGGCCCTGCCCCTCTTCGGGTATCGCCCTGGGCGACAGGATCACCACGCTGTCGGCGGCCCGGGTGCCTACCCAGTCGCCCGGGCCGGTGATTGATACCGGAATGTTGAGCGCGTGCGCCGCGGTGACGAGGTCGTGCGCGCTGCCGGCGAAGGTCACGGGCGTGCGCGCGGCCCGCTCACCGCGAAGGCTATCAAGGAGCGCCAGTTGCCGGGCGTCCTGCAGGTCCGTGCGGTTGCCGTAGAGCTTCTCGGCCACGGCCTTGAAAACGGGCCCGGCCACCGCGTTGCCGTAGTAGCCCTTCTGCGTGGGCGAACTCACCACCACGATGCAGCTGTAGCGCGGGGCCTCGGCGGGGAAGTATCCGACGAAGGAGGCCTGGTAGCTTTTTCCGTTCACCTTGTAGCCCGCGTTGCCGCTGGCGATCTGCGCGGTGCCCGTCTTGCCGGCGATGCTGAAGTGCGCGCTGCGGAGGTTGGTGGCGGTGCCGCCGGTGTCCACCACGCTCACCAGCATGGCGCGGATGTCGCGCAACACGGCGTCGCTGGCGATACGTTCGCGCAGCACGAGGGGTCCGAAGTGTTCGGCCTCCTTGCCGTTGCGGGTGATGCTGGTGACGAACTGCGGCTGCATCATGCGGCCGTTGTTGGCGATCGCGTTGTAGAAGGCCAGGGTCTGCAGCGGTGTGATCGTGAGGCCGTAGCCCACGCTGTTCCACGGCAGGCTGATGCCGCTCCACATCTTCTTGTCGCCGGGCCCGTAGAGGATGGGCATGGCCTCGCCGGGCACGCGCACGCCGAGCGGGGCGCCCAGGCCCATGCGTTTGAGGCCGTCGATGAATTTCTGGGGCTGTTTCTGGTAGGCTTTCACGATGGCCTGCGAGGTCACCGTGTTGCTGCTCACCTTCAGCGCGCGTGCCACGCTGATCGTGCCGCATTTCCCGTGCGAGTCGGGGAGGTGCTTGCCGTTGTACACCACGTCGCCGCAGTGCGTATCCCACATATCGGTGGGTTTTATCAGCCCGTCCTCCATGCCCACCATCAGGCTGGCGGTCTTGAAGGTGCTGCCGGGCTCGGTGGCGTGGCCCACGGCGTAGTTCTCGGTCTCGGCGTAGGTGCTGTCCTTCGTGAGGGTGAGGTTGCTGATGGCCTTCACGTGACCGGTGGCCACCTCCATCACCACCACGCAGCCGTGATGGGCGCCGTTGATGCGGAGCTGCTGCTCGAGCGCGGCGTCGGCCACGTCCTGCAGGTTGATATCGATGGTGGTGTGGATGTCGCTGCCGGCCACGGGGTCCTGGCCCTCGCCGTCGTCCACGGGCATCCACGCACCGCCGACCAGCCGGCGCTCCAGGCGGTTGCCGGCCGTGCCGTGCAGGTATTGTTCGAAGCCGCGCTCCAGGCCGTAGTTGCCGCTGTCGCTGGGCACGTCGCCGATGGTGCGCCGGGCCAGGCGGCCGAACCACTGCCTGCGCTCGTACTTCTTCTCGGCGATCAATCCGCTCTTCAGGCGGCCCTCGCGGAAGATGGGCAGGGCGCGCAGGGCGAGCATCTGCTCATGGTCCACCTTGCGCTTCACCAGGTGGTAGCGTTCGCGGTGCGCGCGCGCGTCGCGCAGGGTGTTGGCGTATTCGGCCGGTGTGCGGTC
>Ga0138256_10003597_pt1 | contig 16452 bp, 15 predicted proteins | sample KNB2016incub_MG_FD_105486 | JGI IMG/M metagenome (GOLD analysis project Ga0138256, IMG submission 105486) | Active sludge microbial communities from wastewater in Klosterneuburg, Austria - KNB2014incub_MG | ecosystem: Engineered > WWTP > Activated sludge > Unclassified | place: Austria... | reverse complement strand
GTGGATGCCCAGAGTGCATGCAGTTTGCCGTAATCGGTCCGCACGTTGACGTCGAGCATCTGCGACGGGTACCGACCGGACATGGCCAATTCGCCGAGAAAATAGATGACCATCGTCGAATTGAACACGCGCTGCTCGGCATGAGGCGAAAACCGATAACCGTCGTAAAACGCTTCGAGCGTTTCGAGCAATCGCTGCCGATCGCCAACTTCGGGTATCTTTTGCAATTCGGGTTGATCGCGCAAAACTTCATCGAGCGCTCGCTCGACATCGGCCTTGGTGAACCCTGCGAGCGTATTGAAATGTTCCTGATTGGAAATGTTCTTGGCGACGTTGAATCCCGTCATGAGGTCGTCGAGCAAAATGGGTGTCCCGCCCGTAATGAACACGCGACCAATCGCCCCCGATCCAGCGCCAGCCTTGAGCGTCCGATAAAACGCACGCACGAAGCCCATCTTGTCGGTCATTCTCGAATAGATGTCTTTCTTGTCCGCCGACAAAAGCGCATTCGCAAACGTGTCGTATTCGTCGATCATCACGTACAGCGGATGATTCGAACGAGCAGTGATCCCAATCAACCACATCATGACGCTGGCCGGATCGTGTTCGTCCGCCATTTCATCGTGCAGTCCGTCGAGTTTGGGGAGGTGGGCGCCGTGCGCTGTGCGCAAGATCTCCACAGCCGACTTGATGGCGCGCGTGAAATTCTGCTGCACCTCCGCCTCGCTGCCTTGCGTCGTCACCGTCGAAAAGTCCAGATGCAGCACCATGTACTTGCTTTTCTCGGACGTCGGATGATCGTAAATCCAAAGCCCTCGAAAGAGTTCGTCGTACTGGTCCGCCAGCGACGCATCGTAATAATAGGTCATCATGCTGAGGAGCGACGACTTGCCAAACCGGCGTGGGCGCAAGAAAAACAGGTTCTTGCCACCGTACAGGTTGCTCTCGAACTGCGGCAAGAACGGTGTCTTGTCGACGTAAAACGCCCCCGATCGGCGAATATCCGCAAAGGTTGCGTTACCGTACGCGAATCCATTCATGGCAGCACCTTCGTTTCGGCGAGCGTCACGACGCTACCACGGTCCCGAACAAACCGCAAGGAGCCGTTGAATCAGAAGGGCATGAATGAAACTGCTGACCGCGGTGATTCAAACGTGCATCACGTCTCCCCGCCCGATTCCTCCTCTGCCGTCCCTTCGCCCCCTTCCGCCGCTTTCTTTGCCGGACGTGCGCGCACCGCCGAAAACATCGTCGGAAATAGCTCGTCGCCCCCGTCATACCAATACAAAAACCGCCCCACGCGCCTTGCTTCTTCGTGATGCTTTTCCAACAGCGTAAATGCTCGCGCCTGGTACCCTCGCCATTCTTGACTTTCCGACGTCGCCGCGCCTCCCAGCGTATCAATGATCCCATCCGCAAGCTTGCGCGCATCCGATACATCGGACGCGCGATGGTTTTTCTTGTCGCCCCGAATCTCCTCGTCGTGATCCTCGTACATGTCCGCCAGCGCAATCAAGTCGTTCGCCAGGTCCACATGCCCCGCCCCCGCTCGAATCCCTGCCAAAATGCTCTGCGCCCCCGCATCCGTGTCCAAATGATACGAAAGTACCCTCAGCATTCGCTTGCGCGTCTCCAGCGCGTCCGTCACGAGCTGCCCCGACAGCGCCGCTTCGCTATGAACCACTTCGGACAAATCCAGCTTGTGTCGGACAAACCATGCCGCACGCGCAACCATCCCGAGATTCGACACGAGATCCACATTCACCACGCCCGCCTTTCCGAGCGCATCGACGATTGCACGGTTTGCGGGCGTATCGAGCAGCCGATATGCAACAAGCGCGACGAGCGCTCCCTCTTGCAGATTGAGGTTGGGTTGACGAATCGCGCTCGGTGCAAGCGCATCGAGCGCCGGCTTGACCTCGTTGAATGCCGCTTCGGTCGAATGTAGCGTGAGCTTTTCCGGTTTGGGCTTTTTCGCGCTTTGCGCGCTCTTTTTCGCTGACATGCGCCATGCGTAGCAGATCGTTTGGCAGATGTGAATGTTCAACTTGCATGGTGGCATCTTTTCTAGGCACTGGGGGGTGCCCATTTTGAGCATTGGCTCACATTTGAGGCACTAGGGGGTGCCCAAAAAAGGTGGGCAGCGCCTTCCGAGGGCACTAGGGGGTGCCCAAAAAAGGTGGTCCGCGCCTTCCTAGGGCACTGGGGGGTGCCCAAAAAAGGTGGGCAACGCCTTCCGAGGGCACTAGGGGGTGCCCAAATAAGCGGTCAACCATCTCCCAAGGGCACTGGGGGGTGCCCAAAAAAGCGGTCAACGCCTTCCGAGGGCACTGGGGGGTGCCTTCTGGCGCATTGGCTCGCTTCTACTTTGGTATTTCGTACGCGCCGCAAGACAAACTCGTGCCGGCAACGACCATGCCAAACGGACCGTAGACTTCGGACGGGGTTCGAGCTGCCAACACATTTCCATTCGAATCGAACTTGTAAAGGTCTGCGGGCGCGGTCCCTTGTCCATTCTCGTAGTCGGCGGTGTACACGTTTCCAGCATTGTCGACCGTGACGGGCACGGCCCAATAGAGTCCCGGATTCGTGATGTTCGAAAGCTCTGCGTACGGGGATGACGCTTTGATTTTGCGCACGCCAAGAGAATTGCCGGCGCCCATCCAGATCGCATCCGTTCCGACAAACTGAAGACCTTCGACCATGCCAGTCACGGTAATGGTGTCAAGGACCCCGAGCGAATCTTTGTCGACTTTGTAGACGTTGCTCCCACCGCCCGTTTGGCTTGCAACGTAAAGGTTCGAATCGGGGTCGCACGTAATACCCGTCAGCGACCCGGTGGGAATCATGAACGTTTTTTGATACACGTAGTTCACGTCGTATTTGTGAATCTCGTCGGTCCCTCCGGTCGCGGTGGTCGAATAGATATTGCCGAGTTTGTCGAAGATCAGGTTCTCGGTTGGCTGTTCTTTCACCTTGGGATGACAGGCGAGTTCGACGCCCGGGGCTGAAAAAACGCATAGCTGTGCCACGCCAGCGACCACCAAGTGGCCCTTTTTGTCGAATGCCATGCCGGCAGGACCCGCGCCAAACGCTTGTCCTGGCGCGGGCAATTCAGTACCGAAGCTGGGATGGGTCCATGACGTGACGGTTTGAAGCTGTTCGTCGAGCTCGAACACGCGTGCATTGCGGGATCCGGCGACAAACACATGACCGGGCGTAAAGGGCGGCGGTAGCGGCGCTCCGCCCGTCCCAAGTCCACCGTCGCCACCAGATCCGGCTCCGCCCTGGCCTCCCGAGCCGCCGGCGCTTCCGCCGTCACCCGAGCCGCCTTGTCCGCCACAGTTGGTGCACGGATTGTCCGTACCTCCGTCGCCGCAGGCAGGAAAAACGACCATCGTCGCGCAAACCATTGCAATCATCGAGGGACGGGGGGAAACGATGTTCATGAGAAACACCTCCAGGAGACTGATGCCAAACTGCTGCGCGCCCGAAATCGTGACGTGCGACATCGCTCAAAATACTAAAGTATTCCTCGCTCAGTCGCCTTGGTTTTCGGTCGCTCGCGACGTTTGACAGACGGGCAACGAGGGAGCCAGAAGAAGCTTCTTCCCCCCGGGGCCCCTCTCCAACTACTTCCGTCGCGGCTTGGGTTTTCCCAGGACTTCGGCGAGCGTCTTGGCGGTGAGGACGCGTAGCGCCATCTCGTCGAGCTCCGCGCAGGATGCAGCGTGGATCGTTGCGGTGGCATCCGTCGACAATTCGCCAAACCGCTTCCTGAGCTGCTTCAGCAACAGCTCCTTTTGCCCCTCGCGTTTGCCCTCACGTTTGCCCTCACGTTTGCCCTCACGTTTGCCCTCACGTCTGCCCTCGATCTTGCCCTCGATCATGCCCTGGATCTTGCCCTCGATCTTGCCCTCGATCATGCCCTTGCGCAACGCACGCTCGCGCAACACCCGATCAGCGTGGCGGAATTCTTCAAGAATCGTGAGGTTCTCCAGCTTCAAAGACTGTTGCAAGGCCATGATGGTTTCCTCTTCGGGCACGTCAGCAACTCTCTGCATATACAGGACAATGACGGAGAAGACAAGTGCTCCTTCAGGCTCGCTCCATACTCGAGCAAGCTGCGCGTGCCACTTCGGCAGTTCGCCGAAGAACCGCTGTGGTCTTTTTCCTAGGAGGAGACACAACAGGATGAGCTTTGCCTCGGGCGTGATCGGCCGAGCACGCAGGTCATCGGGACTGCCCTTTGCTACGTCATCGAGAAGAATCTCGAAGTTGGGCACGTAGGGACGAAGGACCTCATCCAGTTTGCCGAAGTATTCGATGAAGCGTCGAGGCGCGGTCCACCCGTTTTGTCCGTGATGCAAGACGACAGGCAAGATGACCGGCAATTGGTCACGCGGTTTGTCGTCCTGTTCTCGCAAGAAGGAACGCCATATACGCACCTTGTAATCGAGCAACTGAAGCAGGGTCCACTTTTCGGGATGCGACTTGTGCTCGAGCAAGACGTAAATGAAGGCCAATTCGTCGTCGATTTCGACCTCGAAAAGCAGATCCGAGTAGCGGCTCGTGAGCTTTGCGTCGACGAACTTGTCCAACCTGATACGAAGTTTGTCCCACTTGATGCGCTTGACGAGCGCTTCTGGCAGGAGGGTTTGTAATTCGGAGGCGGCATTTCGAAGGTTGGAAAAGGTGTGATGGAAGAGCGCATCGTGGATATTGCCACGATCACGACGACGACCATGCGGGAGTTTTGTCGCGGCCATGATGCGGGGTTTACACGAACGGACGGGCCCGGCAAGGGGGGACGTGTGGCCCGGGTGAAACGACGACAAGCCAGGATTTACACGGCCACAGCGACTCGAGCTAACATCGCACGAAGGTCGTCGCTACGATGCGTGCATGCGTGAAAATATCGCCCGAACGTTGGGAGACGTGTTCTGGAGTGATCTCGCGGCGCATGTCGCTCGCGATGCCGTGATCATCGCTGCGACCGAGCTCGATCTGGTCGATGTGGGCATGGCTCTGGCGACAAACGACACGCTCACGGTCGATGCATGGCTTAGTGCGGGCAAACTGCAAAAGCCGACAGCCGAAGATGTTGCCCGCTGGTCCATCTCAACAAACCTGCGGTTTTGCGCGGTCGTCGTACGGCCGTTTGTCTTGATACATCGTCCGGTGCTGCCAGCACCGAATTGACATGCTGGGGAAACCGCGTTCTACCGCATCTTCCGTTCATCGAGCGTGGCCGCCAGCAACGGCAGCACCGCGCGATCCTTGGGCCTCCCTGCGCGTGCTTTGGCCGCAATGAGACGCTCGAGTCCGAGCACGCGTACCGTGCGGGAATCGCCAACATCCACGATGTTGGTGTCCTCGAGCAACTGCTCGTAACCCTGCCCAAGTTCGAGCTCGCAAAGCACGTCGAGTTTTCCAATTGACGTCATGAGGTTCAGGTGACCACTTCCAAGGAGCGGCTCGCGGGTCGGCGGCAGCCTGCGATTGGCAAGGTCGAAACGGTGGTACGCACCTCGAGCGAGAAGCCACGCGAGCAGTCGTTCGACATTTTCTGGGGTTCGTCGCGGAACAATGTCGACGTCTTGGGTAACGATCGGAGCGCCGTTCAAGATCGCCGCCATCCCGCCGACGACAATGAACTCGATGCCGGCGTCGTGAAGCTCGCGAACGATGACGTCGACGGATTGATCAGCCGACAACACGCCACCTCGAGAGCGCGCGCCAGGAGGATGCGGCAAACTCGAGGCGCTGCGCTGGACTCCAATCGAGGCAATCACGAATCTGCGATCGATCGACGTCGGCAACAGCCGCGATGAGATCAGGATCGTCCACTTCGAGCTGTCGAAGAACCGGGCCGACGATTGGATCCTGCCAGATTGCTGCATGGAGCGGCTGGAAGTACCCCGCCAGCGTCTCGGCATCGTAGCTCGGTGCGCTCATGAGAGTACCGTACCACAGCAGAGTGCAACGTGGAACCGGCAATGAATGGCAAGCGAACGGCGGCGCGCGTGACTTGGGGCGTCGGTCACTCCACGTACGCGCCCGCGAGGCGAATGCCTAGATATTGGTCGACCGCGCCGCTTGCGACGTACGTATCTCCGGGGGCAGGCGCGAAATCCGAGAAAAACCGCGCATATTCCGCGGAAAACCGCAGCTCGAAACCACTCGCGATGCGGACGAACAGCCCAAGCTTTCCGTCGAATCCATGAACTTTCGCACGCGTGAATCGATCGTAGACGGGGCCCGTGGACAAAGGCTCGATCCAATCGAACCCTGCAACGATGGCGGCTCGTCCAACCGGAAAACGCCCGTCGATCCCCGCTCGAATGGCGCGATAATCAACGCTAGGGGTCTGTCCGGCAAGCTCGGGAGGTTCGTCAATCTGGAACGTGTGCAGGTAGTACTGGCCAGACAAACCAAGCACGGGGCCCGTGGGACGCGAGATGGGGATGCGGTAGCGAAGTCCTGCGGAGAAGCGCTGGTGGACCGTATCGAAGGGTGTGCCTTTGGTGGTCGCGGATTGCAACGCGAACGCGCGTGCGTAGCCGATGGTCAAACCGATGTCGCGCAAGACGGGCACGGTCGTCCACCCCGCGGGATACACCTCGGCGCCCGCAAATACGACGGGCGCACCAAACAACTCGTAGGCGCGCAGGTTTGGCGTGGCGCCGTCGGTGAAGTCAAACCTGCGACCGACGCCTTCCATCCCCACTTCGACGGCGAAAATGGATGACCCCGCTTCATGACGGACGCGAGCAGGTTTGTCGCCGGGTTCGTCTTGCTGGGGGTCCTTCGGTGTGGGCGTGGAGCTGTCGCCCGTCGACGTCGTGGCTGGCTTTGGCGAACACTGCTCGATCGCCCCGGAAAGCGCACGTTCGAGCGCGCTGCGCCGTTCCTGCTCCGAGCCTTCTCGCGACACGGGTTCGTCCACGAGCAACTCGTCGCCGTCAGGGCCCAGCCACACGACGTACACGCGCCACTTGCCGGAATAGCGCTGCACGATGCCCACGATGAAGCCATCGGCGTCGACCTCCTTGGCGGCCTTCTTCAGCCGCAGCATGTAGCCCTTTCGCGACTTTGCCTGCGTCATGGCCGAACCGAGCGGTTTCGACAGGCCAAACTTGCGCATCGCGGCCGTGACATCACCCTTGTCCACGACCGTGATCCGATCCGGAAGCACGGCGAGGATGTCTTCGCGAGCATCCGCCGCGCTTTGACCTTCGACGTGAACCGCAAGCACCTTGCGCGTCGCCGGTTCCGCGGCAACTGCCTCGGACGGCGCGAAAAACAGGGTGGACGCGAAAGCCGCAGGGACGAGATGAGCCACGACAGCGAGGACAAACGCCGTGCGTCGAGCGACCCGGCGGCTCGCCCGTACACGCGTGAGAGCATTCAAAAGAACCACGCGCGGGAGTGTACATGCGCATGTGGGCGGGCGTAAAGCATCTCGTGGACAAACGGGTTGTCCACACAAGACGGCTCGACCCTTCGCGGTGAGGCTGGTACAACTCGATGCATGTCAACATTACCCGAACAAATCATGACAATGTTTGCGACGTATCATCTTCGTCGCGACAAGGTGCTCGACGACATCGATGCGCTCTACGCCCCCGATGTACACTTCATCGACCCATTCAACGATGTCGTTGGCAAGGATCGGTTCCTGCGCATCACGCGCAATATCAACGCACGGGTCGAACAGATGCGCTTTGACGATCTCGAACTCGTCGGGGACGAACCTCATTTCGTGCTCACGTGGACCTGCACGATGCGAACGCGACTCGGGTGGACCATCGTTGCTCCGGGCGCAACCGAGCTGCGGAGCGCCAATGGGCTCGTCACGTTTCACCGGGACCACTGGGACGTGCTTGGATCGATGGCTGCGGGTATTCCTTTGGTGAGGTCATTGTATCCCCGGCTGACGCGCCTCCTTTTCGACGGCTGATTCGGTCCATCGAGACGCACGGATCTTCCGTTCCCGCCGTCGATGTCTTCTTTTTTTGACAAACCACGGGCGTGGTGGCGCGTCCGATGTCACAACCCCGTCCCCCGATGACAAACGAGGCTGCCGCACCGTCTGCGCGTCACTTGCTCATGCTGGCCTGGCCGATCATCGTGTCCCGGTCGGCGCAGACGGTGATCAGCGTCTCGGATGCAGCGATGATTGCGCCGCTTGGTGAGAACGCGATTGCAGCAACGACGGCGGGAGCGTTGAACGTACTGCTACTGTTTGCATTGCCGATGGGCGCGACGTTCATTCTTTCGAGCTTTGCGTCGCAGTATTACGGGCGCGGCGATCACGGCGGCGCACGCCGTTACGGGTTTTACGGACTTGCCTTTGCGTTGCTTCTCGAGCTGCTCTACGTGGGGCTGCTCGGGGTTGTGCCAAGTGTCATTGGGAGGTTCGGCTACTCGCCTGCCGTGACGGATCTCATGGTGCAGTATGCGAAGCCGCGATTGATTGGCGGTGGCGCAGCGATTGGGCTCGAAGCGTTGGGCAATTATTATGGCGGGCTTGGGAATACGCGTTTGCCCATGGCAACGCAAGTGTTGTGCATGGTTCTCAACGTCGCACTGAATTGGGTTCTCATTTACGGGCACTTTGGGGCACCCGTGCTCGGAGTGGAGGGAGCGGCGCTAGCGAGTACGATATCGACATTCATTGGCTTTTTCGTGTTGCTCGGATGTTTTCTCCGCGGCATCGGGGCGGATCCGTCGGCGCGCAGAAATCGGGGATCGCTGCGCATGACCGAGTTTTATCGAATGCTGCGGTTTGGCATCCCGTCGGGCCTGAATTGGTTTGTCGAATTTGCTGCTTTCATGCTGTTCGTCAACGTGGTGCTCCTTGGTCTTGGAACGACGACGCTCGCGGCATTCATGGCGGCAATGCAAATCAATCAGGTATCCTTCATGCCTGCGTTTGGCTTGACGAGCGCTGGCGCCATTCTCGTTGGGCAATCGATTGGTGCCAAGGACTGGGATGCCGTGCCAAAAACCGTGCGACTGACGGCCCTTGCGACATGCGCATGGCAGGGCACGGTTGCAGTGCTTTACATCGTTTTTGCCAAGTACATCATCTTGCCTTTTGCGCCACCGGGTACGGAACGAGCTGCGTTTGTCGAAGTCGGCGCGCGCGTGCTCGTATTATCGGCAACGTGGCAATTGACCGATGCCCTGTCGATGAGTTTTGCAGAAGCGCTGCGGGCCGCAGGTGACACGGCGTTTACCGCATGGACGCGAACGCTCCTCGCGTGGCTCTTGTTCGTTCCTGGTTCCTACGTGAGCGTACGGATGTTGGGGGGAGGAATCGGTTGGGCCGTGTTTTGGCTTTCGACCTATCTGGGCATCCTGGCGCTAGTTTTGTGGCTGCGCTTTCGATCGGGTGTGTGGAGAACGTTGGATTTGACGGGTCAAGAGCCATGGCTTGCCGATTCCACGTGAGCCATAGCGCCCGACACACATGATTCGGCGCCTGTCCACCATTTGAAAAATTGCGCGTTTGCTGCACACAATTTCGAGCTTTTTGCTGCACACAAATCGTTGCATCCGGGATACACTCGAGCACGTGGTGGACGAGCGTCCGCTCGTAGCCATCCGAGCGGAAGGTTCGTCTGCGCGCACGTGCGAGGGAAAACCGATGAGACATGTTTGGGCCGGAGTCTGCGCCATGGCAATCTCGAGCGTCACGCTCGCGATGGGCTGTGGCGGCAGCGATGAGGATCTCAGATTGGGCAGCAGCGGCGGCGCGGGAGAGGGCGGAGCTGGCCACGGCGACACTGCGATTGTCGATTTGCGCGCGGATGTGAATCGTAATGGCGTCGTCGACCTTTCGGATGCGACCGAAGACGCGAACGAGGACACGTGGGACTCGACCCATGGCGCCATCTTCATGGCGAACATCGACGACGATGAAAACAACTGTCCAACGACGGGACAAACAGATTCGCAATATGCATCGTGTCACGACGCTGCCGACACGGTCGTCAATGGCCCGGACGATCTCGAAGATCTCGCTCGGATCATGACGGTGCCTTGGAAAAACGCATACGCGGACGCTACGGGCATCATCTCGGTCAGCGCGCCCGATCGCGTGAGACTGTTCAAGAAAAACTCAAGCGGTTCCTTTGACTTTTTCGATGCGGCGGGGGCGAAACTGGGACAAACGGACTTGGCATCGGGTGTCGAATTTGCGATCGAAGCTGTCAACATCGTGCGAGATCCGGCGGTATGGGACGGGTTGGTCGATGTGACGCTGACCGTCACCGGGACGGATAGAGAAGGCGCGGCGATGCCGGAGACGACGGACAAACTTCGATTGCGTGTGGCTCCGGTGCTTTTTCGGCATCATCTGCATCCGGCGCAGAGGGTGTACGTAACGAACACGAATTCGACGCCTTCGTCGTTGTTTCGAGCGGATCTCACCAAGGCTGCGCAAGCGTCCGCCTTGCCCGAGCCGATTTACGAATATGATGGCACCGACCAATGGGCGCAGGACTTTTTCGAGACGGCGTACACGTCGATGCCTGCGCCCGGAGGCGGTCAACACGTGATGCACGTGAACTTCCGTTCGGCGAATTATTCGAACGGCAAGCTGCGTTCGGCGGGACAAATCGTATTTCAACTGCGGGGCAAAGACGTCGCAGCCGCGGTGCAATACGATCCGCAACATCCGGACAACATGAATACGCTGAATTCGTTCGGCAACATGGAAACGGTACCGCCGTACACGCATGCAGGAAAAACGTTTGCCCTCGGACGCGTGCTCCGCGGAAGCACACCGAATTTCTATCCCGATACGTCGTTCGACAGGATGATCCATGCGCAAGACGCACAGCCGATCATCTACATCGACACCGAATGGCTGCAAGTCGGGCATGTCGACGAGACGATCACGTTCATCAAGTCGAATTCCCCACGGGGCTGGGCCATGGGCGTCAACGACCCTGCACTGGCTCGAACGATGCTCGAGAAAGCCAAGGCGGACGGTCACGGCGGAGTGGCGATGTTTGTCGGAAAGTCTTGGTGGGGCAATCAATCGGCTGAAGTCACGATTGACGAAGTTCTGGCAGATCCCGACGTGATGAACGAGAGCGCCCAGGCGGCAATCGAAATTGCCGGACAAATCGCCGTATTGAAGCAAGAAACGGGCATCGCGGACGCCGAGATCTTTACGATCCCGTTCTTGCATCAACCGACGAATGAAGGATCAGTCGCGTTTCAGCCGGGTACGGTCAATGGGATTTACCTGTCGGATAGGGATTTCGGTGTACCGAAACCGTGGGGGCCGAACATCGGAGGGCAGGACATCTTCGAGGCGCACTTGGTCGAAGCATTTGCCCCATACGGGATCAACGTGCATTTCATCGAAGACTGGAACTTGTACCATCGCTTGAGCGGCGAGGTGCATTGCGGAACGAATACGACGCGAGTCGTGCCTGATGCGGATCGCTGGTGGGAGAGTGTGCCATGAGAATGATGAAAACGGTGAACATCGGGCTATTCGTGACGGGGATTTTCCTGTCGAGCGTTTCTTTTGCAGCGCCGCTCGGTTCACAGGGAGCCGTCGTTGCGCCAGACAAACTCGTGGCGGCAGAGCGTTCGGCGCTTCAGCACGCCATTGCTGCCGAACGAGTTGCAAAGCCGGCGCCTTTCGAAACGCTGGCTCGGCTTCGACAGGACTTGCCTGCGTTGGATGAGAACAAACGCGGACGAGCCGTTGCGGTGTCGGCGATTCTAAAGGGCATGGGACCGGGCGCGCTTTTGCCGATGTTGAATGAGATTGCATTCGACACGCGCGGGCGCGAGGGCCTGACGGATTCGGCATGGAAAGCGTGGCGCGTGGGGCTCGTGGATGCGGTGGGGTATTTGCGAGATGCGCGGTCAGCGCCAGTGCTCACCGCGATTCTCGACGGCGCGGATACCGATTTCGATCTGATTCGCGCGGCCGCGGGAGCGTTCGGAAAACTCGGGACGGATGCTGCGGCCCAGAAGCTCGTGACGATGGCGCGTGAAAAAAACGAAAAGCAACGGGGCGTGCTCGCGGGCATGGGCCATTGCCGACGATCGCTCGTGGCGACTGAGCTTGCTGCGATGTTGTTGGCGCAGCCGGAGGGGCAAACGGCCAAAATTTTGGCGCATTCGCTTGGCGATATTGGGTCGGCATGGGCGTGGAAGACGCCGATCGTGAACGCAAGCGGCGAGGAAAACGGGGTGCGAACCATTGCAGCCAAAGCGCTCGTGGCTTCGTATTTGCGTTATGACGGCGATGCGCGTTCCGCGATTGGCAAAGCGGTGCTGATGGTGGATCACGCAGACACGCTGGTGCTGATCGAGGCGCAGAAGAAGGGGGTACGTCCGGAACAACAGGCTTTACTGGACGAACTTGCAGCGCGGTTTCAGAAGAGTCCATTGCACCGGTGAAGCAGTGCGGGTGCAATGCGCCCGTCTCCGTGACAGCTTCGCCGACTTCCGTTCGAGCATCCCGCCACGCGTCACACCCCCTGCACCGCCGCACCCCAAATCACCTTGTGAAGCTGGACCTGCACCCGCACGTTCAGCGCATCCTCGAGCACCCACTTCACGAGATCCTTGGGATCCAGTTTTCCCCATACAGGCGACGCCAATAACGCACACCCGATCGCGCCAAGCTTTCGCTCGGCAATGATTGCTCGCATCCATTCGTAATCCATTCGATCAGCTAAGACAAACTTGATTTCGTCGCGACGAGTTATATGGTTCAAGTTCGACCAACGATTGCGATGCGACTGCGCGGAAGCGGGCGCTTTCAAGTCCATGATCTTGTGCACGCGCGGGTCCACGCGCGACACGTCCGCCTCGCCGCTCGTCTCCAAAAGCACCGTCCGACCTGCATCGCAAAGGTCGCGCAAAAGCGGAATCGACCCGGGCTGAAGCAGCGGCTCGCCGCCTGTGAGTTCGACAAGCGGCGTGCCAAGCTCGAGCGCCATTTGACAAACCGTCTGGCGTGGCATGCGCTTGCCCCCGCGAAAAGCCTGCGTCGTGTCGCACCAGGTACATCGGAGGTTGCACCCGGTAAGCCGCACGAAGGTACACGGCAAACCCACGAACGATGATTCGCCCTGGATACTCGAATAGATTTCGTGCACGACGAGGGTGTCTTCTTTCACGGCAGCAAGAGACTCCTACTCCAACGATTCGCAAGCGGCAAGAGATAGGCGATATCGGTATGGACAAGCCCATGCTAGCGGTTGACCTCGGTTTTGATTCGGCCGTGCATTCCAAGCTTGCGGCTGCTCGAACGACGTGTAAAAAGCGAAGATGTCATGCGCCTGCGCGGATGGCGAAAAATGGGGGGCCGGTCGGAGCTCCGCCTGGGGGGACGCCTTGAAGTTTCGTTGATGGGTTTCCGCCGGTCACATCGAAACGCGAAGTCTGGCGGAGGAGATTTCGATCATGCGCATCGTAGGTTTCTTGTATGGGATCATTTGCTACGGAATTTTTTTGGTGACGTTTGTTTACGCGATTGGCTTCTTGTGCAACGTCGGCGTGCCGAGAAGCGTGGACGCGGGCGGGCCGGAGGCGTCGACTGCGGTTGCGGCGGCGATGAATGTGGGATTGCTCGGGCTCTTTGCCTTGCAACATAGCATCATGGCGCGTCCGGGTTTCAAGGACTTGTGGACCAAAATCGTGCCAGTTCCGCTGGAGCGCAGCACGTATGTGCTGTTGTCTGCGCTGGTGATGGCCCTGCTTTTTTGGCAATGGCGCCCGATGCCTCTTTTGATATGGGACGTGCAGGCGCCCGCGGCTCGGTGGACGATCTGGAGTCTATGCGCGACTGGCTGGGCGTTGGTCCTTTTGTCGACATGCCTCATCAACCACTTCCATCTCTTTGGCGTACAGCAGGTTTGGCAGCTCATTCGAAAACAGGAGCCGAACCCGATCCATTTTCGCGAGCCATTCTTATACAGGTTTGTCCGACATCCACTTTACGTCGGCTGGATCATGACCTTTTGGGTCACGCCGAGCATGACGGTGGGTCATTTGTTGTTCGCCGTCGTGGCGACAGCCTACATCCTGGTGGCGATCCGGTTTGAAGAGAAGGACCTAAAAAACCTTCATCCGGAGTACGTCGAGTACAGCAAGCGTGTGCCGATGTTGATCCCACGGCTGCGACGCTAATCCGCGCTAAACACGAATCGATTGCTGCTGTGGTTGCGCGCATTTTCGTATGAAATCGCGACAGCCCATTCCCGCTTACTGCGGACATGGTCAATGCCTCGAATTTCGACGAGAGTGTCTGACGCTTCCTGCGACGATTCGCGAGCGTCACGTCACGATGACTGGAAACCGAGGAAATTGACGCTTCCTGAACCAAAACGATGAGCTGAACCATCGTGGGAGGTGATGCACAAATAGCCTTCTGCATCAACGCCTGTCGCAATTCCCTTGACGCCGCCGATTTCGACGAGGCGCCCGCGAAGCATGTCGCGCTTGCCTATCTCCGTGAGAAACGGTGCAAGTCGGCCGATCTGAAAAGATGCGATGGCGTGGCCGATCTCCGCAAGAAGCCGTGCAGCGAGCACGGATCGGTCGGTCAGGGGCGCGCCGAGCAAGCGGAGGGACGTTGCGCGCAAGTCGTCCGGAAAAACCATCGTGTGGACGTTGATGCCCATGCCCACGACGACGGCATCGACAGAAGACCCTCGCAAAGACGTTTCGACGAGGATTCCGGCGAGTTTGTCTTCACCAACATAGATGTCGTTCGGCCATTTGATTCGCGCGACCGCTTCGACGCCAACCGATGCGTCGACCACGCGGGCGACACACACGCCCATGGCGAGCGCGAGCGGAGGAAGTGCGGTCGGCGGAATGTTTGGGCGCAAAAGAACGGAGAGATAGAGGTTTTCCCCCGCCGGAGAATGCCATGCGTGACCGCTTCGACCTCGACCGTGCGTCTGCGATTCGGCGAGAAAAACGGATCCATGGGGAGCTCCCTTTGCGGCAGCCCGGCGAGCGTCGTCGTTCGTCGACGCCGTGACGATGGCGACGGAGACGGGCCGGCCGATGGTCGCTCCGAACCTGTCGAGCTCGGCTTCGATTCGGCAGGCGTCGAGGTCGGTCACGCGGGTTTGTCCAAGCTACGGGAAATCGAGTCCAATGTCTGCCGCGGGGGCCGAGTGCGTGAGGGCACCGACGCTGATGACGTCGACGCCGGCGCGCGCAAGCTCGGCGACGCGTTCGAGCGTGATGCCGCCGGATGCTTCGAGCAGTGGCTTCTTGTCCAAGTTTCGGACGCGTTCGACGGCTCGCGCGCAGTCGTCCGTGGAGAAATTGTCGAGAAGAACGATGTCTGCACCGGCGATGATTGCCTCGTCGAGTTGTTCCAAGCGATCGATTTCGACTTCGATGCGTGTTGTGTGCGGGGCGAAGGCGCGTGCGCGCGAGACTGCCTTGGAGATGCCTCCGGCGGCGATGATGTGGTTGTCCTTGATCATGACGGCGCTGCCAAGGTCGTTGCGATGGTTGCGCCCGCCGCCCATGCGCACGGCGTATCTTTCGAGCACGCGCAGGCCGGGGGTGGTTTTTCGCGTGTCGGTGATTCGCGTGGACGAACCGGGTGGCAAAGCGTCGACAAAGCGTCGCGTGAGCGTTGCGATGCCGGTCATACGCTGGACGAGGTTGAGGGCGGTGCGTTCGCCAGCGAGCACGGCACGAGCAGGCCCGCGAACGCGCCAAAGCACGGTGCGAGCCATTGCGGGCGAGCCGTCTGCGACGAGCGATTCGACGTCGCAACGCGTATCGATGCGTGCGAAGACGCGGCGAAAAACGTCGGCGCCACACGCCACGACGTCCTCGCGACAAACTGCATCGGCAGTGGCCGTGGCCGACGCGTCGATGCAGGTTTGTCCTGTGACGTCGCCACCGGAGAGGTCTTCTTCGAGGGCGCGGTCGACGATGGCGTCGATGATGGAGGGCAAGAGCATGGTGAGACTCTGATGGATCACCAGCGCATGACGGCGGCGGCCCAGGTAAAACCACTGCCAAATGCAGCCATGAGGATGGTCGATCCTTCTTGGATGCGACCGTCGGCGACGGATTCAGACAAACCGATGGGAATCGTCGCCGCCGTCGTATTGCCGTAACGCTGGATGTTGTGCACGACCTTATCCTGAGACAAACCAAGTTTGTCGGCGACGTACTGGTTGATGCGCATGTTGGCTTGGTGCGGGACGAACAGATCGACGTTGGTGATGTCGATACCGGCCGACGCGAGCGCTGCTCGGCTCACTTCGGGCATTTTTTCCGTCGCCCACCGGAAGACTTGTTTGCCATTCATTCTGGGAAGGTGTTCGCCGCGTTCGATCTGTTCGCGCGACATGCGCACTTCTTGTGCAGAGGACGGAGCAATCGTCCACAATTCCTTTGCACCCGAACCATCGGCATGGAGATGAACGG
>Ga0138256_10003595_pt1 | contig 16454 bp, 14 predicted proteins | sample KNB2016incub_MG_FD_105486 | JGI IMG/M metagenome (GOLD analysis project Ga0138256, IMG submission 105486) | Active sludge microbial communities from wastewater in Klosterneuburg, Austria - KNB2014incub_MG | ecosystem: Engineered > WWTP > Activated sludge > Unclassified | place: Austria... | reverse complement strand
TTGCAAACCTACTCGCCTCGACTTCGATTGGCAGTTCTCGCACTCGTCTTGCCTGTCCCTTACCTCATTCACAAAGCAGTGAGCAAAGCCCGGGACAATCATCTTGCAGCACATTTGGGCCTTTAGGCCGTAAAGATCAAAGTGACTGAGCGGACGACCCCTTACATAGGAAAAGGTATTGAACCCACCCCTCAAGCCAATCGGATCGCTCTCAACATACCTCCCGATGGCGGGGTCGTAATCGCGGAAGTAGTTGTAGTGCAATCGGACACCCGATTTGGGGCTTGGAGCGCTTCGGACAGCAAAATCGAAATGCTGCGATTGTGCAGCGCTACCTAGGTCCAGTAGGTAGCGCGTGCTTCCTCGGCCAACATCCTTTCGGCGCTTCCAGGTTGCGCATCCTGTGCTACCCAATCCAGATACCACTTAGCTGCATCTTCCTGCGGCGAACTGAACAGGTCGCGATACTCTGCCCACCACATTCCGCGCGCCTTTCGCTTCAGATTTCCAGGCAATAGCCCCTGTATTCCCCACATCTGATAATCGGGGTGGTCTGAGGTCTCTATCAAGAGCGAGGGCAAGTAATAGTGAAACTGCTTGGGTGTCAGGCAAAGCTTCAGGGAGTCCGGACTCGACATCCGTTTCCAATCGTCTAGGCTAACTTCGCTCCAAAACCGACCACGAAAGCAGTTCATTGCTTCACTCCAGGCTTCGCACGAGCTCGTGGGTGGAGCGAGGAGATCGGACGGAAGCGGTTGCGGAAATGCGGCTTCAATCGTCCTGCTCAGTTTAGAAGGGCGCATTATCGGCTCAGTTCACACATGTCGGGAGAAAGCCAATGCACATGTACCCTTGATAAAGCCTGAATACACGCTCCGCTTGATGCGAAGGATTGCCACCGCGGAAGCATGTGTCATTCATTTTCTTTCGAGCAGCTGCGCAGCCGAAGTGCTTACTCGCCTTCTCGGACATTCCTGCGCAAGACTCGCATGCCAAGCAGTTCCCTGGATTGGGCTTGCACTTCTCGTCTACATCGCGCTTCAGGTGATTGTAAAAACTCGGTGCACAATCTCCCGGCGGCTTCGGAAAGAAATCCGGCAGCGGAAATGGGTTGCGATCTCGTCCCGGCTGCGGAGGTGGAGGGGGGAAGTTCGGAATGGGCACTACGATTGCCAATCCATTGGGATCGACCGCCAAAGTCGGACGGTTTCCAACATAAGAAAATGTACTGAGCCCCGCATCGATACCTAGTGGATCGCTCTGAACATACCTCCCAATTGCCGGGTCGTAATCGCGGAAGTAGTTGTAGTGCAATCCCGTCTCCGTGAGGCGGTCTATTTCGCACTGCAGCCAAACTACGGAAAGGACTTCGGCTCCTACCCTTGATACTCGATTGAGGTGTTGACGCTTTCGAGCAACCAACGCTCTTCTGCGCCCCCATCTGAAGCTCTAACCGCCACTTCGAGGTATGGGTAGCTTGGGTAACCGGTTGGATTCCAGTCGAAGGCATCGACAATCGTCAGGGACTTCGAGCGCCAACAATCAGCTCCTCTAACCTGGGGCGTCCACGATCGACTGGAGCCAGCCGAAGAAATTAAAACGGGTAGCTGGTCAATGGAAGGCTCAATTCGAGCCACCAAGAAAGGAATCGGCACTACCCCGAGTGATTCCTCGTCGAAGTCGCTCCGTCCCAATGGCAAGAGCACCAGCGCGCGCAACAGTCCCTTTTCAATCTGCCGGAAGACGCCTACACGATCGTCAGAAATCTCAAGTTTCGGATCGGCAAAATAGGTGTTCCACAAATGCCTTCTGGCTTCAACGAAGCGTTGAAAAAGATCTGTAACATCTCGGCTCTTTGTACGCCTACTCATTCGTCACCTCAATACAGTTCGCTGGCCTGGACTTGCCTTCGCGTCGCTTCGGGAAGCACATGCATGTGACTGCATTTTGCTCCCACTCTAGCCAGTGCCATTGAAGGTCGCCCTTGTGAGTCGCTTGCCAACATTTGGTCGGCTTGTTGCACGGATTGCAGCAATTTCCATTCTCGCAATTTCGCCCCGGATTAAATGGCACCTCGCCCCAGATAGGATCCTGTCTCCCGCGTTTCCTTCGACGAACCTCCTCCGCAAGCAGCGCTCCCAAAGAGCCCAACCCGAGGCCAACACCGGCGGCAGCGACCGCTTGGCAACTCGAGGGGATGATTGGCAGGAGAAATGCAAACTCTCCTGTTGGGTCGATGAATGAATTGGGGTCCGAATTGGCATAGACATAAGTGCCAATTCCGCCCTTCAACCCTATCGGATCACTCTGCACATACCTCCCGATCGCGGGGTCGTAATCGCGGAAGTAGTTGTAATGCTTTGGGGTGGCACGAAGCACGGCCATTTTCACCGACTACGGCTATCCCTTCTTGCCTGACTGCCTCATCGCCGCGCCGATCCCAAGCGATATGGCAAACGAGAGACCAAGAACAACGACGAAGGAGACCAACACCAGCGAGTCGAGACTTCCTTCGACAACAAAGCCAATCGCATGGAACGCAAGTGTTGACAAGACTGCGGTGACAATGGCTGGGCGCACGATGCCCAACATAAATTTCTGGCATGCGATGCTGGTAACAAGGGCGATGGCAAGGAGAGCGATGAAAGACATCTTACTTTCCTCCCCGGCTCTGTCGCTGCGCATTTCGGTATGCGCTCCCGCCAAATGTATCGACGGCAACCCCGTAATCGATCGCAAGAGTTCTGCAGAAGCCTCGTTGACCCCCAAGGGGAAGCTTGTCGCACTCCCTGCGCATGTTTCTCCGCAATTCCAAATCGCACTCTTGCTTTGACGCTCCGCAGCGGCTATAGCACTCGTCATGTTTTTTGCATGCGTCATTGAAATCAACCGTACCAAATCCGTCCGGTACGAAGGGCTCGTTCCACCCAGAACCGCAGAAGCCAGGCTTGGCTCCCGCCCCACCAAAACCCGGGGTTCCAGGCATAGGGCGGCCAATGCCGCCATTGCTTCCTTGGCCCATCAAACCTTCCGCATCAGAAAAGCCGAGCGGTGAGTCGTACACATAGGCGTATGTGCTTAGTCCACCCCGCAGTCCAATTGGATCGCTCTGAACATACCTCCCGATTGCAGGCTCGAAATCGCGGAAGTAGTTGTAGTGCATTCCGGTCTCAAAGAAGCGGAATGAAGTTATTTCTGGATAGCCTTCAAATGCCCTTCTACGACCTGTAGGTCGTGATTAAGAACTGCGCCTTCATCCGAGGACACGGAAGGAAGCTTGGCCTCGATGGACCGCTTGGCCTCTTGTAGCAATGCCATTGCGATTGAACTGGCGCGCTCACTGCTGAGCTGCGTCGCCATCATAGTCAATGCCGAGTAGTTTGATGGATCGCGAGCAAGTGCTGCCGCAACCCGGAGTATTACCTCCTGATCTCGACCCTGCGCGAGCGCCTGTCGCGCAGCGTATAGCTCGGCGGCAACCGTTGCCTCTCTATTTTTTTCAGCAAGGGCGCCGCTGGCAACCATTCCGAGCGGAACTCCGAGAAGAATCCCCACCAGTGTCGTACCAGTCAATTTGATCCAAAGCTTCATTGACGGCTCCCACTCTTTGGGCGCGGGTTTGGAAGTGGATTGGAAAGACAAGTCTCACTCCACTTCTTGCACACATCGCTCCCGGCGCGTTCGCATGCACAGTCCCAAATGGCGTCACCGCGGAATCCCTCGCGCTGTCCATACTTCCTATGGAATTCGAGCCACTTTTCAGTGGGCACATCAGGCGAACATTCTTTCCTACATTCCGGTACTCGCTCCATCAACTTCTTGGTGTAGTAGTTGCAGCGAAGTGGCTGGATGATGTCGAAAAGGATACTTCCGGGGCTCAACCCCTCAGGATCCGCATACCCAAGACTGCTGTTGAGGGAGTAGGAATATCCATTGAGCAGGCGAGGTTCAGCTATCAGGGCCACTACGCCATCAACGAAGGATTTTCCCAGGAGTCGGCCCGGTTGAAGGATCGGATCACTCTGCACATACCTCCCGATCCCCGGGTCGTAATCGCGGAAGTAGTTGTAGTGCATTTGCCTCACTTTAGAGAGGAGCGCTCAAGCAACGCCTTCAGCCCCTTCAATAGGATCCACGCAATTCCGCCCCACCAGGCACTTCCGAACACGGCATGTAGCCATGGCAGGACTTCTGGAGACGCACTCAGGAACGCAATAGATAGGGGAAAATCCAAGAGAAAGAGAGAGAAACCACGCCAACTTCCTTCGACCGCGGTCGAATCCAATGAGACAGACACTACGAGCGCCATGTGAAGCGCTCCAACCGCCAGCGCCGCACCCAACATGATCTTGTCGTGTCTCATGATTGAACCGCCCTCAGTTTGATGGGCACTGAGGACACTTCGGATCGTTACTCCCCGGCTCCGGCGACCCGTTGAAGGCCATCCACCACCAGAGTGGACTCAATAGTCTGGAGCCGGCACCAGCAGCGGCGTTCGCCAGAACTCTGTCGCAACGAGTCATACACTTGCCTCGTGCCGCCGCATTGCAGGGAAATCCGGCACGACAATCGTAGTAACAAATGTCGTGCAGATAGCATCCCTGATCCAGGCCATCTGTTGGTTTGCGGTAGCCGGCTTCGCTAGGCGAAAAGCTTTCCTGAAGGCCTCCCGTCCAGCCTGGACCACACCAGAAACCGTGGTAGATAAATCGATCCGGGAGCCGTTGCCACCCAGCCGGGAACGGAATTGGGCGAAATCCCCCGCTGTTGGCCAGCCCCAGTCGATCCACTTCCGTAACAGGGGCTGCGCCAACATATCCAAAGGTGCTTATCCCACCCCTAAGCCCAATCGGATCACTCTGAACATACCTCCCGATTGCAGGGTCGTAATCGCGGAAGTAGTTGTAGTGCAATCCCGTCTCCGTATCGTAGTACTGCCCCGGGAATCTCAAGTTCAGCTTGAAGAGCCCCGCCCCGCCCGGATTCTCATTAGGCTGGTGTGCCCCAAACGGGTTCCCCAGCGGCCACTCCCAGCGCACCTGGTTCGCCGTATCGCTCACCACCCGGGGAGTCCCCAAGTGGTCCGCCCACACGTAGTACAGGCTGAACCCCGAGGGCGTCGCCGGCTTGATGATCGCGGCGGGGATGTCGCCCAGCCAAGCGTACTCCTGGATCGGGGCGCCTGTGGAGTCGTACTCGCCGATGAGCCGCCCGGCCTCGTCGTAGTTGAAGTAGGTGTCGCCGCCTGACGACTTCCTCACCCGCTGCCCCAGGCCGTTCACCAGGTACGTGGCGCCGCCAGCCTGCTTCATCCGCCCGCGCCCGTCGTACACGTAGGTGATGCCGGCGCTCGAGGTGAGGTTGCCCGCGAGATCGTAGGTGAAGCTCCTCGAGGTAGCGCCCGTGAGGGAGCTCAGCTTGTGGCTCGAGCCCGGGTAGTTGTACGTCGTCGTCGATGCCCCGTTCACCGTGGTGCTGGTGCGGTTGCCGTTGGCATCGTACCCGTAGCCGAGCGCCTGCCCTGCCGCGATACCCGCCGAAATGAGCCGGTTCAGGGTGTCGTAGCCGAAGCCCTGGTTCAGGTCCGCGTAGGTGCCGGTGGAAGGGCCCAGCGTCACGCCGTTGATGCGGCCATCGAGATCGAAGAATCTCTCATAGGCTTGGCCGTTGCCCCATGTCCAGCGGCGCACCCCACCGAAGGGCTGGTACAGGCCGCCGGAGAGCACGGCCGTCCCGTCCACAGAGACCGACGCCGCTTGCCCTTGCAAGTCGTAGCCGGTGGTAACCACGCGGCCTGAAGGGTACGTGATCGACGTGAGGAGCCCGGCCGTATAGCCGTAGAGCGTGGTGAAGGTCTTGGCCGCCGGGGCCGTGCCTACCGTCTGGATCTTGGAACTCACCCGCCCCAGCAGGTCATACGCCCAAAGCGTGGTCCCAGAAGGATCCGTGATCTTGGTGAGCCGGCCGCGGGCGCCCGCGCCGCCCGTGGTGACGTTGTCGTACTCGTAGGAGACGGTGCCGTCGGTCACCGTGGCAGAGAGCACGCGGTTCAACGTGTCGTAGGCGTAAGTGGTCGACACGCTGCGCGCGTCGGTTTGCGTGGCCACGTTGCCCGCGGCGTCGTGGGTGAAGCTCGTGGTGCCGGTATCGGGCGAGGCTTGGGTGACGAGATCGCCGAGGCCGTTGTAGGTGTAGGTCGTCGTGAGGCCGCGGGGGTCCTGCACCGTCTTCAGGCGGTCCTTCGCGTCGTAGGTGAACCAGGTATAGCCGCCCGCCGGGTCGTTCACTTGCGTCAGGCGATCGAGCTCGTCGTACTGTTTGGAGGTGGTGTGGTAAAGAGGGTCCTTCACCGAGGTGGGCAGCAGGTCGGAGTAGGCATACTCCGTCACTTGGCCGGTCGAGCCCGTCTCCCGGAACAGGCGATTGCCGCCGTCGTAGGATCGGAAGAGCAGCTTCTTGAGGGCGCCTTGAGGATCCTTCACCCGCTCGTCGACGCGGTTGCCCATCACGTCCAGCTCGTAGTCCACCGAATTGCCGAGGCGATCCTCGACGCGGATGAGGCCGTTCGCGTCGTCATAGGTGTACTGCACCCACGAGAGGTCGGGCAGGGTGACGCGGGTCAGGTTGCCTGCGGCGTCATACTGGTAACCCGTCGTCTCACCCGCCACGCTGCGGCTCTCCAACCAGCCACGGGGCGTATATGTCATCGCGGTCACGGCGCCATTGGGGTCGGTCACCTGCGAGGGGCGCCCATCGGCCGTGTAGGCATTGAAGGTGGTGACGTGGCCTGCCGCATTGGTGACCGTCCACACCTGTCCCCGGCAACCCATGCAGGGGTCATTGGCCGGATAGTAGGTCATTGTCGTCACGTCCACGACGTCGGTGCGCGGTCCGTTCACGGTAAGCACCTGGCCCAAGGAATTGACCGTGTAATTCCACTCGCGCACCAGGGCACCCGCCGTCACGTTCTTCTTCGTGAGATTTCCAGAGGCGTCGTAGGTATAGGTCGTCACCTCATTCACGCCGGAGACGCCCGAGGGCTGCGTCACCGTGGCGGGCAAGCGATACGTCGGGTGCCAGGTCGTGGTGATCGTCCGCGCGCGGGCGGTGCCATAGGCCTCGGTGCGCGAGGTCTCGAGGTTTCGCGTGAGATCGTACGCGTAGGTCGTCACCATCCCGCGGCGGTTCGTCTTCGTGGCCACGTTGCCGACGGCGTCGAAGGTCCGGGATTCGGTGCCCAGGTAATTGCGGGCGTCGGTCTTGAGGCGAGGCACGCCATCCACCACCTCGAAGGTGTAGGTGTGGGTCGCGCCGAAGGCGTCCTGCACGGTGTTTATCCAGGTGGTGAGCTGCAAGGCCGGGTAGGAGAACGTGTACTTGTTTTCCGGTCCGGAGCGCTCCGTGGTGAGTACGCGCCCCCTGTCGTCGTAGGTGTAGGTGGAAAGACGTCGCCCCCGCTCGTCGACGATTCCGGTGAGCGCGAAGGCGTGTCGTGAATCCTCGTAGAGGTAGGTGCGGGTCTGGTTCCCGGGGTAAGTGACCGTCGAGAGCCGGCTAGCGGCATCGAAGCCGTAAGTGTAGGTACGGCCCGCCGGATCCGTGAGCGTGGAATGGCGTCCCAGGGCGTCGTAGCCGAGTGCGATCTGGCGCCCGAAGGCGTCCGTGACCGTCTGCAGGCGCTGCTCGGCGTCGTAGGCGAGCGTGAAGTTGTGGCCCGTGCGGCGCTGCACCTGCGTGAGCTTGCCTTGGGCATTGTAGGTTTCCGTGTCCGAGGCGTCCGTCGTAAGGCGCCAGCCGGTGGTGGCGCCACCCGCGTCGGTGAGCCGCTCGAGCCGGAGTGAGCCTCCTGAATGATTCTGGAGCTCCTTGCCGTCCGCCTTGAAGTACTTGGCCGAGCCGTCGGGGCGCCGCGCGGCCGCCATGATGCCCGAGAGGTCGGTGATGGCCACGATCTCGCCGGCCCAGCTGTGCCGCCAGTAGTCGCCGATGTCCGGCCGGCGCTCGACCCGGGAAAAGTAGCCGGAGCTGTTGTACAACCGCTCGAAGGTGAGCCCGCCCACGCCACCTGCGGAATAGTCCACTTCGCGCTGGACTTTCACACCCGTTGCAGCATCCACGGGGTTGCCGAGGCACTTGTCGCAAAACTGGTACTTCACGCAGACCTGGCCCCGGTCGGGGTCGGAGCTTTGCACCGTTCCTGCAGGGCAGCCGACTGTTTGGGCCATGCCGGCAAGAAGCTTCTCCTCGAAGAAGGTCCCGCAGGCCGCAGGTGATTTCGATCCGCTGTAAGTGAGCAACCTCACCTGGCTGCGAACGATTCCATCGATGACAAGGCTGTTTGCCACGCCGCATGTTCCTCCGGCATTCGCTGAACCGGTCCAGCCGCTGTCGACCAAGTCGACCAAGCAGGGATCGTGGTAGCGTTGAATGAAGTCGCTCGCGACGGCAAGCAATGTCACTTGTGTCACGGCTGTGTAGTTCACGCAAATCGGCCCGTTGATGTAGTAGGGATCCCAAGTGCCTCCCATGGCCATGCACCATGCGTACGAGCGCGGCACGAACGATGGCGAGCAATCGTTCACCGTGAATACCCAATCGCCCTTCGCTTCAGGCTTCGTGCAAATGGCCTTTGCACCACCGATCTCCGGGTTGGGGTCCCCTGCGCAGAATCCGGCAGCGGCCATGGCCGGAATCAGCAGCGCGACGAACGCAATCAAGCGGGTTAACCCCTGTAGCGCCGTTGCAATCACGTGGATGCGGGTTCGAGCGCCTTTGCTGCAATTCTTGCCTTTCATTGCGCCTCCCCTACCGCGTGACCAGGTTGACGGACGCGGACATCGTCGCCGCGTAGGACGGATCGAACACCACCGTATAGCTGCCTGTGGTCGGCAGCGAAGGTAGATCGACGCTTCCCGTCCCGCCGTTTCCGAATGACGAAGTGACGAGCGAGCTTCCATCGGGCTTCAGGATCGAGACGGCGACCGAGTTCGCGTTGGTGACGGAAACGATCGCCCCCGACCATCCCAGGCGAAGCAGTTGTCCCGAAGTGCCGGCGAAGGCGTAGCGTGCGGTCTGACCCGGCCGGGCAATCGAGACGACCTGCGCTGGGTCGCCCACGACTAACGTTCCCGGCGCGGACGTCGAAAGAGCGAGGATGCCTGCCACGATCCGCCTTCCCACGGGAGGGACGAGCACGATCGAGTACGTGCCCGTGGAAGGCAGCGATGAGGGCATGGCGATCTCGCATCCGCCGCCGGCCGTCGACGTGCTGCAGCTTGCGCCCGCGATGTTCGTGCCGTCGGGGCGGTAGACGTTCAGCGATGTCGACGTCGAGCTTGCCGAATCGTAGGCAAGACCGTTCAACCCCAGTTCGAGCTTGGATCCCGAAGTGCCCGCGAAAGTGATGCGAACGACCTCACCCGTCACCGCCGTCGACAACGCCACGGGCGTCGAGCCCACCGCTGTCGCCGTGCCGGCCTTGAGCGTCAGGCGACTTGTGAGCCCGGCCCCCGAGGGGTCGACCACGACGGCATACGTACCCGTCGCCGGAAGACTCGGAAGGTTGACGAAGACGCCGCTGGAGGACGCCGATCCGGAGGTGAGTGAGTTCCCGTCCGGCTTGTAGATGTTCACGTAGACGTACGGCCCGCTCGGGCTCGTGACGAGCTGCGCCAGTTCCACGGACGTGCTCTGACCGGCCGTTCCAGCAAAGGTATAGCGCAGGAACTGGCCGGTTCGCGTGACGGTGACGCTGGCGGGGACGCCTTCGGCCAATGTCCCCGCCTGGTCGGCCGAGAACGTGATATTGCCCGAGGCGCGAACGCCCGCAGGCGGTTGCAGGGTCACCACGTACATTCCGGTGGCTGGCAGGTTCGGAAGCCCCAGCCTGCACAGCCCGCCGACCGTGTTGGGATTGCAGGTGGTGTACGTGAGCGAGGTGCCATCGGGCTTGAAGACCGTCAAGTTGGACTGGCTGGAACTGGCGCCGACATAGGCGAGACCAGCGACACCGAGAGAGACGTTCTGGCCCGCGGTGCCTTGGAAGCGAAAGCGCGCAGTATCGCCGTTCACGGCCGTCGCAAAGGCGAGCGGGGCGTCGGCCGTGCCGAGCAGCGCACCCTGCTTCAGGGCAATCCGCATGGCGCCGTAAGTGCCGTAGCTCGGATCGACCTCCACGATGTAGTTGCCTGCCACGGGGAATGCCGGCATCTGGACCTGGGAGCCGTTCAAGGGCGGGGTGGTCGAGCCGGAAGTGAAGAGCGATCCGTCGGGCTTGAGAACGCGATAGGCGACAGACTGGGCAACCGGCTGCGGGCTCACGACGGCAATGTCGATGGCACGGCTATCGCCGGGCGATGCAGCAAACATGAATCGCCCGTCCTGCCCGATGCGCGATAGCGTGAAGTCCAGGGGCACGTCGGGCAAGAGGGTTCCTGTCACCGCCGAACTGATCGACGCGCCGTAGCTTGCTGCGTAGCCCGCAACCGGCTGGGCGATCATCTCGTAGCGGCCTGTGGCGGGTGCAACGAATTCGCCATCCCAGTTGCCGGCGGGATTCGAGGACCATGCCCAGTACGCATTGAAGCTTCCGGATCCGCCCAGCTGAGTCCCGTTCGGCTGGTACACGTTGAAATTGGCGGCGCTCGTGGTGCTGGCATTCTGGGTGTAGGCGCCGATGCCTACGCCTATCGCCTGGCCCGCGGTCGCGTCGAACAGCGTTCGCGTGGTCTGGGACGGGCTTCCCATCGCCACATTCGTGACGGGGCCGTCCAACGGCGTGACAGGGTCGGCAGCGACGGAAACCTGCGAAGCCATGGTGGCGAATCCGGGGCTGACGACGAGCGAGTACGTGCCTGCCGCGGGAAGCTTCGGCAAGTGGATCGTCGGGCGATAGCCATAGCCCACGTACCCGGCGGCGAACTGCGTGTTGTCGGGCTTGAAGACCTTGTAGGCGAGAGTGGCCGTGGAAGGAGAGAAAGTCAGCTGGCTGAACTGGACGGTGTAGTAGCCATCCGCCAAACCATCGAAGAGCAGGACACCGTGCTTCGACGCGGCGCCGATCTGGAAGGAACTCGGCGTTCCGTTGCCCGCCAGGCGAAGCGCTGTCGAGATGTCGCCAGCCAGGTAGCCGGCAGGGGGCACGATGAGATCCAGGGCGCTTGTGCCCGTTCCCGTGGGGTTCGTGACGGCGATGCGACCAGATCCCGTGGCGGGTGGCACGCTGAACGTCAGGGAAGTCGGCCCCTGGACGCCCGGCGACGCGGGGGTCATGTTGAGCTTGAGCGTGACCGAGGCCGTCGGGGCAAAATTGTTGCCGATCACCGTGACCGCCTCGCCGGCGGAGGCGATTGCGGGTGAAAAGGACGTGACGACCGGAGCCCCCGGTACGACCACTTGAAAATCCTGGGCGCTCGTCGCCGACGCCGGCCCGACAGTGACAGTGATCCGCCCTGTCGAGGCGCTCGCCGGGACCGTGACGCTCAACGAACCGCTGTCGGCGGCGGAAACGGTAGCGGTGACCCCGTTGAATCGAACCGCATTCGAAGCGGGAGTTGCGCTGAAGCCGGTGCCGAAGACGGTCACGACCGAGCCAACCGGACCGTTCGCGGGATCGAACCCGGTGACCGCAAGCCCTGCCGCCGACTGGCGTCGGATCTGGGTGATGTTGCCGGCAGGGTCATAGGTCAAATCGACCACATTGCCAGCTGCCATGCAGACCGACCCCGAAAGCAAGACTCCAATCGTCGCGACGGCGAGCCGGGCCGTGATTTGGAGAAATGCCCGCATCCGCAACAGAATTGCGCACTGCACGCTGTCACACGCCATCCGATCGTCTCCCGGTCGATAGCCGCGCATGGCCGAACGAGTCATGCGAAAGCCGAATGGCGTGAATATAAATTATTTTTTGTTAATTAATCCTTGGAATATTTAGTTACCATTTAGCCAAAGCGGTTGACACGGCTGGGGAGTTTCGTTCAATAGTCGGCTTGCTGTGGATTGACCGCGGGATGATCTCCGAAACAATTCTCGATTGCAGCGCAGGAGACATTGACCTAGTGGCCGGGGCACACTACAACTACTTCCGCGATTACGAGCCGGGGATTGGGAGGTATGTGCAGAGTGATCCGATTGGGCTGGAAGGCGGGACAGATACCTTCGGGTTTGTCGGTGGAAGCCCGCTCATCAATGTTGATCCCGACGGCCTGGACTACTGGATCGAGAATGCGGCCGACACGGAGCAGAAATGCCCCGAGCAGGGTTGCGGGGCTCACCAGAGTTTCTGCGTTGGCAAGCCGTATGGAAAGCGGTTCTGCATTAGTTTTGGTCGAATGGGTGGACAAGGGTGGTGCCTCAGGGATTGCAAAGGGCGTGTCTACGAAGATCGCTCCCCCGTCGGTCCGATTGATCAGAGCTCCTATCGGTCATCTGGTGGAGCCACGGATCGCAAGATTGAGCAGAAGTTGAGACCGCGGCTGAAGGGGGAGGGTCGCTACGACTTTATTGGCTTCCCAGGCAACAACTGCCGGACCTTCTCTCAAGCTTTGTTCGATGAAATTGACAAGGATGTGAGAGGTAATGCGACGGCACCTCCGGCGCCACCACGTTCAGGTCCGCCAACGCCGAGGGGGCGATGATGATGGCGCGCTCCGTCGTTCCGCGAGTAGTCGCGTTTTTTGTAGGAGCCGTTGTCTACCTGGGCCTACTAATTGGGTGCCTTGGAGCAGAAGCCGGATCGAGCCTCAGCGACGCATGTGGCTTGATTGGCGGACTCTTGAAGTCACCAATGCTCCATTTCCTGCCATATGCTAGTAGCAAGTATCTCGGCATTGATTCGTTCGCACTCTTCATCACCTTTAATGGAGTCGCATGGGGCGTTCTTTGCACCCTTGTAGTGTGGGTAGCTCAATGGCATGCCAACCGAAGATGATTTCAACTTCCGGTGCCCGGGGAAATACTTCGACTCGGAAACTTGGTTGCACTACAACTACTTCCGCGATTACGACCCGGCGGTCGGGAGGTATGTGCAGAGTGATCCGCTTGGCATTGATGCTGAGCTCAATACTTACTCCTATGTCCGGGGAGGACCCTTGTCGCTCCAGGATGACTTCGGCCTCGCGCCATGCTGCGACTTCAGTATTCCGTCGGGGCCAATTGGAGATCTGGCCTTAACCTGCTTCGCGGAATCAACCCCAAGGTGTAAAGATGGGTGGTACGAAAAGATTCTTATCGTCGATACCATCATCAATCGCTCTCGGGCCAACAAGAGCTACTGGGGCGGCTCGGGAATTGGTGGGGTTATCCGCCAGCCGGGAATGTACGACGGGTACGACAGCAAGAAATGGCGACGTGGCCAGCATCCAAGCGGACTTGATCCCGCAGAATGCACTGAACTAAGGGATTGCATTTCAGCAGCTCAAAGCGGTTTTGCTGATACTTTCTCGGACTTCAACGGTTTCAATCAGACGCCGAAGAGGGGGCGACTGAAGGTGTGCAAGCACTACTTCCGCAAGGACAAGCCATGAGAAGTATCTTGTCTGTGGGTGGTCTTGCACTCTTGTCGCTTTCGACGCTCGTGGCATATGGGAGCGAAATTGAATCTGCCGCCTCTGCCGTTCAGCGTGCACTTAACTGGGAAAAGCGGTGGTATGGAGGCTATTGGGGCCAAGAATGTCTTGATCGTGCAGCGGCGGCGCACTCAAAGATTTACACAGCTGGAAGGCGAGATAGTTTCACGGTCGGATACTTGTGTGACACGGCGGTGCCAATCACGGAGTCCGTACAGTCGTTCGAGGCCTATGTGGACGGGACAGGGATCTTCTTCTCAGGTCTACTTGGACCAAGAGCTCGTGCCGACTTGTCTGATGGTGAAGCGAGTCCGCAATGCACCATTTCAGAAGATGATCTCAAGGGTCGTGCCGACAGGATCAAGAAGTTGGGGGAATGGACTACTTTCACCAAGCGAACTTACGGCGGCGCCTTGCCCCCAACCGCGGAGGTCAAGAGCTACGCAAGGCGCAGTATCTTGGCGTGGGCACGTAAGAATGGTCGTGCGGAGATTGCTGGAATCACGGTTGGATTCGTTGCGCCGGGAGATCCGTACCTTGTTGTAAGGACGGAGCCGGAGGGTGACTTTCGCCTGATCATGTCGCCGAGCAAGGCGGATTTGGCTGACAAGAACTTCTGTGGGCGTGTTTTTGATTCAGGGAGGTTTGCTGGTCGTGACGATTCTGGAAAGGGTTCGACCATTAGCAAAGCCTTCTTTGAAGTGCAATCCGTTCGACAAGAATAGGCGGCATCTGCTGCATGGTTGATTGCACTACAACTACTTCCGCGATTACGACCCGGGGATCGGGAGGTATGTACAGAGTGATCCGATAGGGTTGGGCGGCGGAATCAATACCTATGGGTACGCTTGGCAGTCACCGCTTTCGTTGATCGACATTTACGGGCTCGAGTGCTGGTGGCTAGACCAAGGAAACTTTGAGCAGTGCAAGCCCACAGGGATACGCCGGCAGAAACCAACGAGCCGAACGATGACGAAGGAGTTCCTTCCTGCTCCTGACCCAAGTTCGCCAAGCATCACAGCTGCTCCCAAGCCTCCAATGCCAATGCCGGGGATCCAACTGGTCTGGCGGACGGTGTTTCGCGAGTTCGGTTATTGGGAAGCGGAGCTCACGTGCTTCGTGTGGGCGACTCTCGTCTGCAAGGACGATTGCGGGAAGATGACCTTCATCCCTGGCCCGAGACAGTTGGGACTGAGGTGGGAGCCGGAGCCAAACTCCAACTACACAGAGACGTCCTACGGCCCTTGGAGCAACGTCCAAGCCCCTACAGGGCCCTACGACCTTGACGTCCGCCGGCCGAGAAGGCGTTGAGCCATGGCGATTCTTGAGAGGTTCAGATCCGTGGTCGTACTGATCATTCTTGGTTGGGGCTCAGCGACTACGGCCGGAGCGACGTCGCCCTCAGGCACCCAAGAGCTGGTCGAACGAGCGCAAGCAGCGCATGCCTCCGGCCGCTTTCATGAAGCCATAAAGCAATACGAGCTCGCCGCGGCGCGTGGAGAGACTACGGCGATGTTCCAGCTAGGCGCCATGCACGAGCGTGGGGAAGGCGTACCAGCGAACATCGCTACTGCGGCGGAATGGTATCAGCGCTCAGCCGACGGCGGCTCCGTTGCCGCAATGAAACGCCTCGCAAACATGTATTTGGATGGTCACGGCGTTGCAAAGGACTTCCAGGCGGCCGCAAACCTATATCAACGCGCTGGCGCTTCCGGGGATGCGAATTCGCTATTTCTTTTAGGTCAACTGTATTGGAAAGGCGATTACGCGGAACGCCAACCGGCGCTCGCCATGAAGACGTTCGAGCAATGCGCGAGAGCCGCGCACGCAAATTGCATGAATGCCCTTGGGATCGGATATCGCCTTGGCGACGGCGTTGAGAAAAGCAACGCGCTTGCATATGCGTACTTCAAGTTGGCAGTGGAGTTCGGGGACCGGGTGGCAGCCGACAATCTGCTGCAACTGTCTTCACGCCTTTCAGCAAGCGATAGGGCTCTCGGAGAGGAATTGACAAGCAGCACGCGCAAACTAATTCGGCGCCCTTGACGGGGTCCCTCTGTGAATCTTCGTTAGCCTTAGGTTCCCGTTGCCGTACTACGACCGAAAGACAGGATTGCACTACAACTACTTCCGCGATTACGACCCGGCAATCGGGAGGTATGTTCAGAGCGATCCGATTGGGCTAAGCGGAGGATTGAATACCTTTGGGTATGTGGGCGGCGCCCCGAATAGGTTTGTGGACAAGATGGGGCTATGTCATTCGGATTCGGAATGCTGCAAACACGCGGTCGCACAGCGCATCTTGGGTCAGTTCGGGGGAACCGTGATGTGCTGCATGGGACGCAAGGTCGCATGCGTCACGCCAGTTGATGGCCCCGAGCCTGGGAGGTCGCTGCTGGTGGGGTGCACCCGAAAGCACGAGGAGCGGCATTTTCAAGACGTCGAGTGCGCATCGAATAACACAATCGAGACTGCAGAGTGGATTTCCGATTCCAGGCAAGGGGAATGCGCGGCCTACCGAGTGCATCTCGGTTGCCTGCGCGAAGCCGGACCTAAGTGCGGGGGGAACAGTCTTTGTGAGGACTGGATCCGAATCAACATTGCCGACTTTACCGTTTCAACAAACAGGAAATATAAATGCGGCTTTTGATCGCCGGGCTGCCCCTACTCTTGGTACTGGCTTCTTGCGCGGACCTTCCGGCAGCGTGCGACCACGGGGCTAAGAATGCCTGCTCATCGAACGCAGTTCAGGTGCGAGATGATCAACGGTTCATGGACGCGGCATGGAACGAATATGTGCGCAGGGGAGGCACATATCTTCGATCAAATGCGAGGCTTGAAATTTACCGAGAACTTGGCAATGTAATTGTTTCTGTCACTCTGCACCCT
>Ga0138256_10003594_pt1 | contig 16464 bp, 11 predicted proteins | sample KNB2016incub_MG_FD_105486 | JGI IMG/M metagenome (GOLD analysis project Ga0138256, IMG submission 105486) | Active sludge microbial communities from wastewater in Klosterneuburg, Austria - KNB2014incub_MG | ecosystem: Engineered > WWTP > Activated sludge > Unclassified | place: Austria... | reverse complement strand
CGGACAGCCTGGGATGCAGTTCGTACCAAGGGGACACCTTGGTGATCGACAGCGTGGGTCTGATCTACACGGGGATGACCATGTGGTTCGACTGCCAGGGTGCGCTCTTCGGTCCTGATACGGTGGGCGCACCCTGCGACGATGGGGACATCACCACGGTGAATGACATCTGGACCGCCTGGTGCTCGTGCACCGGCACAAGCACCGGTCCACTGGATTGCCTGGGCGTTCCGGGAGGCATCTCATTGCCCGGCACCGCCTGCATCGATACGGTCGGTGGCTTCATCGTCAATGGTACGTGGGACAACTTCTGCCTGTGCGTCGCCAACACCACGCCGGACTGCCTGGGCATACCCGGTGGGCCCAACCTGCCCGGGACGCCCTGCAACGATGGTGATCCGCTCACCATCAACGACGCATGGAGCGGAGGCTGCGTCTGCGCCGGCGTGTGGAGCCCGACCTGCACCGCCGACTTCTGGGTGATCCAGGCCTATACGTATGACAGTGTGCAAGGCACAAGCGATCCGGTGCCGTACATGCTCTGGGTGTGGAACCTGGCCGGCGGAGGCAGCGGGTCGTTCAGCTATCTGTGGGGTTTCGGCGACGGGACCTCCTCCACAGACGCATACCCCACCCACACATACGCGGGGAATGGACCATACCAGTTGTGCCTGACCATCGACGACGGCATGGGATGCATCGACACCTTTTGCGACAGCGTGAGCGTGGATGCCAACGGCATCCTCCTGCCCATGGGCGCCCAAAGCCAGGGCTTCACCCTCAACGTGATGGGCGCCCCCACCGCCATCGACGAAGTGGATGTCCTCCACGAGGTGGCCATCGCCCCCAATCCGGTGAACGACATGCTGATGCTCACCCTGAACAGCACCCGCCCAGGTACGTTCCAGGTGGACGTACTGGACGTCACTGGGAAGCTGATCCACGAGCAGCGCGCCAACCTCGCCACCGGTGCCAACACCCTGCGGCTGGACCTGGGCCACCTGGAGGCCGGTCCCTACCTGCTGCGCCTCAACGCGGGGGGCTTCACCCGCACCGAGCGCTTCGTGCGCGGACACTGATCCGTTCATCTTCCGCAACCATCGGGCCCGCCTCCACACAGGCGGGCCCGGTCGCTTCCGGCTCATCCGGATAAAATACCTACACCACCCAACCCGGACCGGGATCATGGCGTGTATGGGATCGAACGACCTTTGAAAACCCATTGAACGACCATGAGACCGACTCTTCGCTCGCTCGCCTTCGGAACGGTCGCCCTGTTGGGCACGGCCGCCCTGGCGCAACAACCGTACACCTGGGTGTTCACGGGAACCATCTACGGGTGCACACCCGGCCAGGTGGTCACCGTGCAGACCATCCAGGGCACGCAGCCCTCGCAGACGGTGACGGCCACCGTGGATACACTGTGCAATTACACGGCGGTGCTCTACGTGGCCAGCGATCCGGCCTGGGCACAGGTGAGCACCCTGTGCAACGGGATGATGCTGACCGGCTGGGATTCGGCCCAGTTCAACTTCTTCCTGGACACGGCCTACACGGTGATCGACCTGTCCTGCAATGGCGGTGGGGTGGACTGCTTGGGCATTCCGAACGGCCCGAACGTGCCGGGCGCGCCGTGCAACGACGGGGACCCGCTCACCGTGAACGACGTGTGGGACATCAACTGCGTGTGCAGTGGGACCGGACAGACCTTCTGCCAGGCCTCCTTCACCGTGCAGCAGGGTGCTCCATGGGAGATCCTCACCCAGAACACCAGCACGGGCATGGCGCCCTTCACCTACCAATGGTGGTTGCCTGACGGGTCGAGCAGCAATCTGCCCGAACCGAGCTACACCTTCAATGCCCCCGGCGTGTACGGCCTCTGCCTCACCATCAATGACGCCAACGGGTGCAGCAGCTATGCATGCGACACCGTGGTGGTGGACAGCCTCGGCATGATCAACACGGGCGCCATCTGGTTCGACTGCCTCGGGATCCTCTGGGGCCCCAACGTACCGGGCAGCCCCTGTGATGACGGCGACCCCAACACCATGGGCGATGTGTGGAACGCCAACTGCGGTTGCGCCGGCCAGGGTGGCGGCTGGGTGGATTGCCTGGGCGTGCCCAACGGTCCGGACCTGCCGGGCATGGCCTGCGATGACAACGACCCGATGACCTCCTACAGCTTCTGGACCTGGAACTGCGTGTGCGTGGCCGACACGATGAACGGCTTCCTCTACGACTGCATGGGCGTGTTGAACGGTCCGGCCATGCCCGGAACCCCCTGCAACGACAACAATGCGCTCACCTTCAACGACACCTGGGACGGCAGCTGCACCTGCGTCGGATCCGGCGGTCTGCCCTGCGAGGCCGACTTCATCATCACCCAGGCCTACGACAGCCTGCAGGGCCCCATTCCGGGCACCATCTGGGTCTTCTTCCTGAACAACGGCGGCCAGGGCTTCACGTACGCCTGGGACTTCGGCGACGGCACCACGAGCAACGTGCCCTTCCCCAGCCACACCTACAGCGGCAACGGCCCCTACGTGCTCTGCCTCACCGTGTCGGGCTTCGGCTGCACGGATACGTACTGTGACACGGTGGGCGTGGACGCCAACGGCATCATTCTGCCCATGGGTGCTCAAAGCCAGGGCTTCACCATCAACGTGATGGGCGCCACCACCGCCATCGATGAGGTGGAGGTCCTCAGCGAAGTGGCCATCGCCCCCAACCCGGTGAACGATGTGCTGACGCTCTCCCTGAACAGCAGCCGCTCCGGTGCGCTCCTCGCGGACGTGCTGGACATCAACGGCCGGCTCCTCCTGCAACAGCGCGCCAACCTCGCCGCCGGGGCCAATACCCTGCGCCTGGACCTGGCCCACCTGGAGGCCGGCTCCTACCTGCTGCGCCTCAACACCGACGGCGCCATCCGCACCGAGCGCTTCGTGCGCGGGCATTGAGCCGATCGGCCGACCTGCGCAAGGACCCGCCTGGTTTCAGGCGGGTCCTTGCCTTGTGGGGCCGAGCAAACATCTACCTTCCTGCTGCGTGGACCCAACCTCCACCCGTCCCGCTGCGTGTATGCGCGTGAACAGGACCCTCCCGACCATTCCCTCCATGATCGATCGACCCCACCACATCCTGGCGATCCTCGCCATGCTGATCCTCCCGTTCGTTTCGGCCGGTCAAGGGTATTGGGTGCGGGTCCAGGGCCTCGTTCAACCGTGCACACCGCCCGTGGCCCCGATCACGATCCTGGCCGTTCAGGGCACCCAGCCCCCGGTGAACGCCACGGTGCTCGCTGACAGCACTTGCGCCTTCACTTACCTGGTGTTCATGTCCACCCTGAACGGCGTGTTCCAGGTCACCGTGTCCTGCGGAGGTGGCACCTCAGCCACTGAAGTGGTGAACTACGCAGCGAACGTGTTCGACACCACGACCGTGAGCGTGGTGCTCACCTGCCCCGGGACGATGGACTGCGAGGGGCAGCTCAACGGCCCTGCGCTGCCCGGTACGCCCTGCGACGACAACAACCCGATGACGGTGAACGACACCTGGGACGCGAACTGCGATTGCGTGGGCTCCGTCCCCGGGGCCTGCGACGCGGGCTTCTGGCCCATCCAGGCCTATTTCATCGACTCGCTCACCGGCGACCCGGTGCCGCTGTTCAACGAGGTGTGGCTGATCGACCAGAGCACCAGCCCGGTCGGGGCGGTGGCGTACAGCTGGGACTTCGGCGACGGTTCCACCAGCACGGACGCACAGCCGACGCACGTGTACGGTGGCTCGGGGCCGTATCTGATCTGCCTTTCGATCACGGACACAACGGGCTGCACCGATCAGTACTGCGACAGCGTGACGGTGGACGCCGACGGCCTGTTGAACGGGTTGATCGGCGGAGACGGCGCGCGCAACGGGTTCACGGTCCGGGTGGTGGACCCGCTCACCGTGGCCATTCCGGGACCGGTGGAGCCGACGGATGTGCGGCTCTGGCCGGTGCCGGGCATCGATCGGCAGCAGCTGAGCTTCATCTGTCCCACGTCCGGTCCTGCCCAGCTTGACCTGTTGGCCATGGACGGGCGGATGCTGCTGACGAGGGCGATGATGCTCACGCGTGGACACGGCACGCTGGACGTCCCGTTGACCGCGCTTCCCTCAGGCCCTTTCCTGATCCGGCTCACCACCGCGGAGTGGGCCCTTCACCGCCACAGCATGAAGCACTGATCCGAGGCACGCCGGTGATCGGGCGGGTCCTTTGCCGGTGCCGCCCTGCACCCCATTCCGCATGGTGAGCGACCAGCTGATAGCACGATGCCTCCGCGAGGAGCCCAAGGCACAGTACGAGCTGTACCGGCTGCTGCATCCCCTGCTGATGGGCATCTGCACCCGCTATGAGCGCAACCGGCAGGACGCGGTGGCGCGGATGAACCAAGGCTTCCTGAAGATCCTCACCCACCTGGCCGACCGGCGTCCGGAGGTCCCCTTCGAACTCTGGTCGCGCCGCATCATGATCAACACCGTGATCGACGACCACCGCCGCCAGAAACAGCGCAAGGCCCACGAGACGCTCGAGGCGCCGCCCGAGCGCGCGGACCTCGCCGAGGTGAACAGCTACCTGGGCCACATGGAGGTGCAGGAGCTCGAGCGCATGCTTGAACGGGTGCCGGCCATGTCGCGGCAGGTGTTCAACCTGTTCGCGATCGACGGCTTCCCGCATGCGGAGATCGCGGGCATGCTGGGCATTAGTGAAGGCACCAGCAAGTGGCACGTGTCCAACGCACGGAGCATCCTGCAGCAGGCCCTGGCCCGGGCGGTGGCGGTGGACCGTGCACGAACCCCTTCCCCATGAGCGAGCAAGAACGATTCGACGACCTGGTGCGCCGCAAGCTGGAGGAGCGCACCTTCCCCTTCGCGGAAGAGGATTGGCAGGGGGCGGAGCGGTTGATCCAGGCCGAGCGCACACGCCGGCGCCGTCGGCGCTTCTGGCCGTTCGCCGCCGCGCTGCTCATCGGCGGTGCGGGCATCGCGTACTTCGCCGTCACCGGGAAAGAGCGCACTCTTGATCGCTCCACGAGCGCTGTTCCGATGGACAGGACCGGAACGCACGCGCCGCTGACCTCCGCACCCTCGGCCGCCGACGTCACCGCTCCGGCACCCGTGCCCGCACCCGGGGCTGAAGCCACGGCCGCTCCTGCCGCAGAGGTCACCAGGAGCGTCGCTGCGACGCCGATCATCACACCGGAACCCGTCTCCACCAGCACGCCCGCCGCTGCGACCCGACCGGCCGCCGCAGTGAGCAGGACCCCATCGTCCTCCCTGGCGCAAGGCGGACCCGAGCGCCGGACCCCGGAACCGGTCGGGCGGCACGAAGCCCCCGCAGCACCCACGACCACTGTGACGGAGCCTGGCCGCAACGATGCGGATATGGCGCGGATCGATGAGCATCCGGTCACGGACAAGGAGGAACGCGCACCGGCGCGATCAACGTCCGAAGCGGCCCGTGCCACGCAGGAAGGGCGACCGGGAACCACGGCCGTTGATCCGGCGATGCCGACAGGAGGAGCCCAGGTCACTGCGGTGCCGGCCTCAACGATGCCACAGCCGGCCGCGGCACCTCCGCATGACGCGCAGCCCGTGGTGGAAAGCGGAGCACAGATGCTTGGCGGAACGGGCCGGACCCTCGAGCCCACGGATCGCGTCGACAGCACCGGGACCCCGATCGAGGAGGCCGTTGCCGTGGACAGCACTCTCGCGGCGAGCGGGGATACCGCCGCCGTGCCCCTGCCGTTGGTGAAGCCGGCCTCGCCCTGGGAATTGAGCGCGATGGGCGGGCTGCTGTGGGGCGGAGGACGCTACAGCGGAGAGCCGCGCGACCTCTGGGACGCGGATGTAACGACCGGCATGGGCTGGAGCGCCGGCGCCGAGGTGATGCACATGGGCCGCAACGTGGGCATCGGCACGGGCGTGCACTACAGCACCTACGACGAACGCCTGCTGGCCCTCGAGCGGAGCCTGACCGAACTGGACGTGGAGCGCTTCTACTTCCTCACGCCGGTGGACACCACGGTGACGCTGGGCACGGACACCTTCTCGATCAATGGGCAGCTCTTCCACAGCGTCATCAGCGTGGACACGACGATCAACGTGCTCGGTGTGGGCTACGACAGCACGACGACGGTCACCGTGCTACGGGCCGCGCGCGAGCAGGTGAACCGGGTGAGCTACCTGGAGATCCCGCTGCTGCTGGACGCGCACCTCACGCAGGGGCGCTGGATGTTCGGGCTGCGCGGCGGGCCGACGCTGGGTGTGCTCACCGCCCGGCGGGGTGCGCTTCCCGACCCGTCGCAGGACGGGTACACGGACCTGAACGACGTGCAATTCCGCAGCCTCGTGCTCGGCTACACCGCCCGGGCCTATATCCGCTACCGGTGGAACAGCGCATGGTCGGTGGGTCTGGAACCTGTGCTGCGCGGGCAGTTCGGGAACAGCCTGGACGGGGAGCTGAAGCGCAGGACGATGGCCGTCGGGGTCCTGTTGAGCCTCACCTACCGGCTGCGCTGAGGCTTCATCGCATGAGCAGCACCCGGGCGACCGGGAGCGCTGGCGCACCCACGGCGCGAAGCAGATAGGGCCCCGGTGCCAGGTCCGACAGATCCAGGTACAGCCCTTCACCGCTGCGGGTGGCGGAAAGGTGGATGCTGCGCCCGGTCGCATCGGTCAGCACCACTTCCCGCACCGATCGGGGCACGGGACCTGTCCATACGTGACCTGCGCTGGGTATTGGCCACACCTTCCACGACCCGACGGGTGCGGGACCTTCGATGCCCACGGGCTGGCAGCGCGGGTCGGTGCACCAGGTCACGGCCGGGCCCACCACCCCGAGCTGCACATCGAGGAATGGCGGTGTGCCCGTGGTCGCGGATCGATCGCACACGTCCACGCTGTCGGTGATCACCCCGAGGTTGATCGTGGAATCGGTGATGCAGACGGACCCGGCTCCGCGCAACAGCCCTTGGATGCGCAGGTCGCCTGCGATGGAGAGGTAGGCACTGTCATCCGCCATCCACAGGTCACCGTCCAGCCGCACATCGCCTTCCACGAGGATGAGCCCGCTGTCGATGAGCAGTGACTCGATGCGCAGATCGCCCACCACGGCGATGTTCCCAAGGTTGGAGCTCGTGTACGGTGCCCGGAAAAGACCGCTCCAGGTGATGGTGCTGTCGTTGCGGAAGCGCGCGGCGAACTCGCCCGAGCCGGTCACCGACCCCCGGTTATCCAGTTGCCCCGGGCCGGCTAACCAGCCGGCGGACACGGACCCGACCGGCGCGTTCTCCCAAGCGACATCGGTGCGGATCGAATCGGCGGTGATGGCGCCGACGTTGGTGAAGCCGGCGCGCTGAAGGCCGAGCCGGATGGCGGCGAGGGTGCCGAAGTTCACCGCGTCGGGCTGCAGAAGGCCGGGCCTCAGCTCCAGGGCCTGCAGGCTGATCTCGCCGAAGTTGTAGAAGATCCCGCCAAGCAGCAGGGAGGTCCCGAACAACTGGCCATCACCCTGCACATACAGGTCGCCGTCGGTCAGGGTGTCGGGCACCGTGAGGGTCACGGTATGCGCCACGGTGACGCTCACGATGCCATCCGGCACGCAGGTGCAATCCCAGGTCGCCGGGTCGTTCCAATCGCCGTCGGCCACGGAGCTGATCGGTTGAGCGAACAGCGGCACGGTCGCGGGCAGCAGAACAGCGAGCAGGATCGGGCGCATGCCCGAAAGTAGCGCGCACGGCAGCTTCAGCCGCGCACCTTGGCGCCGGTCTCCCGCTCCAGGGCTTCGCGGATGCGCTTCATCGCCTTGTCCACCTGATCGTCGGTGAGCGTGCGCTCGTGATCGATCAGGGTGAAGCGGAGCGCGTAGCTCTTGCTCCCCGCCGGCAGCTTGTCCCCTTCGTACACATCGAAGAGGTCGACCCCGCGCAGCAGCTTGCGTTCGGCCTGATGGGCCGTGCGGCGCAGGTCCTCGAACGTGGTCTTCCGGTCGAGCACCAGGCTCAGGTCGCGGCGCACCGCGGGGAAGCGCGGCACTTCGGCGAACTGGATGGGAGCGGCGGGCAGGGTCCAGAGGGCCTCGCCCAGCTCAGCGAAGAGCACGGGCTGGTCCACCTCATGGGCTTTGGCCACCGCTGGGATCACGGTGCCTCCGAACGCCAGCTGTCCGGTCGGTCCCAGCAGAGCGAAGGCATCGTGCAACAGTGGATGCTCGATGGGCTTCACCTGCAGGTGGGCTCCGGCGTGCGCACGTTCGGCGAGGAGCTCCAGCTCGGCCTGCAGGTCGGGCGGCTCCACCGGGCGTGGGCGTTGCCGCCAGCGTTCGCGCACGTTCCTTCCGGTGATGAGCAGGCCGATGCGCGCCGCCTCAGCGCGACGGGCGCCCGACCGCTGATAGACGCGCCCCAGCTCGAAGAGGCGCAGATCGCGATGCTGCCGGGCGATGTTGTGGGCAGCGGCACCGAGCAGACCGGGCAGGAGCGAGGGCCGCATCACGTCCAACTCGGCGCTGAGGGGATTGAGCAGGCGGATGAGATCCTCGGCACCGGCCGCGCCGAGGCGCTCCAGCATCGCTCCGTTCACCAGGGAAGGGGTCATCACCTCGCGGAAGCCGCGGGCGGCCAGGTGGTCCACCACGGCATGAGCGGGCTCCGCCGCATGGCGGCCGTGCAGCGCGGCCGGCGGCACGGAAAGGCGTTCGGGGATCGGCACGCGGTCGAAGCCATGGATGCGCAGCACCTCCTCCACCAGGTCGGCTTCGCGGTGCACGTCCACGCGGTAGGGCGGCACTTCCACGAGCAGGCTGCGCTCCGAGCGCTCGACGACGCGGCAATCGAGCAGGCCGAGCACGCTTTCGATCTCCTCCGCGCTCATGCTGATCCCGGCCAGGGCACGCACCGCGGCCGTGTGCAACCGCACCTGCCGCCAGGGCCTCGGGTGCGGGTACAGGTCGAGGACCGGGCCCGACACGCGTGCGCCACCGTGCTCCACCAGCAACAAGGCCGCACGCTGCAAGGCCGGCACGGCCATCGAGGGGTCCACCCCGCGTTCGAACCGGAACGACGCATCCGTGCGCAGGCCGTGCCGTCGCGCCGTGCGCCGCACGCTCACCGCATCGAAGCAGGCGCTCTCGAGGAAGACGGTGGTGGTGGCCTCCGTGACCCCGCTCTGCAGCCCGCCGAACACCCCGGCGATGCACAGGCCGCCATCCCGGTCGGCGATCATGAGGTCCTGGGCGTCCAGCGTGCGCTCCACGCCATCCAGCGTGGTGAACAGGGTGCCAGCGGGGAGCGGGCCCACGATCACGTGCCGGTCGCGGATACGGTCGGCGTCGAACGCATGAAGGGGCTGGCCCAGCTCCTGCTGCACGTAATTGGTGATGTCCACCACGTTGTTGATCGGGCGGAGGCCGATGGCCTTGAGCCGCTCGGCCAGCCACTCCGGTGAAGGACCCACGCGGACATCCGTGAGCGTGAGACCGGCATAGCGCGGGCAGGCATGCGGATCGCGCACCTCCACGGTGACGGCCCCTTCACCGGCGCCGTCCGGCTTGAACGCGGAGGTATCCGGCATGCGCAGCTTGGCGCGGCCACCGGTGCGATGCACCACGGCGGCGGCCAGATCGCGGGCCACGCCCAGGTGGCTCATCGCATCCGCACGGTTGGGGGTCAGCCCGATCTCCAGCACGGCATCGCGCCGAAGGCCGAGCTGCTGCGCCGCCGGTGTTCCGGGCACCGCATCGGCCGCGAGCACCAGGATGCCGTCATGGCCCTCGCCCAGCCCGAGCTCATCCTCGGCGCAGATCATGCCGTGGCTGTCCACCCCGCGGATCCTGCTCTTCTTGATGGTGATGGTGCTGCCGTCCCGTAGGTGCAGTGTGCTGCCCACCAGCGCCACCAGCACCTTCTGCCCGGCGGCCACGTTGGGCGCCCCGCAGACGATCTGCAGGGCCTCCCCCTGCCCCACCTCGACGCGGGTGACGCTGAGGCGGTCCGCATCCGGATGCTTGGCACATTCGAGCACATGACCGACCACCACCCCCGCGAGCATGCCCGGGACCGCCTCCACCGGTTCCACGCGCTCCACCTCCAGGCCGGTGCTGGTGAGCAGATCGGCGGCCGCGTTCACGTCCAGATCGGTGTCGACCAGGTCACGGAGCCAGTCCCAGGAGATGCGCATGGTATCCGCCGTATCCTCGGCGAAGGTGGATGGTGGTTCGAAAAAGGGTTGGCGAAGATACCAAGCCGCTCCTCCACGGCCGGGCGTCGAGCGCCTGCGTCCGTCCCGGTCCGCCCCGCCCAGGCCTAGCTTTGGGCGTCGGCCATGGAGTACATCGTCCTGTCCATCCCGCTCTTCTTCCTCCTGATGGGGATCGAGCTGGCGTGGAGCGCGTGGAGCGGACGGCGCGTGTACCGGCTGAACGACTTCATCGCCAACCTGGGCTGCGGCATCGGATCGCAGGTGGTGGGCGCCTTCACCAAGGCGGTGATCTTCGCCATCTACCTCTGGACCTACGACCACGTGCGTGTGTTCACGCTGCCCCGCACCGCGCTCACCTGGGTCGTGGCCTTCCTGCTGGTGGACCTGCTCTACTACTGGTTCCACCGGCTGAGCCACGAGGTGAACTTCCTGTGGGCCGCGCACATCGTGCACCACCAGAGCGAGGAGTACAACCTGAGCGTGGCCCTGCGGCAGAGCTGGTGGCAGGGCCTGTTCAGCTGGTGGTTCTACCTGCCCATGGCCGTGCTGGGCATCCACCCGGTGCTCATCGTCACCGTGGGCGCCTTCAACACACTGTATCAATTCTGGATCCACACCAAGGCCATCGGGCGGATGGGTCCGCTGGAGGCGGTGTTCAACACGCCCAGCCACCACCGCGTGCACCATGGCAGCGACCCCAAGTACATCGACCGCAACCACGCCGGGACGCTCATCGTGTGGGACCGCCTGTTCGGCACCTTCCAGCGGGAGGAGGAGGAGCCCGTGTACGGCATCACCACCCCGCTCGCCAGCTGGGACCCGGTGAAGGCCAACTTCCACTACTGGGGCGATCTGTTCGGACTGGCGGCGCGCTGTACGCGGTGGAGCGACAAGCTGCGGGTGTTCCTGAAGCCGCCGGGGTGGCGCCCCACGGAGCTGGGCGGCTTCCAAGGACCGCGCGCCAAGGACCACGCGACCTACCATGTGTTCGACACCTCGGTGGACCTCGGCACACGCGTCTACACCGGCGCGCAGTTCACCGTGCTCCTCGTCGTCACCTCGCTGTTCCTGTTCAGGCAACAGGACCTGGCCTCCTGGATGCAAGGCGCTGTGGCCCTTCTGATCATCTGGTGGGTGATGAACATGGGTCTGATGATGGAAGGCGGTCGGCGCGTGTTGCTCTCCGAGGCTGCGCGGATCGCGGCGTTCACGGGGCTCGGGTCGGCCGCGGCGAACGCGACCGCCATCGCGTGGGCCCTGGGAGCGGTGCTCGTCGTGTCCGTGCTCAGTGCGGTCCACCTGGCCCTCATCGCCCTTCGGAAGCACCAGTCATGATCAGCCTCCCGATCCCTTCCCTCGACGGACTGACCACCGATCGCCTGGCGTTCCGCCGGCTGGTGCCGGAGGACGTGGGCTGGTGGATGGACTACATCGCCAGCGCCGAGGCCATCCGCTTCATGCCCTTCACCGTAGGGAGCCGCGCCGATGCCGAAGCGATGATCCGCCGCTCGCTGGACCGCACCGCGGCCGATGGGAGCGGCCTGCATGCGGTGCTGCTGCGCGAGGGCGCCACACCCGTGGGCCAGGTGGGTCTGTTGACGCAGGAGGTGGACGGGGTGGCCGAGCTGGAGGTGGGTTACCACCTTCTGCCCGGGCAGTGGGGGCGCGGGTATGCCACGGAGGCCGCGGTGGCCTGCCGGCGCTTCGCCGAAGCCCACCGCCTGGCCCCCACGCTCATCTCCCTGATCGATCCGGACAACCACCGCAGCCAGGCGGTCGCGCGGCGCAACGGCATGGCGCCGGAGAAGCGCACGGTGCACCGTGGTGCGGAGGCCCTGGTGTTCAGGACCGCCCCTTGGGGAGGGTGAGCGAACATGGCGTCCGGCCGGCCGTTATCTTGGCGCTCCGTCATGGACCCGCGCAAGTCGCTGCTGATCAACGGAGGGCTGTACCTCGCGGCTCTGGTGGGCACCCTGTTCGCCCAGGCGCGTGGCCTGCACCTGATGGAGTTCATCTGCAAGCCGCTGCTGCTGATCGTGCTGTCCAGTTGGTTCTTCTTCAACAGCCGCCGCGTGGGCGATCGCTTCACCTTTCTGGTGCAGGCCGGGCTCTTCTTCTCGCTGGTGGGCGATGTGGCGCTCATGCTCCAGCACCTCGACGAGTTCAATTTCCTCATCGGTCTGGCGGCCTTCCTGGTGGCGCAGATCTGCTACGCGGTGGCCTTCCTGCAGAACGCGGTGGAGGTGGACGGTGCGGAGGGCGTATGGGTCTCCCTCCTGATCATGGTCCTGCTGCTGAGCTACGGTTTCTTCTTCGCCTACGACCTGATGCCCTATCTGGACGAGGCCCTGGTGCTTCCGGTGGTGGCCTACGCGATCGCGATCTCGCTGATGGGGGTTGCGGCGGGCTTCCGCTTCCGCCGCACCTTCCCGCGCAGCTTCTGGATGGTCTTCATCGGCGCGCTGCTCTTCATCGCATCGGACAGCCTTCTGGCCCGGAACCGCTTCGCACGGCCGGTGCCGATGGGCGATGTGCTGATCATGGTCACGTACGCGGGGGCACAGTTCCTCATCGCCGCGGGCTGCCTGGTGCATGTGCTCGATCCCGAGGAGCGTCGGCGGCGCCAGGCCCTGCGCACCTGAGGGGTTTCAGCTGATCCGGCCCCACACGGCCTTGTCCTTGGTGCGGTCCGCCAGGGCACGTGCGATCGGCGCATGTGCGGGGTCGCGTAGCTCGGGGTCGGCGTCGGTGATGCGGATGGCGGCGGCACGCGCCTGCTGCAGCAGTTCCACATCGTGCACCAGGTCGGCCAGATGCAGCTGCGGCAGCCCGCTCTGCTGGGTGCCCATCAGGTCGCCGGGGCCGCGCAGCCGCAGGTCGGCCTCCGCGATCTCGAAGCCATCGTTGGTGCGCACCATGGTGCCGATCCGCTCACGCGCCTCCGACCCGAGCTTCTCGCCGGTCATCAGGATGCAGAAGCTCTGCTCCGCCCCTCGCCCCACGCGGCCGCGCAACTGATGCAGCTGGCTCAGCCCGAAACGCTCGGCGTTCTCGATCACCATCACGCTCGCGTTCGGCACATCCACCCCCACCTCGATCACCGTGGTGGCCACCAGGATGTTGGTCTCCCCCTTCTTGAACCGGGCCATCTCGATGTCCTTCGTGGCGGGGTCCATGCGGCCATGCACGATGCTCACCGCATACTGCGGAAGGGGGAAGCGGCGCGAGAGGGCCTCGAAGCCGTCCGTCAGGTCCTTCAGGTCGCTCTTCTCGCTCTCCTCGATCAGCGGATACACCACGTACACCTGGCGCCCCTTGCGGATCTCGTCCTCCAGGAAGGCGAAGACGGCGTTGCGCGCCGAGTCGGAGCGGTGAACGGTCTTCACCGGCCTGCGGCCCGGCGGCAGTTCGTCGATCACGCTCACGTCGAGGTCGCCGTACAGGGTCATCGCCAGGGTGCGCGGGATGGGCGTGGCCGTCATCACCAGCACATGGGGCGGCACGGTGTTCTTGGCCCAGAGCCGCGCGCGCTGCGCCACCCCGAACCGGTGCTGCTCGTCGATCACCACCAGGCCCAGGTCGTGGAACTGCACGGGGTCCTCCAACAGCGCGTGCGTGCCGATGAGGATGTGGATGTGGCCGCTGCGCAGGGCGGCAAGCAGGCTTCGGCGTTCGGCGGCCTTCGTGCTTCCGGTGAGCAGGCGCACTTCCACGGGCATGTCCTTCAGCATGCGGCCGATGGTGGCGAAGTGCTGCTGGGCCAGGATCTCCGTGGGCGCCATCAGCGCGGCCTGCCGGCCGTTGTCGAGGGCGATCAGCATGCTCAGCAGGGCCACCAGCGTCTTGCCGCTGCCCACATCGCCCTGCACGAGCCGGTTCATCTGGCGGCCGCTGCCCAGGTCGCGCCGCACCTCCTTCACCACGCGCTTCTGGGCGTTGGTGGGCTCGAAGGGCAGGTGTTCCTTGTAGAAGCGGTTCAACAGCTCGCCCACCCGGTCGAAGCGCTGGCCCTCCACCCGCTCCTGCACGAGCTTCTTCTGGCGGATGAGCTCCAGTTGGATGAAGAACAGCTCCTCGAACTTCTGCCGGCGCGTGGCCAGGGCCAGCTGCTGCGCGTCGGTGGGGGCGTGCAGCTGACGGAAGGCCTGAGCGCGCGGCATGCCGCCCAGCCAGGCCACCAGTTCGGCGCTCAAGGTCTCGGGCAGGTGCAGCTCGGGCTGGTTCACCAGCACCTTGGTGAGCTTGCCGATGGCACGGCTGTGCAGGCCCTTGGCGGCGGCCTTCTCGGTGGTGCTGTACACCGGCTGAAGGCCCGTGACGCCGCCCACCTGCCAGGCCTCCTCGCTCTCGAGCTCCGGATGCGCGATGTTCGGCCGGCCCTTGAACACGCTCACCTTGCCGTACACCACATAGGGCACGCCTTCGCGCAGCAGCTGCACCAGCCATTTCAAGCCCTTGAACCACACCAGCTCGATGCTGCCCGTGCCATCGCTCAGCAACGCGGTGAGCCGCTTGCCCTGCTTCTGCCCCACCTGCTTGATGGCCGTGAGCGTGCCCTTCAGTTGCACCGCCATGCCTTCCTCCACGGCGTCCTTCACCGCGTGAAAGTGCGACCGGTCCACGTAGCGGAACGGGAAGTGATGCAGCAGGTCGTTGAAGGTGGCGATGCCGAGCTCCTTGCGGAACAGTTCACCACGCTGGGGTCCCACGCCCTTGAGGTACTCGATGGCGGTCTCGCTCCACGGCTGCATCGCGGCGGACCAAGTTAGGCGCAGGCCCCGTGGTTACCTTCGAGGGATGCCGCTCGTCCGCAAGCACCGGTCGCCGCCTGCGGTGGACCGCGTTGTGCAGGACCTCGACCGGGCCCTGGCCGCGACGATCGCAAGCCCGGGCCCGGAGGAGGTGCATGCCCTGCGTGTGGCCCTGAAACGCGTGCGATCGCTCCTCCGCCTGGGGCGGCACACGCCCGGATGCCGCACCCCGGAACGGATCCGACGTCGCCTGGACCGCCTGTTCGAGCTGGCCGGCCGTGTGCGCGACCGCCATGTGCTGCTTGCACTGTTGGCGAACGAGGTTCCGACCCGCACCTCGTTCGCACTGTTCCGAAAGCGGTTGATGAAGGACGCACCGAAAGCCGATGCTCGCCTTCAGCGTGCGCTCCGTCGGCATGAGCGCGTGGTGGAAGAGGTGCACACCGCGCTCGCCGACGGCCTCGGACGGTCGGGCCCGGCCGCGTGGCGCCGCGCCCTGGTAAAGGCCATCGATACCGACCTGCGCGACGCGTCCGAACACCTTCATCGGGACGACGCGGCGGATGCCCTGCACACCGTGCGCAAACGGATCAAGCACGTGGTGCATGCCCTCGACCTCTGGCCGGACCACCCGGTCCCGCGTGAACTGGCGCGGTTGCGGCAGCGTTGCCGCACGGCCCAGCAGCTGCTCGGAACGCGGCAGGACCTGGTGATGCTGCACGACCTGTTGACCGGTGCGCGCAAGGGACATGCGGCCGACCCGGTGCTCGCCGCACGCGTGACAGCACGGCTGCATCGGATGGAACGCCGCGTGCGCTCCGAACTCAACGCGTTGCTGCCCGAAGGGGTGGATCACTTCGTCCCGAGCACGAGGTCCTCGTCCGCTTTCAGGCCGAAGCGGAAGACCGCATCCGCCGGCAGGGTGGCCGCGGGCCGTTCCACCGTGACGGTGAAGCCCGCTGCGCGCAGGCGGTCGACGTAGTCGCGTCCATAGAGGCGCACGTGATCGCGCTGCCCGAAGCGTCGCTGGCGCTCGTCCGGATCGGTGACCGTGGGGTCCTCATCCGTGGTGGGCCGCGTGCTCAGGGGCACCAGCAGGATGGCCAGCCCGCCGGGCTTGAGCACGCGGAAGAGCTCGCGCATCGCGGCCCGGTCGTCGGGCACATGCTCCAGCACATGCGAGCAGATCAGCAGGTCGAAGTGGTCCGCCGGGAACGGGATCGCGGTGACGTCCAGGTCCACGGTGCCCGGCGGGTAGGTGTAGCCCGGCTCCTTCTTGTCCCCGGCGATGTAGGTGATGCCCGGGACCGCCTGGATCCGTTCGCGCAGGCTGCGGTCGGGCGCCACATGCAGCACGCGCTGGCCGGCCTTGGGAAGGCCCCGCTGGGTCAGGGCCAGGCCCATCATGCGGGTGCGTTCCAGTGAACCGCAGAAGGGGCACAGGGCGTGCGGCCTGGGCGGGGTGCCGCTGGGCAGG
>Ga0138256_10003593_pt1 | contig 16468 bp, 16 predicted proteins | sample KNB2016incub_MG_FD_105486 | JGI IMG/M metagenome (GOLD analysis project Ga0138256, IMG submission 105486) | Active sludge microbial communities from wastewater in Klosterneuburg, Austria - KNB2014incub_MG | ecosystem: Engineered > WWTP > Activated sludge > Unclassified | place: Austria... | reverse complement strand
GAATTCGAACCTAAAAGCCACAAAACTGATATTGCTCAAGCTTTAAAATTCTTGTCGAGTACTCAAAAAAAGAAAGCTATTGTATTCGTTATTTCCGATTTTATTTCAGAAGATTACGAGCATACATTGAAAATTGCTTCCAAGAAACACGATATTACAGGCATCAGAGTGTATGATATTCGAGAAGAAAAAATGCCAAACCTAGGAATGGTTTCTATGTTGGATGCTGAAACTGGCGAAATCCAATTGATTAATACAGGTTCAAAATTGGTCCGAATCAATTATGAAAAGTACTATCAAGAAAAGCTGAAATATTTCAAGGAAACGTTCAGCAAATCGGGTGCAGGAGTTGTAAACACAAGAGTTGACGAAAGTTATGTAACCAAATTATTAGGCTATTTTAAATCGAGATAAGAATTTTAGATTGAATCAAAAATCAAAAGTTCCCCAAACAAGAATGAAAAAAATACTATTATACTTTCTGTTTACCACCGCTGTTTTTGCGCAACAAAAACAAGTGATAACCAGTATTGATACTACCAAAAATAAAATCGGAGCCGAGTTCAAACTAACGTTGAAAACCAATGTCGATACCTTATCGAAAGTGGTTTTTCCGAATGCAAAGAATTTTGGTGCTCTTGAAGTAATTCAGTCCTATCCCATTGACACCATCAGGAAAGATGACCGATATGAATTGGTTAAAAAATATGGTTTAACTCAATTTGACTCGGGAAGATATATGATTCCGAGTGTCAAGATTTTGATTAACAAAAAAGAATATTTGTCGGATTCAATCCGAGTTGAGGTGGCCAATGTCCAAGTGGATACCTTGAAACAAAAAATGTACGATATCAAAGATATTGTTCCAGCCAATGAAGGAATTGGCGATTGGTGGAAATACCTTTTGATTTTATTAGTGATTGCGGGTATTGGAGCCTTTATTTATTGGTACATTAAAAAGCGTCAAAAACAGAAAATAGAAGAAGAAATTTATAAAACTCCTATAGAAAAAGCGACTAGTTTGCTGAATAATTTGGAGAAAAAAGAACTTTGGCAACAAGGGGAAGTCAAAGAATATTACAGTCAATTGACCGACATTGTTAGAAATTATATCGAAGAAGCTATCGAAATTCCCGCAATGGAAAGCACCACTTCAGAATTGATAGAAGGCTTAAAAACGGCTTCAAAAAAGAAAAAAATGAAGCTTTCGCAAGAAACTATAGACAATTTGTTTGTAGTGCTGAAACAAGCCGATTTAGTGAAATTCGCCAAATCTAAACCAATGGATTTCGAAATTACTGAAGACCGCAAAAAAATTGAAAGAGCTATTGTTACTTTGGATAAAGCCATTCCAGTAGTTGTCGAAAACAATGACGAAATGTTGCTAAACGAAATGCAGCGTCAGGAACAATTGAAGCGCGAGTTAAAAAAGCAAAGACAGAAACGTATAGTCATTACAGTAGTTTCTGTACTGATGTTGCTTTTTATAACAATGACCTATTTTATCGCAACTAAAGGCTTCGATTATGTGAAAGATAATATTATTGGTCATCCATCCAAAGAATTGTTGGAAGGCGAATGGATAAAAAGCGAATACGGAAATCCGATTGTAAGAATCGAAACCCCAAAAGTGCTTAAAAGGGTTGATTTGACAAAATCATTGCCAAAAGAAGGAATGGCTCTGATTAAGGAAATGCAATCTTTTGCCTACGGAAGCCTGATTGACAATTTTTACATTATGGTTTCTACCTTGCATTTCAAACAGCAAACGCAAATCGATTTGGAGAAATCATTGGATGGAGCTTTGCAATCTATGGAAGCTCAAGGCGCACAAAATATGATTGTGAAAAAAGAAGATTTTGAAACCAAAGAAGGTATTAAGGGCATCAAAGGATTCGGAACTTTTTCGCAAATTGATGGTAATAGTCAAAGTAGTACAAAATTATATTATGAAGTTTTAATCTTTAGTCAGGAAGGCGGATTACAGCAAATAATTATCGTTCACAAAGAAGGCGATGAATATGCAAATCAAATTTCAGAACGGATTTTGAGCTCTGTCGAACTTCAAAACACAAAACAATAATGGGAAAATTAACTTTTTTGAACCCAGAATTTTTTTGGTTGTTTCTTTTGATTCCAATCACTATTGCTTGGATTTATTGGAAAAGAAACGAACAATCGGCAACATTAAAGATGAGTTCGACACAAGGATTCAAAGGTTCGAATACTTTGGCAACAAGATTAAAACCGCTTTTGTACGTGTTGCGAATATTAGCTTTAAGTTCCTTGATTATTGCCATGGCAAGACCGAGAACAGTAGATATTAGCAATCAAACCAAGACCACAAGAGGAATTGATATTGTTTTGGCAATGGACGTTTCGGGAAGTATGCTTGCCAAAGATTTGAGACCAAACAGAATGGAAGCACTTAAAGATGTGGCTGCCGATTTTGTCGGAGAAAGACCAAATGACCGAATAGGACTTGTAGTTTATGCTTCCGAAGCCTATACAAAAACGCCCGTAACCAGTGATAAAGCGGTTGTTTTAGAAGCTATAAAAAGCATAAAATACGACCAAGTTTTACAAGACGGAACAGGAATTGGAATGGGATTGGCAACAGCCGTAAACCGATTAAAGGATAGTAAAGCCAAAAGCAAAGTTATTATTTTATTGACCGATGGTGTAAATAATGCGGGTTTCATAGAACCTGAAACGGCTGCGGATATTGCCAAACAATACGGAATAAAAGTGTACACAATTGGGGTTGGAACCAATGGAATGGCAGAATCACCTTATGCACTTTCACCAAACGGACAAATTTTATTCCAAATGATGAAAGTAGAAATTGACGAACAGTTAATGAGAAATATAGCCAGAAAAACAGAAGGAAAGTATTTTAGAGCGACTAGCAACAGCAAATTGGCCGAAATTTATGCTTCCATCAACAAACTGGAAACTACCGAAATCAAAGAACTAAGATTCTATGATTATGACGAAAAATACCGACCTTTTGTTTGGTTGGCAGGATTTTTAATTTTGTTGGAATTAGGATTACGAAACACGGTTTACAGGAGTTTTATTTAAACAAAAATGGAATTAGACGAATCAAAATATTTATACCTTCTTTTTATTGTACCCATTTTGGTGCTACTTTTTCTATACAATCAATATTGGAAAAGAAAAAAACAGCGTGAATTTGGTGATTTGGATTTAGTTAAAAAACTGAGTCCGGAGAAATCTGTTTTCAAGCCTATTTTAAAACTGGTAGTATTGCTTTTGGCACTAGTTGGACTGATTTTAGGATTGGTGAATCCAAAGATTGGAACCAAAATGGAAACCGTAAAACGAGAAGGAATAGATATCGTTTTTGCAATGGATATGTCCAAAAGTATGCTTGCCGAAGACGTAGCACCAAGCCGATTGGAAAAAAGCAAACAAATTGTTTCGCAAATCATCAATCAATTAGGAAATGACCGAATAGGAATTGTGGCTTATGCCGGAAGTTCCTTTCCTGTTTTGCCCATCACAACCGATTATAGTGTGGCAAAAATGTTTCTTCAAAGTATGAATACCGACATTGTTTCTTCGCAAGGAACATCGCTTGATGAAGCCATAAAATTGTCGGCGACCTATTTCGACGAAAAAAGTAAAACAAGCAAATTATTGATTATGATTTCGGATGGTGAAGACCATTCAGAAGGAGCTGAAGATGCTGCCGAGGAAGCCAATAAACTAGGAATGAAAATCATTACCATTGGTGTTGGAACCGAAAAAGGAAGCACAATTCCACTCAGAGTCAATGGTGTTGTCGAAAGTTTTAAAAGAGACAACAACAATGAAGTGGTAATTACGAAACTGAATAAAGAAGGATTAACCACCATTGCCAAAGCCACAAAAGGTGGATATGTTGATGGAAATAACACAAAAGCAGTTTTGGATTATGTAAAAAATGCGCTCGACAATATTCAAAAAACCGAATTCGAATCGACACAAATGGCCGATTTTCAGTCACAATTTCAATGGTTCTTAGGTTTTGCTTTTGCCTTGTTACTTTTAGATGTTTTCTTATTGGAAAGAAAGACAAAATGGGTTCAAAAGTTGAATTTATTTAACGAAAAAGAATAATGAAAAATTATATTTTATATATATTACTAACACTTTCTTTTGCAGCTTCGGCTCAAGAGAAAGACAAAACTTTGCCAAAAGCGAACGATGAATATGCTGAAAAGAAGTTCGTTGAGGCAGAGGCAAATTACAGAATTTCTCATTCAAAATTCCCAAAAAGAATCGTTGCACCTTTCAATTTAGGAAATGCAATTTACAAGCAAAACCAAGCAGCAGAAGCTAAATTTGCTTACACAACTGCATTGACAAACACAAAATCGAGAGTTCAAAGGCATAAAGTATTTCACAACTTGGGAAATGTTTTTATGAAGGAAAAAAATTATACGAATGCGGTCGAAGCCTATAAAAATGCTTTGCGAAACAAACCCTCGGATGAAGAAACCCGTTATAATTATGCTTTAGCTAAAAAAATGCTTAAAGATAATCCGCCACCAAAAGACGACAAAAATAAAGATAAGGACAAAGACAAAAAGGACGATAAGAAAGACGGCGAAAAAGACAAGAAAGACGATAAGAACAAAGATAAAAAAGACGACAAAGGAGATAAAGACAAGGATAAAAAAGACGAAAAACCAAAGGATGAACCAAAACCAAAACCATCGCCTGGCGGAATTTCGAAACAAAGAACCGAAAATCTTTTGGATGCCGTAAATAATGAAGAGAAAAAGATTCAAGACAAAGTAAATGCCCAAAAAGTAAAAGGAAAACCAGTTCAAACCGAAAAAGATTGGTAATTCAATTAGAATAAAATACAATGAAAAAATTCATAATAGCGATAGTTTTAATAGTGTCTAACGCTCTTTTGGCTCAAGTACAATTTGAAGCAAAAGTGAGCAAAACCACGCTTGGACTTAACGAAAAACTGCGTATTGATTTTGTAATGAATATGGACGGTGACAACTTTACGCAACCGTCTTTCGAAGGATTTAGAATTATTGCAGGACCAAGTCAGCAAGTCAGTCAGTCATGGGTAAACGGGAAAAGTTCTTTTGAAAAAATTTATTCCTATTATCTTTTGCCAAATCAAAAAGGGAATTTGATAATCAGGCAAGCTGCCATTGAATATAATGGTCAAATTTATAAAACATCCCCAATTAAAATCGTGGTTACTAATGCCGTACAAGAGGCAAGAGATCCCAATGATACCCAAATTTCTGCCGATGATAATCTGTATTTAGTTGCCGATATTTCTAAAACAAATCCCTATATCAACGAACCAATTACTGTAGTTTATAAACTGTATTTCAGCTACAATATTGGAATCTCAAATTGGAGAGAATTAGACAAACCCAAATACAATGATTTTTGGAGTCAAAATATCGACATAAAACAATTAGTTGGAGAAGAAGGGATGTTCAAAGGCGAAAAATACCGTTTTGTAGTGCTTAGAAAAACGGTTTTATATCCGCAAAAATCAGGAAAACTGGTAATTGAACCTTTGTCATTGGATATCGATGTGCAATTGCCAACCAATAGGAGGGATATGTTTGGGCGAGTTCAGGTCGTAAATGACAACAAAAGAGTTTCGGCTGGAGCCAAAACCATTTTTGTAAAAGCACTTCCCGAGGTTGGAAAACCAGCTGATTTTTCAGGTGCCGTAGGAAAATTTGATTTTAGAGTAACTCCATCCAAAACCAATTTAAAAAACGGAGAAAGCTTAGATTTATTGGTAAGTGTGACAGGAAAAGGAAATATGAAATTATTCAATTTACCAAAACCGGTTGTGCCAAATTCATTAGAAATGTACGATCCCGTTCACGACGAAAAAGTGAATACCAGTTTGGCTGGAATGTCTGGAAAAATTTCCGACAGTTATACCATTATTCCTCAATTTAAAGGGGAATATCCCATAAAACCAATGCAGTTTTCGTATTTTGACTTGGGTTCAGGAAGCTATAAAACCATAACTTCACCAGAAATTATGATTAATGTTTTGGATGGTCCTTCGGCCAATGACCAAGTGGCGAACGCAACACCTGGAGTTCAAAAAAATGTAATTTCTGGAAGTGAACAATTCAAATATATTAAGTTGAAAAGCGAATTTGTTTCAATGAAAAATGATGATTTCTTTGGGTCTAAAACTTTTTATAGTTTACTGTTTTTACCTTTTTTAATGCTACCATTAATAGTGTTATTCAAAAAGAAAAAAGAAGCTTTAGATAGCGATGTTTTTGGTAACAGAATAAAAATGAACAACCGATTGGCCAAGAAATATTTATCAGAAGCCAAAAAACAAATCAACAACAAAGAGCCGTTTTATGTAGCTTTAGAAAAGGCGATGCATAATTTCCTGAAAGCCAAATTGCACATCGAAACCTCGGATATGAGTAAAAGTAATATTCAACAGCTTTTAGCGTCAAAAAATGTGAATGCCCAAACTATAATTGATTTCATCGACCTGACTGAAAATTGCGAATTGGCTCGTTTTGCACAATCATCAAGCACTGCTATCCAGCAGGATTTTGACAAAGCGGTGGAAATAATTTCGGATCTGGAAAAACAAATTTCTTAATCACAAAGGAAAAACAACATATAGTAAAATAAGCTTTGCGCCATAGCGTCTTTGCGGTAAAACAATAATAATGAAAAAGTTACTTATACTATTCCTTTTAACAACTCAATTTTTCTTTGCTCAAACAGGCTTTGAAAAAGGAAATGACTTGTACCAAAAAGGTAAATACGAACAAGCCATCTCGGAATACGAAAGTATTCTGGCAACAAAGCAACATTCTGCGGAATTGTATTTCAATCTTGGAAATTGCTATTATAAATTAAACAAAGTAGCACCCGCAATTTACAATTATGAAAAAGCTTTAGTGCTCAATCCTGATGATGCTGAAATTGCAAACAATCTTAAATTTGCTCAAAAACTGCAAATCGATGAGATAAAAGTCGTTCCACAAGTTGGTTTTTCAAAAATGGTACACGACTTCACTTCGATTTTTCATTACAATACTTGGGCGTGGATTTCAGTTGGATTAGCCACGCTGTTTTTACTATGTTTCTCAGGATATTATTTTTCTCGACTTACGTTCTCAAAAAGGGTGTTTTTCTTCGGAATGTTTGCACTGCTTTTTCTGCTTTTGATAAGTGTTAGTTCGGCAATTTCAGAGAAAGATCATTATGAAAGAGAAAAACCAGCTATCGTTTTTGCTGAAATAGTTTTGGTAAAAAGCGAGCCACAAAATGCCAGTAATACCGTTTTTACATTACACGAAGGAACCAAAGTTTTTGTTTTGGAAGCATTAGACAATTGGAAAAAAATTCAATTGACCGATGGAACCGAAGGCTGGATTGAGAAAACAGCGATTAGGGAAGTGAAATAGACTGCAGATTTCAGATTAAGAAAGTTAAACATATATATAAAAAAACGAAAACGTCTTGATATCTCTCGAGACGTTTTCGTTTTTTTGCTACCTGCTACCTGCTACCTGCTACCTGCTACCTGCTTACTTTTTCTTAAGATCTTCATACCATTTTTCAATCGAAGGATAAATAAATCCCGCCGCTTGTTGAATAGGTCTATAAAAAATCGATTTGTCCAAAGTCTCTTTTTTGGCAAACGTATTGTTGAAATTTATCTTTTCGAAAAGGTTTAAAAAGATACTCAGAATTAAGATTGTTTTCAATAGTCTAAAAAAGCCACCACCAAGTTTGTTAATCACGCCCAATTGTGCAAAATCGGCAACGCTGGTAAGGAATTTTGCTAAAAGCGAAATAGCTACAACCACTACAAGAAAAGTGATTATAAAGGCGGTAATTTGAATCGTTTTTGGATTCCAATGTACAAATCCCGACAGCATGATTTTTGCTAAAAACGAAAATTTTATGGCAATATAAATTCCTAAAATCAAGGAAATTAGCGAAGCCAACTCTACAAAAAGTCCGTTCTTTATGCCTTTAAACAAACCTACAACGAGTATAACACCCAAAACGATATCTAAAAAACTCATATTAAAAGAAATAAAGGGAGAAAAATAAAGAACAAAGATAAAAGATTATGTTGGTATCTTTGCACGAATAATTTTAGATTTTAGAATTAAAAATCTGCAATCTAAAATCAGTCTTAATACTTAATACTCAAATCTTAATACTATTTTAATGTCAAGAGATATACAACTGAAAGAACGCTGGGAACAGCTTGTCAACCTACTTTCCAACCAATTTTCACAAGGCGAAGACCTCGATTTGGACGCTATAATTTATTTAATTGGAGTGCAAGAACTCGGAAAAGTGCACAAAACTTTCGAAAAAGACGAAAAACTCAACCTGATGCACATCGCTATTTGCCGATTATTGGAACCTTATGGTTTTTATGAATTCGAGTTTTACGACAAAGAAGGTTGGCCACATTACACCGTAAAAGAAGAGTTACCAGCACTAAAAGCAGGAGAACAATCGGTTTTGATGAAAGAAGCCATCGTAAATTATTTTATCGAAAAAGAACTAATTGATTGATGATTGTAGAGTAACGATTGCAGATTTTAGATTTATCGTGGAAACTTTAAATTTTAAACTTTAAACCTCAAACAAATTTCTTAATTTTGCACTCTCAATTATTGGATGAAAATGATAGACAAGATAAAAGAATATATTGGCGAAGCACAAGCTTTCTCCACACAAAATAAGGAAGAACTAGAAGCATTTAGAATTAAATTCTTAGGAAGCAAAGGACTTTTAAAAGATTTTTTCGCTGAATTCAAAAACGTGCCCAACGAGCAAAAAAAGGAATTTGGACAAGTAATCAATTTGCTGAAATCTTCTGCAGAAGAAAAAGTGAAAGCCATTCAGGAATCTTTAGAAAGCAAAGAAGAAACCAAAGGGTTTTATGGTGACTTGACTCGATCTCCTGAACCAGTAATCATAGGTTCTCGTCATCCCATTTCCTTGGTAAAAAACCAAATTATCGACATCTTCTCCAACGTTGGTTTCAACGTTTCCGAAGGGCCGGAAATTGAGGACGATTGGCATAATTTCACCGCATTAAACTTGCCAGAATACCATCCGGCGCGTGATATGCAGGATACTTTTTTCATCCAAACCAATCCCGATATTTTGTTGCGCACCCATACTTCATCCGTGCAAGTGCGCTATATGGAAAACAACAAACCACCGATTAGAACGATTTCTCCGGGAAGAGTTTTCCGTAACGAAGCCGTTTCATCGCGTTCGCACTGTATTTTTCACCAAGTGGAAGGATTGTACATAGATAAAGACGTTTCTTTTGCCGATTTGAAGCAAACACTTTTATATTTCACCAAAGAAATGTTCGGGAAATCGAAAATTCGTCTTCGTCCTTCTTACTTTCCATTCACAGAACCAAGTGCCGAAATTGATATTTATTGGGGTTTAAAAACTGAAACCGATTATAGAATTACCAAAGGAACCGGTTGGTTGGAAATTGGTGGTTGCGGAATGGTTGATCCGAATGTCTTGAAAAATTGTAATATCAACTCAGAGGAATACACAGGTTTTGCCTTTGGAATGGGAATCGAAAGAATCGCAATGTTGTTATACCAAATTGGCGATATCCGAATGTTTTATGAAAATGACGTTCGATTCTTAGAACAATTCAAAGCATCAATTTAATTCTAAACTTCATATATTAAGTTCAAATTTTTGTGTGCTTTGTGCCTTCTTTGTGAACTTTGTGGTTAAGTTTCAATTTATGAAAAAAGACATCATCATTCCCGAAGTAGAAAACGTTTTCCTCGCCGCCGTTCAGGAATGGAGCGACGACTTTATGGAAAAAGTTTGGTACATTTATTTAGTAAACGATAGCGATTTCCAGTTAGATAGTGTTATGGTTGTCTCTAAAGCTTTTGGAACTATCGATGGCGAAATGAAGAAAACTTCGCTTTTGCGTCACGCTTTTCTCGAAGTACCGTCGGTTACTTTCGTGAAAGTTGAAATGGTCGAAAAAAGTGTTTTGGCACTCAACAACGAGTTTATGGTTACTTTCTTTATTGGCAACACCTTATACGACCGAAAATACATTTTCAGAGCCAATTCAATCACTCCCGATTATGTCGAGGAAGTGCCACTTTTGTTTGTGGATGGGGTTATTGTGAGGTAGTAATTTCTAAAATTTTTTATAAAACTGCTCTTTATCTTCTGTATCAATGACAATAGTTTTTGCCCAAATATCTCCTAATCGCTGATTATATTTTGTATTTTTTAATAAAATGAGCCCAATAAAGTAAACGGCATCGAACGTATCGAGAAAATGTCTTTTAAACGACTGACCAAATGTCAAATTAGTTGTATTTGGGTTTTTAATAGAAATAACTTTTAAGCCTAAAAGTCTATTTCCTAAAGTTGATCCGTAAAATTGTTCTGGAAATATAATCCAAAGAAACCAAAAAAGGATAGGTGCTAATCCTGGAAATCCTTTTACACTAGTGCTTCCATCTTCATTTGAGGTTCCAAAATAAGACATTATCAATATTGTAAATGAAAATATTATGCAATAATCTATTGAAAATGCACCAAGCCGTTTTAGTATGTTTGGTTTTGTTGAAATATTCTCTTGGTTCATAATTGTTATTTTAAAACCTAATCCAACTTCTCCGTTAGTTTTTTAAACACCGCTTTTGCAGATTTTCCTTCGTATAAAATACTGTAAACGGCATCAATAATTGGAGTTTGAGCACCATAACCCAAGTTGAGGTTGTAGGCACTTTTGGTAGCATAATAGCCTTCGGCAACCATACTCATTTCCATCATCGCAGATTTTACGGTATAACCTTTTCCAATCATATTTCCGAACATTCTGTTTCTTGAAAAAATGGAATAACCTGTTACCAATAAATCGCCCAAATAAGCCGAATCATTGATGTTGCGTTTCATTTTGTGGACTTTTTTGATGAATTTTTTCATCTCTCGAATGCCGTTACTCATCAAAACGGATTGAAAATTGTCGCCATAACCCAATCCGTGGGCGATTCCTGCTGCGATGGCATAAATATTCTTGAGCATTGCAGCATATTCGGTTCCAATAATATCGTCAGAGATTTTGGTTTTTATGTAATTTCCAGATAAATTTTTGGCTACAATTTTAGCTTTTTGTGCATCTCCACAAGCAATAGTTAGATAGGACAAACGTTCCAGCGCCACTTCTTCGGCGTGACAAGGACCAGTGATTACACCAATATTTTCAAAAGGAATGTTATAGGTTTTGTTGAAATGTTCACCAACAATCAAACTGGTTTCGGGAACAATTCCTTTGATGGCTGAGAAAATTACTTTGCCGTCCAAACTTTCGGTTAGTTTTTCTAATTCGCCATTCAAAAAAGCCGATGGAATAGCAAAAATAATATAATCTGCATACCCTACAGCTTCATTGATGTCGCTGGTTAATTTTAGTTTTTTAACATCAAACTCTACTGAGCTTAAGTAATTTGGGTTGTGATGATGTGTTTTTATATGTTCAATTGCATCTTCATTTCGCATGTACCAAGCAATTTCTTCAAGGTTTACACATAACATTTTAGCAATTGCCGTTGCCCAGCTTCCTCCGCCAATTACGGCAAATTTTAAATTTTCGGCCATTATTTTATTAGGTTTAATCAAAAGTACTTAAAAATTTATCAATAAAGCAAAAGTAAATCATATAAAAAGATTTATAAAACCAAAAATAAAATTTTTAATTATTTTGAATTTAAACACAATAATTTATTTTTTCATACGTTGTACTGAATTGGTATTTAGTTTTTTAGATCAGTTAATAGGTTGAATTAGTTAGTTTTGTTTTAGTATTTTGCAAAAAGGCGGTCTTAAGGGTAGTTTAAGAACGCCTTTTTATTTTCCTAATAACTCATTTCCACTATTGATTTTACTTTTTCTAAAGTGATATTTTGTCTTTCTCCCAGTGCTTTCCAACCTCTTTTTTCGAAACGATTGACTATGAAATCAGCTGCTTTTTCATAATCTTCGGTGTTTTCAGATAATTTTGTTTGCATTCCCATGGTATGAAAAAATTCAACTGTTTTGTTGATGGCTTCGTTTGCCATTTCGTCTTCACTACCAGATAAATTAAAGATGCGTTTTCCGTATTGTGCCAATTTTCCTTTCTTGGTTTCGAAAAGCACACGATATAAATTGGGACCAATAATAGCCAATGTCCTGGCATGATCGATTCCGTATAAAGCAATCAGTTCGTGACCAATCATATGAGTTGCCCAATCCGATGGAACTCCTTTTTGGATTAAACCATTTAAAGCCATCGTACAACTCCACATAAAATTGGAAGCCAATGCATAATCGGTTGGATTTTCCACTACTTCAGGTCCAACTTGAATCAAAGTTTGCAAGATGCTTTCTGCAATTCGATCTTGAAGATAGCCATCGTGAGGATAGGTTAAATATTGTTCTAAAACGTGCGTGTAGGCATCCACAACACCATTTTGCAATTGCCTTTTTGGTAAAGAGACAATCACTGTTGGGTCGCAAATAGAAAATCTTGGAAATAAAGCAGAACCTCCAAAATCCAGTTTTTCCTGAGTGGCTTTAATCGTAACCACGGAACCTGAATTCATTTCGCTTCCTGTTGCTGGCAATGTTAAAACAGTTCCGAAAGGCACTACTTCTGAAATATCTTTAAAGAGAATTCTTTTTTGGAGGATGTCTATTGGATTTCCTTCGAAATGCACTGCTGCCGACATAAATTTTACGCCATCAATGATGCTTCCACCACCAACAGCAAGGATAAAATCAATTTTTTGTTCTCTAATTAGTGCTACTGCTTTCATCAAAGTTTCAAATTGAGGATTGGCTTCTATACCACCAAATTCGACTATTTCAAAACCAGATAATGCAGTCTTTACCTGTTCGTAAATTCCATTTTTGAAGATACTTCCACCTCCGTAAGCGAGTAGGATTTTTGAACCAAATGGAACCAAAGTGGATAATTTTTCTATTTGTCCTTTTCCAAAAACTAGTTTTGTGGGATTGTATAATTCGAAATTAAGCATCGTTTATTTTTTAGCGTTTAATTGTTGTAATAATTTTTCGGCAACCAGTTTAGAAGAAGCTGGATTTTGTCCCGTGATGAGCAAACCATCTTCAACGGCATAAGGATGCCAATCTTCTACTTTACTATAAGTGGCTCCGCTTTGTTGTAAAACATCTTCCAATAAAAACGGAACAATTTTGGTTAAACCAACTGCCTCTTCTTCAGTATTAGCAAAACCCGTAACTTTCTTTCCTTTAACTAGATATTCGCCATTAATTTTTACATTTTTAAGAACACCAGGCGCATGGCAAACGAATCCAACGGGTTTGTTATGTGTATAAAATGCGGCAATCAAGGCAGCAGAATTGGCATCTTCGGCTAAATCCCAAAGTGGACCGTGACCTCCAGGATAAAATACAGCATCGTAATCGGCTTGATTTACTTCAGATAATTTTTTCGTATTTTTTAGTTTTTCTAATAAAACGGTATCTGCATCAAATCTTTTGGTATCCTCAGTAGCTGCCGATGGATCTTCACTTTTTGGGTCAATTGGTGGTTGTCCGCCAAGGGGTGTTGCAATATCAATTAGCACTCCTTTATCTGTCAAAGCATAATAAGGTGCTGCTAATTCTTCTGTCCAAAAACCTGTTTTCTCTCCCGTGTTGCCCAATTTATCGTGACTGGTGACAACAAATAATACTTTTTTCATAATGTTTTTATTTTGTTTTTGTGCGGTTGCTGTTAGGCAACTTGATGTTACTATTATAAAGACAAAAAATGCAATTTTGTTCATAATTGTTTTTGTTTATGCAAATTTAGGGCTAAAGTGTTATCAGTAAAAATAATTTAAATTATGTTTGTGATAAATATATTTATAACATGGTAAATCTCGAATGGTATAGAACTTTTAAATCGGTTTACAAAAACGGTAACTTTTCTTTGGCTGCCAAAGAATTGTTTATCAGTCAGCCAGCAGTCAGTCAGCAAATTGGAATGTTGGAAGCTCATGTAGGATATAAACTTTTCAACAGAAAGTCTAAGGGTGTGGAGCCAACAGAATACGCTAAGTTACTCAATAATTTAATCATTGAAGCCTTAGATAGACTGGAAAATGTGGAAAATGGTTTTCGTGCCAAGGCCATCAATGCCAACAGATTGATTTCGGTGGGGATTTCTAAACATTTGATGAGCAGTTTGGGAAGCGCTTTGCTTTCGAAATTTGAATTTATTGATTTTTCCTTCTATGAAAATGATTCACTTTTCGAATTGGTAGATTCGAAAAAACTCGATTTTGCGATTGTAACCAAACGATATGACACCTTTGATACGATTCAAAAAAAAATTGGCGAAATAAAACAAATCATTGTGAGTTCGAATGATATTAATGCTTCGGAACTAAAAAATAGTATCAAAAACAATGATTTCGCAGCCATTGAAAATTGGTTAAACAACCAAAAATGGTTCAGTCACGATTCTGGAATTCCGCATATCAAATTGTTTTGGCTACACGTTTTTAACAAAAAAAGACCTTCGATGATTCCAAATTATATTATTCCATCGGAATATGAAATGATAGAATTACTTTCGAAAAACACAGGATTAGCGGTGGTTTGGGATTGTAATGCTGCAAATTTATTGGCAGAAAAAAGAATTCAATTAGTGTGGAATTCCAAGCAAATGCCAAATACCGAGGTTTTTTTGCTGTCAGGGAAAAAGGAAAATTTAACTACAATTTTTGAAAATATTGAAGCCGAATTGAAAAAAGTATTTGAATAAACACTTCGCATGCAACAATAGGTTTTTTGGTTTTCCGAATTCTATAAAAAGTCAAAAGTATCCAACAAAAAAGTTAAAATTCATAAACCCCATTTGGCGTGACGCAATAATCCAGCTTTACATCGGATTCAAAAACATCTTCAATTTTTTCTTCGGCTTCAAAAAATGAAAGCCCAACTTTAATGGTTTCGGGTTTGCATTCGGTTAAGAATTTATCATAAAATCCTTTGCCATAACCTGCTCGATGACCTGTTTTGTCAAATGCTAAAAGTGGAACAAAAACCACATCAATTTTATGAGTTGGAACTTCAATTCCATCAACGGGTTCAGGAATGTTGTATTGGTTTTTCTTGATTTTAGTATTGTCTGTCAAAAGAAAATGCGTCATTTCTCTAGTTTCGAAATCGCTTTTCGAAATGATAATTTCTTTGTCTTTTCCGGAAAGCAAATGCAAAACAAACTCAGTGTTGACTTCTTTATGTTCCGTAATGGAAAGGAAAATATGGAAGTAATTTTTCTCCCAAATAGGAAGCGTCAGCACTTTATTGGCAATAGCCAAACTCATTTCCTCCAAATCTTCTTCGGAAAGTTGGTTTCGCAGGGCTTTGTATTTTTGCCTTAATTCTTTTTTAAGCATGAATTGTAGCTTTCAATTCGTTGATAAATGAGGTCAAATGTTGTACTTCTACGTGATCCATCAGCACAATTTTGTACCATTTATTGCCTTGATTGTGTTGTTGAGGAACCAAATCAAATTTTTTGGCAATTTCCTCTGGAATATATTGCGAATGAATGGTTACAATATTCATAAAAGGTTCTCTGAAATATTGAATATTCAATTCGTCTAATTCGTGACACAAAAACTGAGTTCGCATTTGCAAAACACTCACTTTTTCGAACCAACCAAACGGACCATAAGTAAACAAAATCATCCAAACTGCCACGGCATTCGTACCAGAACGGCTTCCGCAGAGGGTCAAATCCATTCCTTCAACATATTCGGCTTCCTTGGTCAAAACGTTTTCGATTAAACCTTTTCTACAGATAAAAACGCCTGTCCCATAAGGTGATTGTAACATTTTATGAGCATCAATCGTGATGGAACTAATTTTCGGATTACTGAAATTTATAGTCGATTTTTGGTTGCTAAACGGATATACAAATCCGCCGTAAGCACCGTCAATATGGAGTTTGTATTCGGTATCGTGTTTTTCTAAAAGTGATGTATAATCATCGGGATTGTCAACAGAACCAAACATAGTCGTTCCCATATTGGCAACCACAATGAAATATTTTTTTCCGTTTTGTTTGGCACTGATAATTTCATTTTCCAATGCCAGTTTATCGATTTCTCTTTTTTCGAAAGAAACTGGAATTTTCAACCAATCTAGCATCAAAATATTGGCTCCTTTTGCGATGGAATAATGAGTGTCTTCGGAAGCTAAGATGGCAATTTCGTTCAGTTTCGCTCCTTTTTGATACATATAAAAGTTGCGATACATCCAGATGGCTTGAATATTGGCTTCGGTTCCTCCCGGAGAAATATAACCGTCAATCGAATCAGGTTCCGCTTTGAAAACATCCACAGCCAGAACATTCAAAACTTCGCGTTCT
>Ga0138256_10003592_pt1 | contig 16469 bp, 13 predicted proteins | sample KNB2016incub_MG_FD_105486 | JGI IMG/M metagenome (GOLD analysis project Ga0138256, IMG submission 105486) | Active sludge microbial communities from wastewater in Klosterneuburg, Austria - KNB2014incub_MG | ecosystem: Engineered > WWTP > Activated sludge > Unclassified | place: Austria... | reverse complement strand
CGCTTCGACCGCGAGGCCGCCGCTCGGGTGGAACGGCTCTTGCTGCTGCGGAGGGGCAACTCGGCCGGCGAGAAGATCGTGAACATCGACTCCATGGGACGCGTCCACCCCGACCAATTCTGGCAGGCCGCCGTGCTGGGCGACGTTCGCCAGCAGCCGTTCTCCGAGATCCTGGAGCACCCGCTTCGGGCCCAGCTGGCCGAGCGGACGCGGCACCTGACCGGGCGGTGTGGCAGCTGCCGCTTCATCGAGCACTGCCGTGGCTCGCACCGCGAGCGGGCCCTGGCGGGTCACCGTGACATGTGGGCGGCTGATCCGGCCTGCGTGATGACCGACGCCGAGATCGCGCTGCCCCAGGCGAGGACCGCATGAAGGCGTGGGCTCTCGCCCTGGGCCTGTGCGTCGCGGCGTGTCAGGCGCCGACCCCGTCGCCAGCGGTCGCCGCCAGCGCCACCGCAGAGCCGGCCGCGTCGGCCTCGGCTGCGGCCGCGCCCAGCCCGCTGCCGGGCGGCGTGGGCTCTCGGGTGTTCGTGGTCGAGCGCGAGACCGAGAGCCTCGGCGTGTACGATCTCTCGACCAAGACCTACCAGGCGTCGCGCATCACGGGTCTGGGCAACATGCGCCACGCCACCATGGCGTTCTCGCCAGACCTGCGCTGGGGTTACGTGGCGACCCGCAGCGGCAAGCTGAGCCGGATCGATCTCGGAAAGGTCGAGCGCGCGGGCGACGTCGAAGTCTCGAAGAACAGCATCGACATTGCCATCAGCCAAGACGGCCGCTACGTGGCCACGGCAGAGTACCAACCCGGCGGCATCACCATCCTGGATGCGCAGTCGCTGGCGGTGGTCACGCGGCTGCCGGCCGAGGTCGAGAAGAACGGGCAGAAGACCACGTCGCGGGCGACGGGTGTGGTGGACGCGCCAGGCAATCGCTTCGTGTGCGTGCTGATCGAGGGGGCAGAGATCTGGATCATCGACGCCAGCCAGGGCGAGCCGAAGGTCGAGCGCAAGCTGAAGACCAGCACCGACGAACCCTACGACGCGATGATCACCCCGGACGGGCGCTGGTACGTGGTGGGGCACATGGGCAGCGAGCACGTGTCGGTGGTCGACCTCCAGAACCCCGATCGCGGCGTGAAAGAGATCAGCCTGCGCGACCCGAAGAAGAAGTTCGACAAGGGCGCGCCGGTCAAGCTGCCGCACATGGCGTCGTGGGCGGTGGCGGGGGACAGCGTCTTCGTCCCGCTGGTCGGCGAGCCCCGCATGGTGGTTCTCGACCGGGCCACGTGGGCGTTCAAGCAGAGCGTGCCGGTGCGCGGGCACCCGGTCTACTCGGTGGCTTCGCCCACCGGTCGCGAGGTCTGGGTGAGCTTCTCGGGTGAGCCTCACGATGCGTTCGTCGAGGTGATCGATGCCGCAACCCTCGAGGTGAAGCAGAGCATCGAGGTCGGCGGTCGGATCTATCACCTGGATTTCACGCCGCGTGGCTCCCACGTGGTGGTCAGTGCCAACAAGGCCAATCAACTCGCCCTGGTGGATGCCACCACCCATTCCGTCGTCGATCGAGAAACCGTCAACTCCCCGTCGGGCGTCTTCGGCGTCTGGCGTGCCTTCAAGATCGGTCTGTGATGATGCAATCCCACCCGCAGAGTGACCTGGCCCTTCCCCTCGAGCGGCAGAACGCCCTCGCCCACGCGATTCAATCGAACGTCCCCTTCGTGAGCCGACCGTTCGCCGCCATCGGCGAAGCGTTGGGCGTGAGCGAAGAGGCCGTGCTCGGGCAGCTGTCGCGCTGGCAGTCCGAGGGCAAGCTGCGAGAGGTCTCCGCCATACTCGAGGGCAGCGCCCTGGGCTACGACAGCGCGCTGGTCGCGGGCCGGGTGCCCGTGGATCGGCTCGACGAGGTGGCCGCCATCGTGAACGCCCACCCCACGGTGACGCACAACTACCTGCGCAACCACGACTACAACCTGTGGTTCACCATCGCCGTGCCGCACGAGATGGGGCTCGAGCGCACGCTGGCGTTGCTGGCTGCCCAGGCTGGTGTGCCCGAGTTCTTTCCGCTTCGCCGCACGCACACCTTCAAGGTGGGGGTGAACTTCGACCTGGTGTCGAAGACCAGCACCACCGCCGTGGTGGCGCTCGAGGCACCGGTGGCGTTCTCGCCCAGCGAGCGTGACGCGCTCTTGTTCCGCGCGCTTCAGACGCCGCTGCCGCTCACGCTGCGCCCGTTCGCCAGCCTCGCCGCGCGTGCCGGCGTGAGCGAGGCGACGCTCTTGGACTTCGCTCGCGGTCACCTGGGCAACGCCATGCGGCGCTATGTCGGGACCTTCCACCATCGCCGGCTGGGGGTGCGAGGCAACGGGATGGTGGTCTGGCGCGCCCCGAACGAAGAGCTGCCGCGGCTGGGGCCGCTGCTGGCGCAGGCCCCCGAGGTGAGCCACTGCTACGCGCGCAACTCGATCCCCGGATTCGACTTCACGCTGTACAGCATGCTGCACGGGCCCAGCGACGAGGCCTGCCGGGATATCGCCGGCGGGCTCGCAGCGCGCCTTGGCATCGCCGACTATCTGATCTTGTTCAGCTCGCACGAGTACAAGAAGTGCCGGCTCCGCTACTTCTTGCCCGAGCTGGACGCCTGGTGGGCCCAAAGCACCGTCGCGCGCGCCAGCTGACGGCGCAAAACTCTCGGCCTAGCGTCAGGCTCGCGCAATCGTTGCCGCGGGGGCGCCCCGCCCGAGCACGGCTGCGGCGGATGGCGGCGTGGCACACGGGTTGCGTCATGGGGGGCATGGCCCGCTCCAAGAAGCTCGTCACCCTCGGGATGCTCACGGCTCTCTTGCCCCTCGGGCTGGCACCGCCGGCCGAAGCCCAAGAGGCGCGCCCGGATCTGATCGTCGGCACGCTCTCGCTGAGCCACGACAAGGCGGCACCCGACAGCGTGGTGCGCGTCGACTTCACGGTGGAGAATCGTGGCGCGCAGGCGGCGGGCGCCTTCCGCATCGCCATCTATCACAGCGACGGCGTGGTGGTTCCCAAGCGGGGCAACGTGACCCGCATCGGTGCCGTGGTCGTCGACAAGGGCCTTGCTGCTGGCAAGTCTGCCACGTTCTCGACGCGCGTGACGCTGCCCCCGTGTGAGAAGTGCCGCCCGGGCAGCGTGTATGCCTTTGCCGACGCCTGGGGCACGGTGCTCGAAAGCTCGGAGGACAACAACTTCAAGGCGACGCCCATCGAGATCGCTCCCGACTACAAGCCGAACCTGCGGGTCGAGGGCGTGAAGGTGAGCCCCGACCGCGGCCCCGCGGCCCGCAGCGTCCAGCTCACGGCCGTGGTCAAGAACGAGAGCGCGTTCGCAGCCCACGGGCCCCTCAAGCTCGGGGTGTACTGCTCCGACGACTCCGAGATGAGCAAGAGCGACCTGGTGCTGAGCTCGTGGCGGGTCGAGGCGGTGCCCGGGGGCGGGCAGGTGGCGGTGAGCCGCAAGGTCGACGTGGACACGCGCTGCCCGATCCGTGGGCAGCACGTCGAGCTGGGCGTGGTCGCAGACATCGACGACGTCGTCGGCGAGTCGAACGAGAGCGACAACGCCGAATCCGCCGCCTATTGGGTGTTCCGCTCGCCCGATCTGGTGCCGGGTCAGCTGGCGGCGAGCCGCGACGCCGCGCCGCCCGGCGCTCGACTGGTGCTCTCTTACCGCGTGCAGAACGAAGGCAAGGCCGCCGCGGTGCCCTTCAAGGTGGGCGCCTATCTGTCGAAAGACGCGAAGATCGACGCGACCGACAAGCTGGCCGACACCTTCGAGATCGGGAGCCTGGCGGCACAGACCACCAGCGGCACCCTGCACCAAGAGCTCACGGTGCCCGAGCTGCCCAGCGGAAACTACTGGGTCGGCGTGATCGTGGACGTGGATGACAAGAACGGCGAGCTCAAAGAGCGCAACAACCTCAAGGCGATCCCGTTCGCGGTGCGGAAGGTCGACCTCACCGACCGCTACTTCTTCCTCGACAAGTCCTCCGCGCAGGCTGGCGACCCCCTCGAGCTTCGCTTCGCGCTGCGAAACACCGGGACGGACGCCAGTGGGCCGTTCACGGTGGCCTTCTACTTCTCGGCGGACCCGCGCCTGGACTCGAAGGACGAGCGGCTGGGCGAGTATCAGTACAAGAAGCTCGGGAAGGGCGCCGAGACCGGCGAGCACGTCATCGCAACCCGGGTGCCCGCCGCCGCCGCGCAGGGCTACCGCTACCTGCTGATGGCCGTGGACGACGGCGACGCCGTGGCCGAGACCGACGAGTACGACAACGTCGCCGTTCGGCCCCTCTTGGTCGGGCGGAAGTGAGCCCCGAGCGCCGTGGGGCGGGCCCGCGATCCCGTAGAAACTCGTAGAAGTGTGCCCGATCATGACAATCATCAGTGCGTCGACCGGGCCCCCGCGGCACGCTGGGGCGCAGAATGAACCTCGGAGAGCTGTCGGGCCTGTCTCCTCTGGTTGCGCGGAGGGGTGAGTATCTCGAAGTCTGGCGTGGCGTGTGCGCTGCCGAGCTGGGCGACGCGCTGGAGATCGAGCAGAAGGACTTCGACGGCGCGTTCGAGAGCGAGCTCGAGCGCCTGGCCGACCCCGAGGTGGTCCGTTCTTCCGGGCGAGTGGACGCGGCGCTGCAAGCGACGGCCACGTGTCTGGCGCGCCGCGGCGTTCCGCTCTCGCAGCTCCTGGCGATCTCGGCGTGCGGAACCGCCGCTGCCGAGCGAGTGCTTGGCAGCGCCATCACGCCGGACACCCTCAGCGCGCTGAGCAACCTGGCAGCGCTCCGCGCGCGGGCGTACGTTCGCGTCTACCGTGACCACGGTGATCCCGAGCGCGCTCGCTGCGCGCAGCCGCTGATTCCGCTGCGCCGGGATGGCGCCGAGGCCGGGCGCGCGCGGGCCGGGCTGGTCGGACGCAGCGCGGCAATCGAGGCCGCCCGCGAGGCCGCCGAGCTCTCGGCGAAGAGCCGCCGCGACGTGCTGATCACCGGCGAGGACGGCGTGGGCAAAGAGACGCTGGCCCGCCTGATCCACGATCTTGCCGGCGAGGACCGGGCGGCGTTCGTGCCGGTGAATTGCGCGGCGGTGCCCACCAACCTGGCGCAGAGCGAGCTCTTCGGTCACAGCCGTGGCTCGGCGGCGGCCGACTACCCGGGGCTGTTTCGTGCCGCTCAGGGCGGGACGCTGTTCCTCCGCGAGCTGACCGCGCTCTCGCCCGAGGTGCAGGCTCAGCTCGTGCGCGTGCTCGACGACCGCCGCGTGCGGCCCGTGGCGGGTTCGGTCGACGTGGCCGTGGACGTGCGGGTGGTCGCCTCCACCAGTCGAGACATCGATGGCGTGCTCAGTCGGGGCGAGCTTCGGCCCGACCTGTTGGCGAAGTTCCGCAGCTCGACCATCGGCCTTGCGCCGCTGCGCGAGCGTACCGACGACATCGAGCCGTTGGTCGAGCATTTCTTGTCGACCTTTTGCCATCGGCGCTGCGGTTGCATCTGGGGCGTGTCGCAGTCGGCGCTCGACGTGTTGCTCGCGGCACCGTGGCCCGGGAACGTGCGCGAGCTGCGCAACGCCATCGAGCATGCCGTCACCACCGGCGAGGGTGGCCTGATCGAGCTCGGCGACCTTCCGCCGGTGCTGACGCGGGGGGTCGAGCCGCGGGCGGCGCGCGACGCCAACGCCAGCGATCTGCCCAGCCTGGCCGAGGCAGAGATCCAGTTGATCCGGACCACGCTGGGGCACTTCAACGGAAACAAGGTGCGCGCTGCGATGTCCCTCGGGATCTCGCGCCACAAGCTCTACGATCGGCTGCGCAAGCTCGGCATCTAGCGAAGCGTCGCCGGCGCGGGGCCCCCGGCCGCGCGCTTGTGCTCGTCGGGCGGTTGCCTCATATTTGGGTCAGCCATGCGCGCGTGCCTCGTTGCCAGCTGGGTGCTGCTCACCGGGTGCAGCAGCGTGCTCGGCTATGACGACGTCTCGTTCGGCGACGCAGACTCGGGCGCGGGCGCCGGCGGCAGCGCGGCCAGCGGTGGCGTCGGCTCGGGCGGCGCGGCCGGCGCGGGCAGCGGTTCGACCTCGGGGGGCGGGTCACCGGGCGGGGGCGGGTCACCGGGCGGGGGCGGGTCACCCGGCGGGGGCGGCGCGAGCGGGGATCCGCTCGAGGCGTACCGCGTGAAGTGCGTCGATCAGATCAACTCCTATCGTGCCACGCTCGGCCTGCCTCCTTACCAGCGCTGGACGAGCGCCGAGAGCTGCACCGACGGCGAGGCCAAGAGCGACAGCGAGACCGGGAAGGCCCACGGCGCGTTTCCCTCGTGCGGTGAGTCTGCGCAGAACGAGTGCCCGGGCTACCCGTCGCTCGATTCGACGGTGACCACCTGTTTGGCGCAGATGTGGGCCGAGGGTCCGGGCGCGGACTTCCAGCAGCACGGGCACTACATCAACATGTCGAGCAAGAGCTACGGCAAGGTGTCCTGCGGTTTCTACAAGACGGCGGGTGGCTCGGTGTGGGCCATCCAGAACTTCCAGTAAGGCGGAAGGTCAGGGCGCGCAGCCGAGCGCCACATCCGGCTCTTTCCGGTGCGGATAGGTGAAGGTCGCGACGTAGTCGAAGGCTCCGCCCTGGATCGCGAACTCGATGCTGCCGTCCAAGGTCCCGGACGAATTCGAGGCCTTGAACTGCATCGCCCAGTTCTTGATGGAAATCGTCTGCCCCGTGGCGCTCGCGCTGCCAGCCACCTTGACCAGCTGCATGTCCATCGGGCCTGACGCGAGGTAGCTCGAGAGCAGCGTGGCCGGGCTCTCGAGCTCGTAGACGATGGTGCTGGTCTCGCGCTCGTCGCTCATCAGGATCTTGGTCTCGAGCAAGATGCTGGCGCCCAGGTTCTTCGAGATCGTGGCAAGGTCGGTCTGGATCGTGCCGTCGGCACCCGGCTCGAGCCCCAGCAGCTCGAAGCCCTTGGCCGTGCCCTGGAAGGCGATCGACAGGCTGGTCTTGGCCTCTCCGTTGGTGTTGATGCTCGCCTTGGCCTCGAGCTCGGCGCTGGTGAAGTAGTTGGCCACGTTGAACAGATCGAAGTCGATCACGTCACCGGCCTTTCCGAAGCTGGTGTCCTTGGCCAGCTTCAGCGTGATCTCCATCTGCGTGCCGGCGGCATACCGGCCCTTGCCGACATAGACGAAGCCGCTGGGCTCGGTCGAGTTGCCGCTCGCGGCGTTGACCAGGACCTCGACCAACGTGATGGTGAAGGCAGCAGACAGGCCACCGCAGATCACCATCTCGTGACAGCTGTCCTTGAAGTCGCGGGCGATCTGCAGCTCGGCTTCGACGTCGCCCTTCACGCACGCCTCGATGCCGGGGTGCGCGGGGTCGTCGAGCGCGCTGATGGGGGGCGCGGTGTTCTCGGGGTCTTGGGGACCCTGGGGCATGTTGCAGGCGCCCATGAGCAGCAGTGCCGAGCAGGCGAGGTGGGTGAGGTGTCGAAGCATGGCGATCTCCCGGGTGAAGCAAGGGGCTGTCGATCGGTGCTACGGCGGGCCGAACCAGCCGCTTCCTTCGCGCCCGCTCAGGGCGAAAGCTCGCGTGTTTTCCGGGGGTTCGCCGCGTGAACGGTGGGCTTCGGGTGTGGTGGGTTTGCGACACCGGGGCTTTCCGTGACGGCGCGTCTCGTGTCAAACACCCGTCGTGTCTTCGTCGAGCCGGCCGCCGCCGGCGAGTGAGTGGGCCTCGAGCCCGACCGCGCTGCTGCTCGGTGCCTACGTCATCGCACATGTGGCCATGGTGTTCTCTGCCGGCCGCGCAGAGATCGCGTCGGCCTCGAGCGAGACCTTGATGCGCTTCGGCGCCAACTACGCGCCGCTGGTGCGAGAAGGCCAGCTGCACCGCCTGATCGCGTCGATGTTCTTGCACATCGGTCTCTTGCACTTGTGTCTCAATGCGGCGGCGCTGGTCTCCATCGGCCCGACCCTGGAGCGCGACTACGGGCGCTTCACCTTCGTCGCGATCTATCTCGCCTCCGGTCTCGCCGGCTCGGTCGCGTCGGTGCTCTGGCATTTCGCCAGCCCGGTGGTCTCTGCCGGCGCTTCTGGCGCGCTGTGTGGCGCCATCGCCGCGGGCGCCGTGTACGCCCACCACGCCCGGCGCCCGGCCGAAATGCGCATGCTGCTCGCGTGGGCGGCCGCCACGCTGGCGTTCGGCGCGCTGGCTGGCGCCGACAATGCGGCACACGTCGGCGGACTGATTGCTGGCGTGCTTCTCGGGCTTTCTGCGCGGAAGCGCGCGCCCCGGGCCAGCCAGGCGCAGACGCCCGCTCTGGTGGTGCTGGGGGTGGTGGTGCTGGCCTTCAGCGGTTCGGTGCTCACACGACGGGCGTCGGACACGGCCGCCGCCGCCGTGAACCGCGGGGTCGATCTGGCTCAGGGCGGCGATCTGGAGCAGGCGGTGGCGGCCTATCGCCGCGCGATCGAGCTCGAGCCGAAGGACGCCATCGCTCACTATGACCTGGGTCTGGCGCTGGAGCGGCTCGGGCAGTTCGACGCGGCGCTCGTCCACTTCGCCCGCGCCCATGAGCTCACGCCGAACGACCAGCACCGCCGGGGTTTGGTCGGCGCCCACATCAATCACGGCGTCGCGCTGGCCGAGCGCGGCGACGGCGCCGCGGCCATCGCTGCCTATCGCCGTGCGCTCGCCATCGACGACACCAGCGCGAACGCGCACCGCAACTTGGGCCTTGCGCTCGACGACGCGGGCGACCGGGCCGGCGCCATCGCCGAGCTGAGGCGTTCCGCCGAGCTGGCCCCGACCGCCGAGATGAAGGGCGCGCTGGCATCGCTCTTGGTCAAAGACGCCATCCAGATGGCGCGCGACAAGAAGCACGCGGAAGCCGTCGTCCGCTACCGCGAAGCGATCTCGTTCGACCCCACCGAGTGGCGCACGCACTACAACCTGGGGCTCGCGCTGCTCGAGCTGGGCGAGTCGGCCCAGGCCGTCTCGGCACTGGAGCAGGCCCAGGAGCTCGAAGACTCGGAAGAGGTCCGGAAGCTGCTTTCGCAGGCGATCGAAGCGCGACGCGACAGCCGGGCCGACGCCGGGGATCTGGGCGGGGCCCTGGACGATCTCTCACGCGCGACCCTGCTCCGGCTCCAGGCGGCTCCCGACGCCGGCAGGTAGCTCACGGTAGGGGCTTGGGCTCGCCGGTGTAGTCTTCGCCGACCGACAGCTTCGCGTCTTCGCCCCGCTCGAGCACGGCCCACCGCAACCGCTCGGCGGTCGGCTTGTCCACCGGCCCAAGCGCCAGCGCGAAGCGCCGGTCCCCCGACGAACGGGTCTCGAACAGCTTGGCCGGAACGTCGGTCAGCACGAATCGCCGTCGGTGCGCGGACAGAGCCGCCGGCGACGCGTCGCGACGGAGCTCGACGAAGTGCGCGTCGTCGAGGAAGGCCGACACCACCCCCAGCTCGTCACCCGTGGCGCTCTTCGGCCGGAGCGACAAGCCTTTGCACAAGAGTGTGGGGTTGATCAGCACCGGGCTTCGCCACTCGCCTGCCGGCGAACCCCCGGCGGCCTTGGGTCGCACCTCGAGCACGAAGCCCGCCACGAAGTCTTGCGCGCTCGCGACCAAAGGCAGCACCGTCCACTGCTCGGCGCCATCGGAGTTGGCTTGCGCCGCCGCGCACGCCCGCTCCGAGCTGCCGACGCGCACGCACAGCTCGAGTCCGCCGGCGCCGGCTGCCGCCACCACCTTCGCACCTGCCGCGGTGGGGGCGAACGAGCTGAGCCGCAGCCGATAGCGGCTCGTGCCGAGCTCCTCGTTCGAGCAGGCGATGCACTTCCGGCCCGAGCTGCAGCTCGACAGCTCGCTCTTGGCGGCGCCGCACTGCTCGCCGCCGCAGCAGCTCTTGGCGCAGGTCAGCACCGTCGGCAAAGTCAGCGTCTCGGCGGGCGGGGCCGCATCGGCCCGCGACACCGCCGGCTCGCTGGTCGGGACCTGTCCACCGGGCACGGGGCTCTCTCTCCGGCTCCAGAGCAGCGCGGCGGCTGCCGCCGCGCCCACCGCTGCGGCCAGCGTGTGAGAGAGCCAGGGGTGTCGGCGCCGGCGCTCGTCGGCCAGCGCGACCACCTTCGGCCCCGGCGCGGGCGCCTCGGCGCGGAGCTGCCGCAGGCTCTCCGGTAGCTCGCCCTCGAATTCGTCGCCTTCGGCCTCGGCGCGCTCCACTTCCGCGTCCGAGGTCGGCAAGAGCTCGCCTCGCTTGGCGAAGGCGTCTGCCAAGAGCTCCTCGACCAGCGCCTCGTCGTCGTTCTTGCGGGTCATGGCACGCTCTCCTGTCCCAGGCCTCGGGTGACGAAGTCCGTCAGCTTCTTGATCGCGCGGCTGCGGATGGCGCGGATGTTCTCGTTGGTGGTCCCCCACCGGGCGGCCAGCTCTGCCGAGACGGCGTTCGGCAGTCGCTGGGCGTCCCCCGCACGGTGGTAGAGCGCGGTGATGCGCAGCACGTCTTGCTCGCGCTCCGACAGCGTGTCGAGCCCTGCCGTGATCAGATCGAGCTCGCGGGACGGTCGAGGCGCTTCGTCGATGGCTTCGCACGACAGCCGCTCCAAATACGGCGACGCGGACACCTCTCGAAACCGCTCGAGGTGATCGGCGAGCAGGTGCTGCGCCACGCGACCCAGCCACGCGCGTGTGCGCCGTCGAAGGTGCTCGGGGTCGTCGACGTCGGCGGCTCGAAAGGTGTGCGCGCGCTCGAAGGCACGGTGAAAGGTCTCTTGCACCAGATCTTCGGCGCCGATGCCGGCCAGCGCCAAGAGCTTCGACTGCTGCTTGTGCAGCACGCCGTACAGATAGCGGACGTGGCGGGCGTAGAACATCGCCTGCGCGCGGCTCTTCTCGCTCGGGTCGACCGAGCTCGAGCCGACTGCTTCGAGCAGCTCGGCGTCGCTTGGCTCGGGCAGGGCGGTCATGAGCGTGGACAGGACTAACACCGCCTTACGGCGAACCGTGACAGACCCGAAAACCAGCGAAGATCATGCCAGATCTGCCGCGGGGGGCCCGCGGCGCGGGCCCGGCGGGCGCTGTCACGGATCCCGGTATCTGCTGCACGATGGAAGATCCGAAGGCGCTCGTTCTTGCGTTCGTGCTCGCTCTGGTCGCCGGCTGCAGCGCGCGCGGGCCCGAGTTGCGCGTGGTGTCGAGCACCGCCCCGTCGGTGGTCGCCACGCCGCGCGAGCGGCTCGCGAAGGTGACGGCGCCGAAGCTGCCCATGCCGCCCGAGGTGCAAGCCAAGACGCCGACCGAGCCGCGGGCATGCTCGTTCGACGACGCCGAGAAGAACCCGCCGGGCTTCTATCCGTCGGACGCTTGGCCCAAAGGCGAGGTGGTTCTCACCTTCGACGACGGGCCGCATCCGGGCAAGACGCCGAAGGTGCTGGACCTCTTGAAGAAGCACGGCATGCCGGCCACCTTCTTCTTGGTGGGCCGCGCCATCAACCGCGATACCTACCCCCTGGTGCAGCGCATGGTCGCCGAGGGCCACACGCTGGCGTCGCACAGCTACAACCACGACGTCGGCATGGCGGTGCGCAATCACGGCGAGCGCAGCGTCGAGTACATCCGTGGTCAGCACGAGGTGACGCAGATCCTGATCGACCTGGCGCTGGTGGCGAAGTCGAAGGACGACTTCGATGCGCTCTTCGTCCGCGTCTTCGAGCAGAAGGCCGGGCAATACCTGTCCGGGGGGTCGCTCCGGACCGGCTGGCAAGGCTTCGCCGCGCGGCATGCAGAGGTGCTGACCGAGCGGGGCTTCGCCGACGGTCGCCGGCCGTACGCCGTCGTTCATTCGCGCCCCCCCGCAGGCACGCCCTACGTGGGCCTCTCGACCCCAGCGCAGAAGAAGCTGTACGACGCCGCGCTGGCGCGGCTCGGCCTGTTGAACGTGATGTGGCACGGCGAGTCCGGCGACACGAACGCGGCGCGCAAGTACGACTACGCATACTTGACGGCGAACCTCGCGCACTTCTCCAAGAAGGGCGGAGTGATCCTGATCCACGATTACGTCCGGACCGACGCGCTGTCGGCGGCGCTGGCCAGCATGGCCGGCGACCCGAACGTGCGCGTGGTGCCGATCGAGGCCGCGGTGCAGCGCAAGTACGGCTGTGCTTCGGTCCAGATCGCCGCTGCGCTCGGCGGGCGCGAGGCCCGGCGGGCCACCGCGGCGCGCTGACGACGTGGTAGCGTCACGGGGATGCGAATCCCCGCGCTGGTTCTCGGGTTGGTGCTCTCGGCAAGCGGCTGTGACGACCCGGGGCGCTGCAAGGCCGCGCCCGAGTGCGTGAAGCACGGCAAGTGCACGCCGAACGAGCGCGGAGCCTGTGCTGCCGGTTCGGACCAGGACTGCAAGGGCTCGGACGGCTGCAAGGCCAGCGGGCAGTGCAGCGCCAAGGCCGGCAGTTGCGTGGTGGCCACGGACGCCGACTGCCAGGCCAGCGCCGACTGCAAGGGCCGGAAGCTGTGCAGCGCGCAGCAGGGCAGCTGCGTGAACCTCGAGACCATGGTCGACCCCCAGTGCGCGAAGACCTGCGCGGTGGACGGGCTGTGCGTGTCACGCGACGGGCGCTGCGTGGCGCTTTCGGCGCTGCACTGCGCCGGGGGCAGCAACGACAAGCCCGAGAAGGAAAGCCCCTGTCTTCGGCTCGGGCACTGCACGGCGAAGGGCGGCGCTTGCCAGGCGGCTTCCGACAAGGATTGCGCCGAGGCCGCGGTCTGCAAGAAAGACGCTCAGTGCACCGCCGCCGACGGCCGGTGCGTGGCGAACGCCGAGGCCTGCAAGGGTTCGAAGGCGTGCGAGAACGACGGCAAATGCGCCGAGAAGGGCGGGGTGTGCGTCGCCGGTGTCGCCGCGGACTGCCAGAAGTCGGCGCGCTGCAAGCTGGAGGGCGCTTGCTCGATGAAGGCGGGTGCATGCGTGGCGGCCTCGAGCGCCGACTGCGCGCGCTCGTCGGTGTGCGCCCAGGTCAAGCGCTGCCTGTTCAAGGACGGGGCCTGCGTCTCGGCCGGAAGCGGGAAGGCCCCGGCGTCGAGCGACCCGCCGGACAAGACGCGGAAGACCACGATCGACGGCATCTGGTGAGCGCGACGGCGCGCTCTCACTGGCGGCGGCTCTTCGCTTGCTCGTTCCAGAAGGGGAACGCTTCGTCCAGATAGATCTCGCGTGCGCCGTGGCCCGTGCGGTGCTCTGCGATGCGCACCGGCCACCGGGCGCCCTCCAGCAGCTTGCCCAGCTCGCGGGCGCTCTGCCCCACGGTGTCGTACAGGCCATACCCGATGTACATCGGTCGCGGCGCGAGCTGATGCAGCGCGGGCTCGAGCACCCGGGTCCCTCCCGACATGGCGCCATAGCCATCGACGTCGATGGCGCCACGCTGAGCCAGCGTGGCCACGAAGTAGGCACCCGAGGACGAGCCGGCGAGATACACGCGCTCGAAGCGCACCCCGGTGGCCGCCTCGAGTTCGCGCCGGGCGCCGACGATGCGCTCGACCAGCTCGGGCCCATGCCGGCGATAGGTGTCGGGCGACGTCGGCCACCCCCACCATTTCGCGACCTCTTTGGGCGTAAGCCCCTGGTTGCCGCGAGGCATCAGCGCTGCAGCGTTGGCGCGGCGCGACGCATTGGCGACCACTGCCTGATAGTTGGTCTTCTGAACGCTGCTCTTGTCGGGGGGAACGACGCCGTGCAGGTAGATCAGCAGGGTGGTGGTCGGCGCGTCGGGCAGGAAGTAGCAGGCGTCGGTGCGGAGCCCCCGGACGGACTCGGTGCACCAGTCGGTCGCGACGTCCGAGGGTGTTCGTGGCGGCCACGCAGGGGGGGGGGCCTCGGCGGAGGGTGGCAGCGGCGCCGGCTCGGCGGGCCGCCGGGCTGGGGGCTCTGGGGCCGCCGCCGGCGCGAGGGCGGGGCGCGGCGCCGTCGGTTCGGCGCAGGCCGACGCCAAGCACAGACAGCACAGCGCGCGGAAACGAGCCATCGGTGACCGGATTTTAGCCAACGGCGCCGCTTCGGACCAAGCGATCGTCCCAAGCCGGCCAGTTTCGGGTTAGGAAGCCCCCATGAAGACGGTGGTCGGCGGCGAAGTCGTCGCGGCGATGTTGGCTCAAGAAGGTGTCGAGAAGGTCTTCGGCATCGTGGACGGGACGTACCTGGGGCTGTACGCGAGCTTCGAGAAGTACGGCATCGAGCTGGTCTCTCCCCGCCACGAGACCTGTGCGGCGCACATGGCCGGGGCCTACGCCCGGCTCACCGGCAAGCTGGGTGTGTGCATGGCCAGCAACGGGCCGGGGGTCGCGAACATCTTGCCCGGGGTGGCGGTGGAGAACGGTGAGGGCAACCGCGTGCTGCTCATCACCAGCTGCCGCCGGCAGGGGATCGCCTACCCGGATCGCGGTGGGACGTTCCAGTACTTCGACCAGGTGGGCGTCACCCGCCCGATGACCAAGTGGAGCGGCGCGGCCCCGACCTTCGAGCGCATCCCCGAGATGATGCGTCGCGCGTTCCGCATCTCTTACCGGGGGCGCCCCGGTGTGGTGCACGTGGACATTCCAGAGAACGTCTTCAACGGCACCTTTACCACCAGCGAGGCATTTGCTACCGAGCCTCGGTCGTACCGTTGTGTCACGCCCCTCGCCCCGGCCCGGGCGGACGTCGAGAAGATCGCCGAGCTGATGCTCGCCGCCGAACGGCCCTTGATCCACGCCGGCAGTGGCGTGGTTCACGCGCGGGCATTCGAGGAGCTGCTCAGCGTCGCCGAGTTGCTCCGCGCGCCGGTCAGCACCAGCTGGGGCGCACGGGGAGCGATTCCCGAGAACCACGCGCTGGCGCTGCCGACCAACGCGCTCGAAGCGGTTCAAGCCGCTCGTGCCAGCTCGGACTGGGTGCTGGTGCTCGGCTCTCGCATGGGCGAGACCGACTTCTGGGGCAAGGCGCCGTACTGGGGCAAGCGCGGCGAGCAGCGCTTCATTCAGGTGGACAACGACGAGGAGATCCTGGGGTTGAACCGGCCGGTCGAGCAGTGCGTGCTGGCCGACTGCCGGCAGTTCCTGGCCGCGCTGGCGGACGTGCTGGGCAAGCGCCCGCTGGCTCAGGATGCAGTGAAGCGTCGGGACGCTCGCGCGGCAGAGCTGGGGCAGCTGCGGACCAGCGCGGTCAGCGAGCTCGGAGCCGCGCTCGAGAACCGGTCGGCTCCGATGCCGCCGGCACACGTCCCCCACACGCTGCGGAAGCTGATCGAGGACGACGCCATCGTCGTGGTCGACGGAGGCAACACCGCCGTCTGGGCGCAGTTCTTCCACGAGGTGCGGGTGCCGAACACCTTCCTCGGCACCTTCAAGCTGGGCATGCTGGGCGCCGGCGTGGCCCAGGCGCTGGGCGCTCAGGTGGCGCAGCCGAAGCGCCGGGTGGTGTGCGTGATCGGCGATGGGGCCATGGGCTTCCACGCCCAAGAGCTGGAGACGGCAGTGCGCCAGAAGCTGCCGGTGACCTTCATCGTGCTCTGCGATCGCCAGTGGGGCATGGTCAAGCTGACGCAGCAGGTGGGGCTCGGCGGCATGCGCGAGGTTCTGGGCAGCGAAGCCCAGGGCACGATCAACACCGACTTCGCCGAGATCCGCTTCGACGACCTGGCGCGCAGCATGGGTGCTCACGGGGAGCGCGTGGCGTCGCCCGACGAGCTGCCGGCCGTCCTCCGCCGTGCCCTCGATTGCGGCGGTCCGGCGGTGGTGCACGTCGACGTCGATCCCATGCTGCACCTTTGGGCCCCGGGCCTGCAGCTGTTCAAGGACATGCACCAGGAGCCGGCCGGCGGATGAGCGAGCGCCGCTCGGTCCTGGTCACGGGCGCGGCGGGGTACATCGGCGGGCTCGTGGTGCGCGCGCTGGCAGAGCGCCGGCCCGAGCTGGCGGGTCTGGTCGCGCTCGACGTGCGCGAGCCGCCCCCCGCTGCACGGCTGGCCGGCGTGGCCTACGTGAACATGAGCGTGTGCGACGCCGCGCTCGCGGCGGTGATCGCCGAGCACCGCGTCGACACCGTGGTTCACCTGGCTTCGATCCTGAAGCCGCCGCCGGGCAAGAGCGAGGACTTCGCGTACCAGGTCGACGTCGAAGGCACGCGGAACGTCCTTCAGGCATGCGCCCACCACCACGTGAAGAAGCTGGTGGTCACCACCAGCGGCGCAGCCTATGGCTATCATGCCGACAGCCCCGCTTGGCTCAGCGAGACCGATCCGATCCGCGGCAACGAAGAGATCGCGTACAGCCGCCACAAGCGCCTGATCGAGAACGACCTGGAGTCGTACCGCGAGAAGCACCCCGAGCTGGCCCAGCTGATCTTCCGGCCCGGAACGGTGATCGGCGCCGGTGTCTCGACTCCGGTGACCGAGCTCTTCGAGAAGAAGGCCATGATCGGCGTGCT
>Ga0138256_10003591_pt1 | contig 16473 bp, 12 predicted proteins | sample KNB2016incub_MG_FD_105486 | JGI IMG/M metagenome (GOLD analysis project Ga0138256, IMG submission 105486) | Active sludge microbial communities from wastewater in Klosterneuburg, Austria - KNB2014incub_MG | ecosystem: Engineered > WWTP > Activated sludge > Unclassified | place: Austria... | reverse complement strand
GCTGCAACCTCACGCGCGGATGCGCAGCGCGCCGGCCAGCACGCGCGCGCGGATCGGCAGCCGCCCGGGCGTCTCGCCGTCCATGTCGATCAGGACGCGCGCCGAGGCGCCGAGCGGCTCTGCCTCGACCACCTTGCCGCGGGTCACGTGCACCTTGGCGTGCTCGGGGTGCGTCCCGCGGTAGATCTTGGGAGAGAGCAGCAACGTCTCGGCGCGTCCGACGTCGCCGAGCGCCACCACGTCGAACTGGCCGTCCGAAGGGTCGGCGTCGGGGGCGATCATCATGCCCCCGCCGAAGAACCGACCGTTGGCCACCGCCACGTTGAAGATGGGCCCCTCGTGGAAGGGCGCGCCGTCCACCGTCACCCGGACGGGCGCGTTGCGATAGGCGAACATCGCGCGGAGCGTGCCGCTGAAGAACGCCGCCCGGCCGCCCATCCATTTGGGCGTCGAGTTCACGATCCGATCGGTGAGGCCGCCGATGCCGAAGCTGGCGATGTTGAGGAACGCGCGCACCACCCGGGAGCCGTCGTCGGCCACGAGCTCGAGCGCGCCGAGATCCAGCGGGCGCGGGCTGGCGTCCCGCAAGCGCCGCGCGGCCTCGTCGACCCCGTCGCCGAGGCGGAAGGTCTTCCGGAAGTCGCCGCCGGTGCCGGCCGGGATCAGCCCCAGCTCGGGTCCGGCGATGGGGTTTCCGCTCGAATCGACGTAAGCCTGGGCGACCTCGTTCAGCGTGCCGTCGCCGCCCACCACCGCCACGCACGTCACCCCGTCGGCACGCGCCTCGTCCAAGAGCCGTCGAGCGTCACCGGGCGCCCGGGTCTGGACCACGTCGTGGGCCAGGCCCACCCGCTCGAGCGCGCGGGAAATTGCGGGGATCTTGCGCACGGCGTTGCCGGCGCCCGCCTGGGGATTGACGAGGACTCGGAGCTTCAACGGCCTCTCGCCCGTATAGCCCGGAACCGTGCCGGGCGTCTCGCGGATCGGGGCCCGGCGGAAGTCGCGACTTGAACCTGAGAAAAGCGGACGATATCGTTGCTGCACCTCGGAGAGCGGCGTCCGCTCGAAGGGGACTTCTAGAAAGGGCTGAACGAGGATCGCGAAGCATGTCGACCGAGGATGAGCGCAAGCTCTTCATAGCGGGCTTGCCGGATTCCATGACCGAGGACGTGCTGCGGCAGCTGTTCGAGGCGACCGGTGGAACGGTCGTCAACGTGACGTTGCCCAAGCACCGTGACACCGGCCGCCCACGCGGTTTCGGATTCGTCACCCTCGCAACATCCGATCAGGCGGCCGCGGCGCGTGACCAACTCGACGGGTCGCTGCAAGCGGGCCGCTCGATCTCCGTTCGCCCGTTCCAGTCCGAACCACCGCGTCGTGATGCTCGCAGCGAGGCCCCCGGCGGCCCCGTCAGCAGCGCGAACACCGGCGATCGCACGCTTTACGTGGGCAATTTGCCTTACGACGCGGCGCAGGCCGATCTCGAAGCGATCTTCGCCGAGCACGGCGTTGCGCCGGTGGTGCGCATCCACCTGCCGGTGGGCCCCGACGGCCGCATGCGCGGTTTCGGGTTCGTCACCATGGGCAGCGCCGAGGCAGCGAACGAAGCCATCACGGCGCTGCGCGGCGTCGAGATGAAGGGCCGCGGGCTGATGGTGAACATCGCGCACCCGCGCGGCGACCGCCCGCCCATGAGCGGCGGTGATCGGCCCGGCTTCGGTGGCGGCGGCTTTGGTGGCGGCGGCGGCTTCGACCGCGGCGGGCCACCGCGCAGCGGCCCGCCGAGCGGCGGCTACCCCGACTTCCCGTCGGCTCCGCCCGCGGACGCGAGCCGTGGCGGCGAGCGGCGCGGCCCGCCGGGCGGCGGCGGCGGCGGTCCCGCGCCGGCTCCGGACTGGGAAAAGAAGAAGAAGAAGCGCGGGAAGCTCGACCAGGGCGGCGCCAAGAAGGGCCGCGAGAACCGCAAAGACTGGGAAGACTGGGACGAAGACTGAGCCTCCGCGGCGGAAGGCCCCTGTTTTCTCCTGTCCTCGCTGACCGGCCCGCTGGCCGCAGCGGCAATCTGCGCCGATTGCCTGCGGCGTCGCCGGCGTGCTACGACGGCAGGCCCGTTTTCCCCAGCGTCGGGGAGGTCCGGGTGGGATGGTCCCATCCGCGTCCGCCCGAGAAGTGACCGATGATTTTCGACTGGCTCTACGGCCTGTTCTCGAACGACCTCGCCATCGATCTGGGGACGGCGACGACCCTCATTTACGTGAAGGGCAAGGGCATCGTCAGCTGCGAGCCCAGCGTGGTCGCCGTGCAGCGCGACGCTCGAGGCGACAAGAAGGTCCTGGCGGTCGGCCGCGAGGCCAAAGAGATGCTCGGCCGGACCCCGGGGAACATCCAGGCCATCCGGCCGCTCCGGGACGGCGTGATCGCGGACTTCGAGATCACCGAGGCGATGCTTCGCTACTTCATCGCTCGGGCCCACAACCGCCGCACGCTGGTCAAGCCGCGGATCATCATCTGCGTGCCCTTTGGCATCACCGAGGTCGAGAAGCGCGCCGTGAAAGAGAGCGCGGAGAGCGCCGGGGCGCGCGAGGTCTACTTGATCGAAGAGCCGATGGCGGCCGCCATCGGGGCGGGGCTGCCGATCACCGAGCCCAGCGGCAACATGGTGGTGGACATCGGCGGCGGCACCACCGAGGTCGCGGTGATCTCGCTGGCAGGCATCGTCTATTCGCAGAGCGTGCGCGTGGGTGGCGACAAGATGGACGAGGCCATCGTCGCGTACATGAAGCGCAAGTACAACCTGGCGATCGGCGAGCAGTCGGCCGAGCGCATCAAGATCACCATCGGAAATGCCTATCCGCTCGACCAGCAGCTGACCATGGAAGTGAAGGGCCGCGACATGGTGGCCGGCATTCCCAAGACCGTGGTGGTCAACTCGGACGAGATCCGCGAGGCGCTGGCGGAGCCCATCAACGCCATCGTCGAGGCGGTGCTGGTGGCGCTGGAGCGAACGCCGCCCGAGCTTGCCGCCGACATCGTGGACAAGGGCGTGGTGCTCACCGGCGGCGGCGCCCTGCTCAAGAACATCGACGTGCTGTTGCGGGACGAAACCGGCCTTCCGGTCATGGTCGCCGACGACCCGATCAGCGCCGTGGTGCTCGGCAGTGGCAAGACGCTGGACCACATCGAGCTCTTGAAGGAAGTGACGATCGGTTGATCGTCGGCGCTCGCTCGAACGCGCCCAGGAGGTCTTCGTGAGCTCGCTCCGCCGCTACCGCGACATCATCATCGTGGTGCTGCTGCTGGCGGTGCCGTTCTTCTTCCTGCGCGCCAGCATCCGCCGGCCGGAAGAGATGAGCGTGGTGGACCGCACCATCATGCGCGTCGCAGCGCCCCTCGAGTACGTGTCGGCGGCGCTGGCCCGCGGCATCTCGTCGCTGGTGGGGGACTATGTCTACCTGGTCGACGTCAAGAAGGACAACGACAAGCTGGCCTACGAGAACGCTCGGCTGCGCGCCGAGGTGCGCCAGCTCAAGAGCGCCGAGGCCGAGAACGTGCGCTTGCGCCGCCTCTTGAACCTGCGCGAGACGATCGCCGCCGAGACCGTCAGCGCCGTGGTGATCGGAAAAGACACGACCGAGTACTTCCGCGTGGCGCACGTCACCCTGGACAACCCCGGGGTACAGGTGAAGCCCGGCATGCCGGTGCTGTCGTTCGATGGCACGGTGGGCACCGTGCTGCGCGTGGCCGGCGACAAGGTGGACGTCGAGCTGACGGTGGACAGCGGCTTCGGAGTGGACGTGACCGTCGAGCGCACAGGAGCGCGGGGCTTCGTCCGCGGCGTGGGCGATCGTAGCCGCTACGGCGTCCGGGTCGAGTACGTGCAGCGCAGCGACGAGGTGAACGTCGGCGACGTGCTGCTCACCAGCGGTGTGGGCTGCCGCTTCCCCAAGGGGGTGCCGGTGGCCCGGGTGAACAAGGTCGTCAAGCGGGACTTCGGCATGTACCAGTCGGTCGAAGCCGAGCCGACGGTGGACTTCTCTCGTCTCGAGGAGGTCATCATCGTGCTCTCGGACTCGAAGGACTGCGAGGCCAAGAGCGGCGGGCAACGCCGGCCGAGGGCCAAGCTCTGAGGCGGCCATGCGCAACGCCGCTTTCGTCGCCACGGGCGTGGTCCTGATCCTGATCCAGGCCAACCTGTACCGGGCGCTCGGCTGGCTTCACCTGAACGGCGCCACCCCCAGCCTGGTGTTGCCGCTGGTGATCTTCCTGGGCGTCCACGAGCACTCGATGGCACGCGGGGCGCTCATCGCGTTCGGGCTCGGGTACTTCCTCGACGTGGTGGCGTCGGCGCCGATGTGGCTGTTCACCTTCGTGACCGTGGCCAACTGGTGGCTCTCGCGGGTGGCCGGGGTGAGGCTCACCGCGCAGACGTTCATCACGCGCATGTCGCTGGGTTTCGTGTTCTCGCTGACCGAAGCCGCCATGGTGCTGATCTTGCTGGCGGTGTTCGGCTCGGACACGCGTCGCCCCCTCGAGATCGGGCACATCGTCTTGCCCCGGGCGATTGCCACGGCGCTGTTCGCGCCGATCGTGTTCCACATCGCCCAGCGGATCCACCAGAGCACGCAGCCCGTCCACGGCGGCGCCGAGGGAGCCCAGCGGTGAGCATCCTCGTCCAGCGCTCGGACGTGGGCGAGTTCCGGCGGCGCTATCGCTGGATGGTGCTGGTCATTCTGGGTGGGTTCTTGCTCTTGCTCGGCCGGCTGGTGCAACTGCAGATCGTGGAGGGGGACCTGCACCGGGCGCAGGCGCGTCGCAACATCATCGGCGAGCTGTCGCTGGCCACCACCCGCGGCGTGATTCGCGACGGCCAAGGCCAGGTCCTGGCGGCCAATCGGCCCAGCTACAACGTCTACGCCGTGCCCGAGCAGGTCGACATGGAGAAGACCTGGCCGCGCGTGGTGCAGCTGATGGCGCTGGACGACGGCGAGAAGGAGGAGCTCACCAAGAAGCTGCTCGACGCGCGCGCGGCCGGCGGGACGCGCCCCTCGCAGCAGACGCTCTTGCGCGTGGACGTGGATCGCGACGTGGTGGCGGCGCTCGAGACCCACGAGGACGACCTGCGCGGCATCGACGTGGTGCCGGTGCCGGTGCGCTACTTCCCCCACGGTGAGCTCGGCGCCCACCTGATCGGCTACATGCGCGAGATCGACCCCGAGACCTTGGCGCGGTTCGAGGGTCGGGGGTATCGGGCCGGCGACCAGCTGGGCGCGGTGGGGGTCGAGCGCCGCTGGGAGAGCTACCTGCGCGGGCAACGCGGCTGGCGCAAGGTGCTGCGGGGCATCAACAAGCGGGCGGCGCGTGAGGACCTCGAGCCGAAGTACCTGGAAGAGCCGCGGCGGCTCGAGCCCGTGCCCGGCCGTGACGTGTCGCTGACCGTGGACATCGAGCTCGAACGCGCGATCGAGAAGGCGATGCGCGGGCAGCTGGCCGGCGCCGTGGTGGTGGTCGACGTGCGCACCGGGCGCTTGCTGGCGGCCGTCTCCAAGCCCAGCTTCGACCCCAACGTGGTTTCGGGCGGCACCGGCATGCGGGCGGTGCGGGACTCGTTCCGCCGGCTGTACGCCGACCCGCTCCGGCCCACGCTGGACAAGACCATCTCGGCCGCGTATCCGCCCGGCTCCACCTACAAGCCCTTCTCTGCGCTGGCGTCGCTGGCCGACGGGCTGATCACGCCGCAGACCCAGGTGAACTGCCGCGGCGGCTACGAGTACGGTCGGCGCTTCTTCCGCTGCACCGGCGTGCACGGCACCGTGAACCTGCACGAGGCCATCGTGCGCTCGTGCAACACCTACTTCTACCAGGTGGGCGAGGGCATCCACATCGACCGCCTGGCCAAGATCGGCCTCGACTTCGGCTTCGGCGTGAAGACCGGCATCGGCGTGAACCCCGAAGCGCGCGGGCGCATGCCCACCCGCGCCTGGTACACCCGGCGCTACAAGGGCGCGTTCCGAGGCGGCTTCACCTTGCTCGCCTCCATCGGGCAGGGCGCTGCCACGGTCACCCCGCTCCAGCTGGCGCTGGCCTACGGCGCCCTGGCGAACGGCGGAACCCTCTACCAGCCGCAGGTGGTTCGCAGCATCGAGACCAGCGACGGCACCGTGGTCCAGGAGTTTCCGCCGCGCGTGCGCCGGATGGTGACCGTGAACGAGGACCATCTCTCGCGGGTCAAGGCCGGCCTCACGGGCGTGGTGGTCGAACGCGAAGGCACCGCCTTCCACGAGACGTTGACGGGCACCGACATGGCCGGCAAGACCGGAACGGCGCAGGTGAGCCACGTCACGCCCCGCGGCGTCGACCCCGAGAAGGTCTGGTACTTCAACCGCGACCACGCATGGTTCGCGGGCTATGCGCCGGCGCGCTCGCCGGAAATCGCGTTCGTGGTCCTGGTCGAGCACGGCGGCGCCGGCGGAAAGAACGCCGTGCCCATCGGCTCACGCTTGGTGCGCGACTGGGAGAAGCTCAAGGAGAAGCGCGCCACCGCCCGTGCCTCGGCGCGCCGCCCGCCGCCCAAGAAGGAGCCCGACGATGGCTCGCGGTGATCGCATCTCGTTCCGCGGGGGCGCGCAGGTGGACGCCCCGCTGCTCTTGGCCATCGTCGCGGTCGCGACCATGGGCGTGGTCAACCTGTACAGCGCGACCAGCGTGTACGTGGAAGCGGGCAAGCGTGCCGCCCTGGCCGACATCTACGTGTCGCAGGTCTACTGGTTCGTGGTGGGCGGCCTCTTGGCCATGCTGGTGGCGGCCATCGACTATCGCCACTTCGAGCGCCTGGCGTACTTCTTCTACGCCGGGGGCATCGTCTCGCTCGGCCTGGTGTTCGTGCTCGGCGCCGACATCCGCGGTTCGTCGCGCTGGATCCAGATCGGGAGCTTCAACTTCCAACCGAGCGAGTTCATCAAGATCTTGATCATCTTGGTGGTCGCCAAGTACCTGCACGACGACCCGAAGACCGAGCCGCGAACGCTGCTCGACCTGGCGCCCGCCGCGGGCCTGGTGGGCCTTCCAGTGATCTTGGTGATGGCGCAGCCGGATCTCGGAACCTCGCTCATCTATCTGCTCACCGCTGCCAGCATGCTGGCCATGACCAAGGTGCGCGCCCAGAGCGTGGCCACCCTGGTGGTCACCGGGGTCGCCGCCGTGCCGCTGGCGTGGAAGTACGTGCTCAAGGACTATCAGAAGAACCGCATCACCAGCTTCCTCGACCCCGAGCACGACAAGACCGGCATCGGCTGGCACGCCTTCCAGTCGCGCACCGCCATCGGCAACGGTGGGCTGACCGGAGAGGGCTTCATGCAGGGCACGCAGAACCAGTTCGGGTTCGTGCCCGATCAGTACTCGGATTTCCCCTTCGCCGTGTTCGCCGAAGACTGGGGAATGTTCGGCTGCGTGCTCTTGCTCGCGACCTATTGCTTCGTCTGCATCTGGGCCGTTCACGTGGCGTCGCAGTCGAAGGACCGCTTCGGGGCAGCGCTGGCGGTGGGGGTCGGTGCGATGTTCTTCTGGCACACGTTCTTCAACGTGGGCATGGCGGTGGGCATCTTGCCGGTGGTCGGCATCACGCTGCCGCTGTTTTCCTACGGCGGCTCGAGCGTGGTGACCATGCTGATCGGCCTCGGCCTGCTCATGAGCGTGTCGATGCGGCGCTGACGACCGGCGTCAGTCCACGCGCACCCAGACCTCGAGCGTGCCGACGCGGTCCCCGAAACGCGTGGCGTAGCTCGAGTCGCGCCGATAGCGCCGCGGCAGCCAGTCGTCCAAGAACCGATCGACGATGGTGCGCGCCGCGCTGTTGCTGTTCCAGTGCGCGAACATCAGGGCCCACAGGTCGCGCTCGGCGGGCCGGACCACCACCACCTTGGGCAGGTCGCGCTCGAGCCGAGCCAGATCTTCTGCCAAGAGGCGCGGGGCGTACTGATCGACGAACACCACCGCGCCGCGCAGGGCCGGGCGCGGGCGCTGGATCAGCCCGACGATTTGCAGGTCCTCCGGCAGCACGAGCACCGTGTCTCGCTCGCCGGTCAAGGCATGCACCCGCTCTGCCGCCTGGACGATGGGCAGCGCGCCTTCTTGAACGTACAGGCCGCCCCAGTTGCCGTGGCGTCCGATGGGGAACTGGGCAGCCAGCGCTCGGTCGAGCCGCGACGAGAACAGCGAGGCCACCGCCAGCGCGAACACGCACAGCTTGGCCCGCGGCAAGGCTGCCAGGTCGAAGGCGGCGAACAGGAAGGCGAACGCGATGGGGATGATCGGGTTCGGGTCGTAGAACAGCCGGAGCTCGGTCGACGACAGGTTGTGGGCGAAGCTGATGCACAGGGTGATCAGCGCGAGGGCATTCCACGCCTGGGCGCGCTCTCTGTGTTGGCCCGCGCCCTCACCGGCGCGCGACAGGTGCGCCACCCCGAGCACGCACACGAACATCACGCCGAACCCGGGGACGAAACGCAGGCGCTCGGTCCAGAACGCGATCCCCTCCGGAAGCCGGGGGACCCGCGCGGCGATCAGCCACGTGGCCGTGCCGAAGGCGGCGATGGCCAGCGCCGCGATGGTGACCGCCCGGGTGCGCGTCCAGGGTGCGTCGGCGTCGTGGCCCCCCAGGCAGAGCCCTTGCGGGCGGCGCGCCATCCGCACCAAGACCGCGCCGCACAGGCTGGTGAGGACGAGCGACGCCGGATAGACGGGCGAGGCCAGGAGGAAGAAGCCGACCAGCGAACGCATCGAACGGCTGCCGCCCTTGAGCGAAGGGCCGTCGGTGATCGCCGCCTGCAAGAACGCCGGCACGGACGCGCCCATCGCCCACAGGCCGACGGCCAGAAGGCCTGCGCCCAGGGCCGCCCCCAGCGCCCAGTGCTGCGCGGCGCGCGCCACCGCGGCCCGGGAGTCGCGCGCCTGGATCGCGAGGTAGGCGAACACCAGCGGCCAGCCGGCGAGCGCGCCGAACGCGGTGCTCTGCTTGAAGTACAGCGTCGCCATCGCGAGCACGCCAGCCGCTGCCCAAGCGAGATCTCGGCGGCGGCCGGGCTCCAGCGTCAGCGCCCGCGCGCCGAACGCGACGCTGCTCCAGGCAACGACCGCTGCAGTCTGGTCGTAGGCGCACTCCTTGATGCCGCGAAGCAGGATCACCGAGCTGGCGATCGCCACCAGGACCGAGTTCTCGCGGCTGGTCAGCGGGCGCACCATCGCGTAGCCCAGGGCCGCCAGAAGGATGTGGCAGACGGCGATCAGCCCCAGCTCGTCGAGCAGGCGGGGCGCCCCCGACAGCTGGTGAATGGCGGCGACCAAGAGCAGGCTGCCCGGCGGAATGGGCGCGACGGACTCGGAATACGGGGCGCGGCTGCCGAGCACCTGCTTCGCGATGGGCCCGGACCAGCCGGTGAACTCGATGTCGCCGATCGCGTTATTGATCAGTCGTGGAACGGCGTACGCACTGAAGAGCGAGAGCAGCATCACCAAGAGCACGAGCAGCGCCGGGGTGACGAGGTCGCGCCGACGTGGAGAAGCCGTTCCGCTCATCGAGGCTCGAATCCTGCCATGGTCTCGGTGTTGCCACGCCGGCCGAAGTCGGTATCCTGGCGGGCGGGAGGCGAATCATGGGCATGGGTGCGAGCGCTGCGCGCGCCGGCTTCGCGTTGGTCCTGTCTGGCTTGCTGACTGCGACGTGCGTGTCGAGCAGCGACGAGTCGAGCCTGGCCAGCGGCGGCTCGGGGGGCGCGGACGCATCTCTGGGCGGGGGAGGGGGCACGCCCGGCGGGGGAACCGGCGGCGGCGGCGCGGGCGGCTCGGCAGGAAGCGACTCCGGCGCGAGCGGCGGCGGGGGCGGGGCAGGCGGCGGCTCGGCGGGAGCCGACTCGGCCGCCGGTGGCGCCGGGGCGGGTGGTGCCGGCGGAGCCGGCGGCTCGGGCTCCAGCGGCGGTGCTGGCGGAAGCGGTGGCGCCGGGGGAAGCGGCGGCGCCGGGACGGGCGGCGCCGGGGGCGCCGGGGGAGGAACGGGCGGATCGAGCGGGGGAACCGGTGGATCGAGCGGAGGAACCGGTGGAGCGAGCGGAGGAGCGGGTGGCTCGAGCGGTGGCGGCGGCACCGGGGGCGGCGCGTGCAATGTCCAAGCGTGCCCGACGCCCGCACCCCCTGCCGTGAAATGCTGCGTCACGGCGAACGGGCCCTGCGGGCTGGACTTCGGGCAGGGCGCCGGCTGCCAGGTGCCGCCCACCGGCGACCTCTGAGGCGAGACTTCTCGCGCGTTCGCGGATCCTGTTGTATTGTTCGCTCGTCCCGCTCGGCAGGTTGGGCGGAACTGGGTCATGCTTCAGCGTCAAGGAGGCCCCTCGTGAGGACCAACGTCGCCCGTGCATTCGGGATTTGCTTCGCAGCTCTCGCAATCGTTCCGCTCATCGCGACCTCGTCGTGCGCTTCGAGCGATGAAGAGTCGTTCTCCGGCACTGGTGGAAAGGACGGCGGGAGCGGAGGCTCCGGCGGAACCGCCACCGGTGGTGGTGGCGGTTCGGGTGCGACCGGCGGTTCGGGTGCGACGGGTGGCTCGGGTGCCACCGGTGGCTCGGGCGCAACCGGCGGCATGGGTGGCAGCGGCGCCACCGGCGGCGGCGGCAGCGGTGGCAGCGGTGGCGGCGGCACCTGCAACGTGCAGACGTGTCCGACGCCCGCCTCGCCGGCCGTGAAGTGCTGCGTGACCGCGAACGGTCCGTGCGGCGTCGACTACGGTCAGGGTTCCGGCTGTCAGGTGGCGCCGACCGGCGACATCTGAGAGTAGGAAGTCTCACTTTCTAAAGACGGGGGGCCGCGGTGCCTTGGGCGTGGAACACGCCCCGGGCACCGTGACGCGTCAGTCCAGTCGGAACAGGTCGTCCAGATCGTCCTTGGTGAGCTTCTTGGCGCCGCCGCTGTCTTCGGTGAGCACCGCTGCCACCAGATCCTTCTTCTTCTGCTTCAGCTGGAGGATCTTCTCTTCGATCGTGCCGGCCGCCACCAGCCGGTAGATGGTGACCACCTTCTTCTGGCCGATGCGGTGGGCACGGTCCGAGGCCTGGTCTTCGACCGCCGGGTTCCACCACGGGTCGAAGTGGATCACGGTGTCGGCGGCGGTCAGATTCAAGCCGGAACCGCCCGCCTTGAGGCTGATCAAGAAGACCGGGATGGTGGGGTCGTTCTGGAAGTTGTCGACGCGTTCCGAGCGGTCGATGGTGCTGCCGTCCAGGTACTCGTAGCGGATCTTGTCTTCGTCCAGCGCGTCGCGCACCAGCTTCAGCATGCTGACGAACTGGCTGAAGATCAGCACCTTGTGCCCGCCGCTGTCGACCTCTTCCACCAGCTCGCGGAGCGCCGCCAGCTTGCCGCTGTCGTCGTGCGAGAACTCGCGCGGCAGCCCCAAGAGGCGAGGATCGCAAGCAGCCTGCCGTAGCTTGGTGAGCCCCGCCAAGATGTGGAGCTGACTCTTGGCGATGCCCAGCCGTTCCACCTCGCCCAGAACCTGCGCGCGGACCTCGCGCAGCACCTGCATGTAGATGGCCTTCTGATCGGGCGCCAGATCCACCACCTTGTCGATCTCGATCTTCGGTGGAAGGTCCTTCGCGACCTCGTTCTTCGTGCGGCGCAGGATGAAGGGGTGGATCGAGGCACGCAGGCGGGCAGCGGCCTTCGAGTCGCCCTGGTCGATGGGGCGACCGTAGCGCTCCTCGAACTTGTTGAGGGGGCCGAGCAAGCCCGGGCTCACGAAGTCGAAGATGCTCCAGATCTCGCTCAGCCTATTTTCGATCGGCGTGCCGGTCAGCGCCAGGCGGTGCTTTGCGTTCAGATCGCGGGCCGCGGCCGCCGTGGCCGAGAGCGGGTTCTTGATGTTCTGCGCCTCGTCCAAGATGGCGTAGTCGAGGTCGAGCTTCTTGAGCAGGTCGATGTCGCGCCGGAGCAGGGCGTAGCTGGTGATGATCACGTTCGCGCTCTCGAGCTCGTCCATCTGGTCTTTTCTGCCAGCGCCGTGCCACAGGGCGGTGGTCAGAGCCGGCCCGAAGCGCTCGATCTCGCGCAGCCAGTTGGGGACCACGCTGGTGGGCGCGACGATCAACGCGCGCAGTGCCTGGTCCTTCTTCTCTTGCTTGAGCGACAAGAGCAGCGCGATGGTCTGCACGGTCTTGCCCAGACCCATGTCGTCGGCGAGGACGCCGCCCGAGCCGATGTCGTGGATGAAGCGCAGCCACGACAGCCCCTGCTCCTGGTAGGGGCGCAGCACGGCCTTCAGCCCCCGGGGCTTCTTCGCGCTCTTGATCTCGTCGATGTTGGCCAGCTTCTCGAACAGCGCCTTGGCGCCCGGGGCGACCGCCACGTCGGAAGCGTGCTCGAGCAGCTCTTGAAGCCGACCGGCCTGCGACAGCGGCAACTTGCCGTTCTTGCCGGCAGCAGCCAAGAGCTCCACCTCGCGGTCGATCATCGCCTGGACCTTGTCGGGGTCGATCTCGGCGTACGTGTTGTCGGACAGCCGGACGTACTTCTTGCCCTCTCTCAGGCAACGCACCAGCTCGTCGCGCTCGACGCCGACGCCGTCACTCTCGTAGACGATCTTCACCGCCAGCCAGTCGACGCCGCTCGAAACCCGCGCGTTCATCATCAGCGGCTTGCCCCGCACGGTGGTGCCCACCAGCTCTTCGGGGACGTAGAGGTCCCACTCTTCGGGCAGGGCCGCCACGCCGTCGGACCAGAACTGGATCGCCTTCTGGCCCTCGGCGATGAACGCCTCACCGCTCTCGTCGGGCAGAAGCCCCAGGTCGAGCAGTCGACGGACGGCGTCTTGCTGGGCGGCGATGTCGGTGCGGATGCAGGTCGCGCGCTTCTGCCCCTCGGCCGGCGGCAGGACGATGACCGGCGGCGAGATGCCGTCGGCGCGGACCTCGACCTCGAGCTCGCGGTACGCGGCCTTCAAGAAGACGTGTGCCTCGGTGATGCCGCCGCCGGCGCGCAGCCGGAAGGTGGGGGTCAGATCGATCACGTCGGCCACCTGCGACAGATCCGGAAGCTCGGCGCCGATCTCGCCAGCCACGCGCGGCAGCCCCTGGACGATCAGCCCGATCAGCTCGCTCGCCGGCTCGGCGATGGTCGGGCTGCGGAGCAGCCGGCGCAGCGCGGCCGGCGACACGCGATGGTCGAGTGGCCGCGCCACGCCCTCGTTGGTGTCGATGTGCCAGCCCGGAGCGCCTTCGAACCAGCCGCCGCTGGTGAGCGCGAACTTCCGGCCGTCCCCAGAGCGCTCGAAGGTGCACTTGGCGACGATGGTGTCGGCGCCGACCATCTCCAGATCGAAGCGCGGCTTCAGCGGCTCGTTGCCGAAGCGCAGCTGCATCAGAGCGGGCTCGAGCAGCACGCGACGGTCTTTGAGCAGCGGCATCAGCTCGGCGGCGTCCTCGCCGCGGATGTCCACGGCGGGGTGGCGCGGGTTGCCACTCTCGAAACGCGCCAGCACGCGCAGCGCGCCGCGGTCGGCGGTCGGTGACAGCGCCTGCCAGTTGAGGGCGACGCTGGGCAAGAGCGGGACGCGCGCCTCGGTGTCGAGCACCGTCACCGTGAGCCCCCCTTGCCGCACGTGCACGCGGAACTCGAGGTTCTGTGGGCGGGTGTTGGCCTCGGGGGCCAGCCACGCGCCGAGACCCGTGGCCCGCGCGCTGGCGTCGGGCGAGGGTGGGGGAGAGAACCCCGGCGGGACCACGTGTTGTTGCTGCGCGCGTCGGCGCCGGTCGCGGCGCCGGCTGGACTTGCTGTCGCTGGGCGAGCCCGGCTGCTGCGGGGCAGCCAGCGCGTGGGTCGAGCCGCCCTGCTGCTGCTGCTGTTGTTGTTGTTGGGGCTCGCGGCGAGGCAAGGCGGCCCGGGCCTGGTTGCGCACCGTGATCAGCAGCGCGGCCACGTGCTTGCAGTGCTGGTTCGTCTTCTGGAACGCGGGACAAGTGCACTGCGAGGTGATGCCCTCGCCGCCCAGTCGAATCGTCACTTCATAGGGCTCTGGATCCGAGCCCTTCACGCGGCCCGTGGCGTTGGACTCGGTGACGCCGACCTCCTCCACCACCTTGCGCTTCTCGTAGTCCAGGCCACGCAAGAAGGTACGGGCGCCCAGCAGGCGCCGGAGACCACGGTCGGAAAGGGTGGAGAGAGCGTCAGCTAGGGACGACACGTCGGATACTCGGAGGCTCGGGTTGATGGCAGACGGTGTGAAGGCGTCATCGGGAGAGGAATGGGGCGACGACCAGCGCGACGACCGCGATGGCCTTCGTCAGCAGCTGGGCGGCCGGGGCGGCGGCGTTGCCGATCACGTCGGCGACGGCATCGCCCGCCAGGGCGGCTTCGAAGTCGCGCGCAGGGCCTGTTCGTCGGGCGCCGCGCCGGGCGGCTGCCAGAATGGACTTGGTCGAGTGGCCCGTCAGCGCGGTGGCCATGCCGGTGAGCGCAGCGACCACCACGAACGCGGCCAGGGCCTGAGCCGGGAGCGTTGCATCGCGGGCCCGGAACACCAGCCAGAGCACCACCGCCAGCCCGAGCGGAGCTGCGAGCCCGAGGGCGACCGGGGGGATCAGGCGGTGGAGCGCGGCGCGTGCCGTCAGCTCGACGCAGGTGCGGTAGCTGGGAGTGTAGTCGGCCGGGATCTGCGGGCGGCCCTTGTCGCGGGGGAAGCCCCGAAGCTGGCGCTCGACCTCTTGGGCGACCCCGCGGGCGCCCCGGGTTCCGGCGCGGGCTGCGCTGCCGGCGTAGGCCAGCACCGTGGCCAGCCCCAGGGCGCCGCTCATCGCCACCGCGGGGGAGAGCAAATCGACGGCGCGGGGGGCCTGGGTCATGGCGGCCGGCAGCGCGCTGGCGGCGAGCGCTGCGGTGACGCCCCCGGTGACGATCAGGTAGGCCTGCGCCGCCGCGGACGCCGAAAGCCCCGTGTCGTCGAGGCGAGCGGCGCGGCGCTGCGCGTCTTCGGACGGCGAGACCAAGCTCGACACGCCGCGTGCACCATCGGCGACCGGATCGAAGGTGGCGAGCGCCAGCAGATAGGGCGCCGACGCTGCCATCATCATCAGTGCCGTCAGCGTTCCGAGCAGACCGCCCGACGGCAAGGCGCTCGAGGCGCCGACGAACCACGCGCCGCCGAGCGCCAGCGCGAGCGCGACCAGCGGCCAGGCCGCGGCGCCCAGACCGCTGCCCAGGCCGAAGCCGACCCCCGCGGACTCGCTGACGCGCTGTGTTTCGATCAGCTCGCGCAAGGGGCCGACCCGGCGATCGATCTGCAGGCGCGCGACGTGGGCGGTGATCGAGGCCGCGGCAAGGCCGAAGGCGCCCGCCCAGAACAGACGCACCGAGCCGGCGTCGCCGATGAGCCAGTGCGCCGCGCCGAACAGGCCGGCGAGGGAGATCACGGCGGTGGTGACCTGACCGCGCCACAGCGCCGACACGGGGCTCAGCGAGTCGTCGCTGCGGACCACCATCACCCCGAACCCCGTGGCCACCACGCCGAAGGCGCGGGCGATGAGCGGGAAGGCGGCGATGGCCAGGGTGGCGCGTCCGTCGCCGGTGCCGAGCAGCCCGATGCCGATCAAGAGCGCGATCACCGTGCTGGCCGTCGCGGTCACGTACAGGTCGGTGGTGCGGCCTGCGGCCTTCCCGACGTGATCACCCACCAGATCGGCGATCACCGCGGGGTTTCGCGGGTCGTCGTGCTCCAGCCCCGCGTCGCGCTCACCGGCCTGGTCCGCCGCCAGATCCGAAGCCGCGTGGTAGGTCGCACCGCCGCGCTGGATCACCAGCGCGGCCGCCACGGCGCCCAGCGCGTGTGCTGGCAAGAGCAGCGCAATGGCCCGCGCAAGCGCCAGCGCTTCTGCCGGCGCGAGACGGAAGCCACCCTTCATCGCGAACAAGAGACCGAACACGAGTCCAATGGCGACGAAGCTCATGGTCTCGACGAACAGCCCAACGGCCCCGCCGGCGCGCACCGAGACCACCAGCGCGCGATCCAGACTGTGGCCGGCCGAGGCGAGCGACGACAGGCTGGCGCGCACGGCCAGGCGCGTCCCCACGCGGGCGACCAAGCAGGCGGTGGCCGCGCCGAGCGCAAGGGCCACGGCGGCCCAGAAGCCCGTCTCCAGCGTGCCGAGCCCTGGGGCCGGACCGAGCAGCGTGGAGTAGAGGGCGAACGCGACCGGGGCGAGCACGCCCACGACCAGGGCAGTGACGCGGAATTCCTGCATCAGAAAGACGTCGGCGGCCCGGCCGATCGCCCCGCCCAGCCGGTGCAGCTCGGCGCTGAGCGGCAAGCCGCGACCGAGCCAGCTGCCGAGCACGAGCGCAAACACGAGGCCACTCGTGTGCAGAAAGATGAGCAAACCGAGCTCGGTCACGATGCTTGGGGGTCAGGCCGCACGCGGCGTCTCGCCGTCAGCGGGGATC
>Ga0138256_10003590_pt1 | contig 16474 bp, 11 predicted proteins | sample KNB2016incub_MG_FD_105486 | JGI IMG/M metagenome (GOLD analysis project Ga0138256, IMG submission 105486) | Active sludge microbial communities from wastewater in Klosterneuburg, Austria - KNB2014incub_MG | ecosystem: Engineered > WWTP > Activated sludge > Unclassified | place: Austria... | reverse complement strand
GGAACCCATAGATCGACCTGTTACATAAACATCTCCAATTCCATCAACTACGAGTCCTGCTACTTCGTCTTTTCCACTAATTACCATTGATCTTGAAAATTCTGTTGCCCATATTAAAGTTCCATCAGACGCAAATTTCAAAGTGATATAGTTATTACTTCCTGAAGCAGTATCAGGCTCTGTGTTTCCTGCAATAAATATATTTCCGGTTGGATCCAAAGACATTGCTACCGGGATATCATCATAGTTAGCTACAGAATTCCACGTGGTGTCATAAAGTTTCGTTCCGGAAGCATCATATTTCATAAGCAGGATGTCGACATTGGTAGTATCCCCTTCAGAATACCCGCAAACAAAAACATTTCCTGAATTGTCAACAGCAACTGAAATTGCTTCATCGTCGCCGCTTCCTTTACCATTTTTAGTTCTGGACCAGATCGTATCTCCATTTGCATCAAATTTAACAACTAAGAAATCGCGATAATTTCCTGAGCGTATTGTATAACCTGCTCCGATAAAATTTCCGGAGCCGTCAGAAACCACGCAATTATAGCGGTCTGAATTATCGCCGTGTCCCGAATAAAAGGACTCCCAAACCGGATCGATACTTTTGGAAGTAAGAGTTAGTAATAAAATACTTAAAGTGAAGAGAAGTGCTTTTATTTTAAACATAGCTGTAAAATCTATTATTAAATGGTTATTTAATTGTTTTGACAAAGGTAGGAAGTAAAACCGTGATTTTGCCACTCTTAAGTAAAACGTTTCAACATGGTTATTTGTTTTTTGTTTAAAACTGAAGTATTTTGAAAGGTTACGGTTTCCTGGTGGTTAAAGTTCGAACAAAATTCTGTTGAAAATTTGAAGAGAAACCGAGTATCCTTTTTCTGTTCAATGCGGTTAAACGATAACCTATGAAAACATTAAATCGCACAGAAGTTGACGCCTTGATCAGATTATTAGATGATTCTGATCTTGAAATTTATCAGCATATCCAGACTCGTCTGGTTGACTATGGAAAGGATGTTATCCCTCTTTTAGAGAATGCCTGGAGTAGTTCGATGGATGCGATGATGCAGGAACGCATAGAAAATGTTATTCATAAAATACAGTTTGATGATCTAAAGCATGAATTGCATGTTTGGGCACATTCAGGTTCTCATGATCTTATTAAAGGGGCTATACTGCTTGCCAGGTATCAATATCCCGAACTTCAAGAGGAACAAATCCAGAAACAGCTCGATAAAGTTAGAAAAGATGCCTGGTTAGAAATGAATGATGGCCTTACCGCACTTGAGCAAGTTAAGGTTCTTAATAAGATCTTCTTTGAGATCCATGGTTATTCCGGAAACACTCAGAATTATCATGCTCCGCAAAACAGTTTTATTAATATAGCTCTTGAAACCAAGAAAGGTAACCCATTGATGTTATCTCTACTCTATTTAGAAATAGCACGTTCAGCGGGTATTCCAATTTATGGAGTAAATCTTCCGGAACATTTTATTCTTTGTTACAAAGATGAATTGAATGAGCCGGTATCGATCGATGACCATTCCAAAATTCTCTTCTATATCAATCCTTTTAGTAAAGGTGATATTTTCAATAAGAAAGAGATCGATAATTTTCTTGCACAGTTAAAGATACCTCAAGAGAAAAGTTTCTACGAACCATGCTCCAACAGAGATATGATTCAACGACTGATTCGTAACCTGATGAATTCTTATCATAAATTAGGTTTTATGGATAAAGTGGATGAGTTGACTTTGTTGATGCGTGCCGTGATCTGATTTTAGTAAGTGGTGAGTGGTAAGTGGTAAGTAGCAAAGAATGTCGTGCTACTTACCACTTACAACTCACCACTTTCCTTCTATGAATTTCGAAATTGAATATCATATAACTCTTTGTAAAGACCATCCTGTTTCAGTAATTCCTGGTGATTGCCTTGCTCAATAACTTTTCCGTGATCCATAACTATGATTTTATCGGCATTCTGAATGGTTGCTAATCTATGTGCAATGACTATTGACGTTCTTCCTTTTGTCAAAGTAGCTGTAGCTTTTTGAATTAGTTCTTCACTTTCACTGTCGATTGACGAGGTTGCTTCATCCAATATTAAAATAGACGGTTTAAATACATAGGCTCTGATAAAAGAAATCAGTTGTCGTTGCCCTACAGACAACATTGCTCCTCTTTCCATTACATTAAAATCATACTTGCCGGGAAGTCTATCAATGAAAACATTTGCCCCTACAGCCTGAGATGCTTCTTTTACTTTGTCGAGTGAAATAGTATTATCATTCAATGTAATGTTATTGTATATCGTATCTGAGAACAGGAAAACATCTTGAAGTACAACTGCTACCTGTTTTCTAAGCGCATTCAAATTGAAATTTCTAATATCAATACCGTCAATCATAATTCGCCCTTTTTGAAATTCATACATTCTGCCTACAAGGTTAATGATTGATGATTTTCCTGCCCCTGTTGCTCCTATTAAAGCAAGTGTTTCCCCGGCATTAATTTCAAAACTGACATCTTTCAGGATCCATTCAGTATTTTCAGTGTCCTTTGCTTCATTATATGCAAACCAAACGTTCTCGAAACGGATTGAACCTTTTATTTCAGTTTCAAGTGTACCTTTGTCTTCAATAAATTCTTCAGTATCGAGGACTTTTAAGACCCTTTCACTGCTTACCATTCCCATTTGAAGGGTGTTAAATTTATCTGCCAATTCACGAATTGGTCTGAAAAGCATGTTGATGAACATTATAAATGCAATTACATTTCCCAATGAAACATCATGCGTGATAACACCACCTGAACCCCACCAGACAAGTAAACCGATCGAAGCAGCAGAAAGTAATTCCACAACAGGAAAGAAAATGCTATAATACCAGACAGATCTCACATTTGCTTTCATGTGTTCATTGTTGATCTTCCTGAATCTTTTCATTTCTTCTTCTTCACGGTTGAAGATCTGTACAATGCTCATCCCGGTTATATGTTCCTGAACGAAGGTGTTTAATGCAGCCACCTGAGTTCTCACTTCCCTGAATGTTTTATTGATACCATACTGGAAGATACGGGTTGCAACCATTAGAATAGGAATGGTGCATAAACTGATCAATGTTAATCTCCAATCTTTGTAGAACATCACGGCAATAATGACCGCCAGTTGAAGGAGATCTCCAATGATCACAATTAATCCTTCGCTGAAGATATCTGCTATGGTTTCCAGATCACTGATCGTACGTGTTACCAATGTACCGATTGGTGTATGATCAAAGTATTTGAGTCTTAATTTAGCAATGTGCCGGAATAATTTTACCCGAAGATCTTTTATGACTGTTTGACCCAACCAATTTGTCAGATAGGTATGAATATATTGAATGAATGTTTGAAAAAGCAACAATGCAATCATCAATAACATCATTTTTCCCAGACCTGCTTCATCTAATTTAATGATGTATTCATCGACAGTATACTGAATAAGGATGGGCCGCAGCGGTGAAAGGAACGCAAGTAAAAGTGTAAGGCCTACACTTAGATAAAATTTCTTTTTATAGGGTTTTGTAAATGCATAGATCCTTCTCAGGATCTTCATATCAAATGCTTTACCAACGACTGTTTCTTTTGACATTTATTTATTTAGAAAAGGGTATTCGATATTTGTTAAATATAGACCGTGAGCAGGAACAGAAAATCCGGCCTCACTTCTATTCTTGCTGTCAAGGATCCTTCGAAATTGAGTTTCATCCAGATCTTTTTCGGCAGCCATTAATAAGGTGCCAACAATTGCACGAACCATATTTCGAAGAAAGCGGTCTGCTCTGATCGTAAAAACAAGATGGCCTTTGTATTGTTCAGTCCACTGAGCAGAAAAAATTTTGCAATTATTAGTAAACGTCTGAGTGTTCAATTTGCTGAATGAAGTGAAATCTTCGTACTCCAGTAAAATACCGACAAATTTATTTAGTTTTTCCAACTCCGGGAAATTGATATTATACCATGCTTTTCCTATGAGAAACGGATCCTTGTTTCTGATAACATGGTATTCATATGTTCGTGCTGTCGCAGTAAACCTGGCATGTGTATCATTTGCGACCTGAAAGATCTCTTGCACTGCAATTTCAAAAGGTAAAATTGCATTTAACCGGTGAACCAGAGAATCAATATCTTCGATATTAGCTGAATCAAAATGTGCATAAAATATTCTTGCATGAACACCTGTATCTGTTCTGCCACAACCGGTTATTTCAACCTCAGTTTTCATCAGTACAATTAATGCTTTAGTCAGTTCTGCTTGAATTGAATTTGCATTCTGCTGAATCTGCCAGCCATGAAATTTCGAACCGTCAAATGAAAGTTTAATAAAATACCGATGCATTGGAATCGTATTCATACTTGTTACCGAGGATATTCAACTCTTATATGGTAAATTGACATCAACATTTTTTTAAAGAGTTTTTTAATTTCACTAATGTCTTTAAGTGTGATCGGTGCATTGTCAAATTGTTTTTGCGCAATTTGATTATCAATAATAAAATCGACCAGGTTGCTGATCGAATCCGCATCTGCATTTTTTAAACTTCGTGATGAAGCTTCAACAGAATCTGCCATCATTAATACTGCTGTTTCACGCGAGAATGGCAATGGACCGGGATAACGAAAGAGGATTTCGTCGGGCACCTTTTCCGGAAAATTCTTCAAAAATGACTGATAGAAATATTGCAATCGAACAGTACCATGATGGGTACGTATGAAATCGATTATTTGCTCAGGAATCTTGTGTTTTCTTGCTTTTTCAATTCCTCGAATAACATGACTTTTTATAATGCGTGCACTTTCTTCAAATGAAAGATCATCGTGTGGATTGCTATTCGTATTCTGATTTTCGATGAAGTACATTGGCATATCAATCTTTCCAATATCATGGTACATTGCACCTGCACGGATCAACAAAGGGTTTCCTCCAATGTGGAAAATTGCTGCTTCTGCTAAATTGGCTACTTGAAGACTATGTTGAAACGACCCGGGAGCTTTCATTGACAATTCTCTCATAAGAGGAGAATTTGAATCAGATAATTCCATTAAAGATACATCGGAAAGAAAACCGAAAGATTTTTCAAAAATAAATATCAATGGAAATGCGAAAAGTGTAATAATAGAATTTCCTAAAAACCATTTCAAGTTCATCCAATCGATGCTTTTAAAATTCGCTTCGTGTAAAATTGAAACTCCTATGAATGAGATCGTATAGGAAAGAAAGATCATCAGTACTGTGATGAAGAATTGCACTCTTCTACTCATGTTAAGAATTGTGAAGATCGATACCATTCCTGCAATTGTCTGAATGAACATAAATTCGAACCCACTCGGCGCTTCAAAACCAATTATCAATAGTGTTACAATATGAGTGAATAAGGCAGTGCGTGTATCGAAGAATGCCCGAATGATGATTGGTAAAATACAAACGGGAACAAGGTACATATCAAAGAGATTGGCTTTCCTTGCCCAGAGAAACAAGTAAGTGATCATTACAATCAAAAGCATTAGCAAAACTATTCGTCTATTGTCATCAAAAATATCTTTCCTGAACAGAAAAAGAAAGAGCACAAGCATGGTCATAGCAAGTGAAACCAATATGAAGTGACCCATAAGCATCATCCAGCGTGCGCTACTGCTGAATTCCTGATTCTTCATTTCTGCACGAAGTGATTCTAGTTTTTGGAATCGGACATCGTCTATGATCTCACCTTTAAGGACTACTACTTCATCTTTTTGAACCAATCCATGCGACAAACTTATTTTATCGATCAATTGCTTTGTCCATTGCCTTGTCGCCTGATCATCGTAAAGAATATTGTGTGATAAAGCATTTTCAAGTAATGGTGCAAGCAAAGTTTGATCAGCAGATGAGATGTTTTCTAATTGTGATTGTATGAAAGAAAAAGCTGTTTGAATGGTATAATAATCATTCAGATTGTGTTCTTCTGCAATATTTGCCTTGACGATCGTTATGATCCCATCCGGATTATTACTTTTTGTTTTGTCATTAATAAGAATAATTCCTTTTTCATAGATGACTTTCAGGATCTGAACTCCAATAGTTTCTTGAACCTGTTGTAGTTTTTCCTGCTGCTCAATTTCCTTGTAATTTTTTGCTGCACTCCTGAATCTCTTATTCCAAACGTCTGCTAATTCATTCTTAAATAGGTAGATCTTTTGTTCAGCAAGTTTTTCATCGAAACGATAAAAAGGATGACTGTTTTTCATGACAGTCGCTTTCTCTTCATTAAGTTCGGCTTCCGTTTTATTGATAGCGAAATCAAATGGCGCCATAAGGTTTTCAAAAGCCCACGGTTTACCTTTTTGAAAAGTGTAATTGAATTGCGTCTCTTTGGGAAGAGCAATGACAATCAGTAATACTGTGATTACAATCAATACGATCTTGGAAATATTCTCGTGCTGATTGGAAAGTCGGACAAAGTAATTCTTCATTTTTTATAGAATGGCGGCAATTTACGATTTTTAAGTACATTTGCGCCTTAATTCTAACAACCTATTTATGAAAGAAGTATATATCGTGTCTACAGCCCGGACTCCAATTGGAAGTTTTGGCGGGTCATTATCGGCTTTGACAGCAACACAATTGGGCGCTCATGCAATTAAATCGGCTTTAGAAAAAGTGAAGCTTGACCCAAAGGAGATCCAGGAAGTATATATGGGGAACGTCTTATCGGCTGGTGTTGGACAAGCACCTGTCACTCAAGCTTCAATTTGGGCTGGTATTCCAAATACCACTCCGGGAACGACAGTAAATAAAGTTTGCGCTTCCGGAATGAAAGCAATTATGCTGGCAGCCGAATCAATTATGCTTGGTTATAATGATTGTGTGGTTGCCGGTGGTATGGAAAGTATGAGTAACGTTCCTTATTACCTAGACAAAGCCAGAAATGGATATAAATTAGGAAATGGAAGCATTACGGATGGTCTTGTGAAAGATGGTCTTTGGGATGTCTATAAAGATTATCATATGGGAAATGCAGCTGAATTATGTGCAGCTGAATGTAAGATTAGTCGTGAAGATCAGGATGCATTTGCTCTAGAATCATACAGACGTTCCAGGGAAGCTTATGCAAGCGGAATGTTCAAGGATGAAATTTCACCGGTTAGCGTTCCTGTCAGAGGAAAAGATCCGATTGTAGTGAGTGAAGACGAAGAATACAAGAATCTTAAAGCTGATAAAGTTGCCGGATTAAAGCCGGCATTTCAGAAGGACGGAACAGTTACTGCAGCGAATGCCTCTAAATTAAATGATGGAGCTGCTGCTGTAGTATTAATGAGCAAAGAAAAAGCGGACAAACTTGGGCTTAAGCCGATTGCTAAGATCCGTGGTTTTGCTGATGCTCAACAAGCACCTGAATGGTTCACTACAACTCCATCTAAAGCTTTCCCAATTGCAGTAGAACGCGCAGGAATAAAATTAGAAGATGTTGATTACTTTGAGATCAATGAAGCCTTCTCAGTGGTTTCTATTGCCAACAATCAGATCATGAAATTAAATCCGGAGAAAGTAAACGTTTTTGGCGGAGCCGTTTCATTAGGTCATCCATTAGGCGCATCAGGAGCAAGAATCGTTGTTACGCTTCTTAATGTCCTTAAACAAAAAGGTGGAAAGATTGGTGGAGCCGGAATTTGTAATGGTGGCGGTGGAGCGAGTGCAATCATTGTTGAATTAGTATAAAGTTTCATCGGATTCCATTAGACAAAAGAATAATATGTTTGCAATCTGTAATCTTACTTTGGTGCCTGTACGAAAAGAAGCTTCTGATCGTAGTGAAATGGTAACTCAGCTTTTGTTTGGAGATATTATAGAGATCCTTGACAAACAAAAAAGCTGGTATAAGATAAAGATGCTTGCCGACGATTACACTGGCTGGATAGATCAAAAGCAAGTTGCCTTGATCACCGATGAAGAAAAAGCAAATTATGATTCACAGTCATCCTTTATATCGAATGACATTCTGCAAATCGCAATTTTAAATAATTCGGAAATGAGTACTATCGTTATGGGTAGTACTCTTCCCTTCTATTCCAATAAGAAATTGTCCTTTGGCGGAAACAATTATTCTTTTGATGGCAATACAGTATTGGTCTCCACGAAGCGTCCTGACAACATCACATTGCAAGCTCAATTGTATTTGAATTCCCCTTATTTATGGGGTGGCCGATCACCTTTTGGAATTGATTGTTCCGGACTGACTCAAATGGTATACAAGATTTGTGGATATAAATTGCGTAGAGATGCCATCCAGCAAGCCGAACAAGGAGAAACAATTAGTTTTTTGGAAGAAACTATTCCCGGAGATCTTGCATTCTTTGACAATGAAGAGGGGAAGATCATACATGTCGGCATTATTACCCATGGCAGTAATATCATTCATGCCAGCGGGAAAGTCCGAATGGATAAATTGGATCACCAAGGTATCTATAATGCGGAGACCAAAAAGTATTCGCATAAATTGAGGTTGATTAAGCGGCTTATTTAGCTAAGATTGTCACTGAATTGTTTAAATTTCAATAATTTGGAAGATAAATTGGGTTTTCTCGTAAAAATTTAACAATTTTGGCATGGATTTTAGACATAGTCGTGTATCTAAAACAAATTAAATGAGAAAAATTTACCTTGTGCTTATTCTACTGATTACAGCCATTTTTGGCAGTATTTCAGCCCAAAATACTGAGAGTACCAATTCCCTTTTACAAGAAAAGATGAATGTTTTTTATTCAGGGAATGAAGACAATATCCATCTCAGCTTTACTATTTCAACAGCAGCACCAATTGAAATTAAAATTGTTGATATCACAGGGAAGGAAATCAGAACGATCAATATGCCGCTTCAATTTCCCGGGACTTATTCTGAAATTCTTGAACGTAGTTCTCTTCGCGATGGTATATATATCATGCAACTGAATTGGGGCGGGAAACGATTTATAAAACGATTTGTAATTTCGTGATTGATTCAATAATCATATTTCAAAAGTTATAAAAAGGCAACATAGTTTGCCTTTTTTTATGGACTTAATTTGTGTAAAAGACGGAATAATATTTCCACTTAGGCAGACATTTTGTCTCAGTAATTTAATTTAGCCTGTCAATTTGTACTGATTTAAATCAAAATGGCTTTTTGGCAATTGTTTTGACCGAACTTGTGCGTTGATCTAAATAGGATTAGCATTACATTTTTAAAACCACGGATATGAACCAGAACAACTTCACAATTAAATCGCAAGAAGCTGTACAGACTGCTCAACAATTTGCAGAAGCGAACGGACAGCAATCTTTAGAACCCTCTCATTTGTTAAAGGGAATTTTTTCAGTCGATGAGAACGTTCTTCCATTCATTTTTAAAAAGATCAATGTGAACATTGATAAGTTGATGGATGAAAATGAGAAAATCATCACGTCAATTCCTAAAGTTGATGGTGGCAGAATTTATCTTTCTGACGATTTAAATAAAGTTTTTCAGAAAGCAACAACAATAGCGAAAGACTTGGGTGATGAGTTTATTTCACTTGAGCATTTATTTCTGGCTATGATTGCAGGAAAAGACAAAGTTTCAACTTTATTGAAATCAAATGGAATTAATGAGAAAGATGTAAAAGCTGCAGTGAAAGAATTACGGAAGGGAAGTAAAGTTACAAGTGCAAGTGCGGAAGAAACTTATAACTCTCTGAATAAATATGCAAAGAACCTGAATGAACTTGCTCGTAACGGAAAGTTAGATCCTGTAATTGGTCGTGATGAAGAGATTCGAAGGGTACTTCAGATTTTATCCCGTCGTACGAAAAACAATCCAATATTGATCGGAGAGCCGGGAGTTGGAAAGACAGCAATTGCAGAAGGCCTTGCTCATCGTATTATCGATGGAGATGTTCCTGAGAATTTAAAACAGAAGCAGATATTTTCATTAGATATGGGTTCGCTGATTGCAGGAGCAAAATATAAAGGCGAGTTCGAAGAAAGATTAAAGTCAGTTGTAAAGGAAGTTATTTCCGCAGAAGGTGATATCGTTCTTTTTATAGATGAGATCCATACATTGGTTGGTGCTGGTGGCGGTGAAGGTGCAATGGATGCGGCGAATATTTTAAAGCCTGCATTAGCAAGAGGAGAACTTCGGGCAATTGGAGCTACTACCCTAGCTGAATACCAAAAATATGTTGAAAAAGACAAAGCATTAGAGCGCCGATTTCAGAAAGTGATGGTTGAAGAACCATCGACCGAAGATGCAATTTCTATTTTACGTGGATTGAAAGAACGCTACGAGACGCATCATAAAGTAAGAATCAAAGATGAAGCGATCATTGCCGCCGTTGAATTAAGTGAACGTTATATTTCAGATCGTTTTCTTCCTGATAAAGCAATTGATCTGGTTGATGAAGCTGCCGCAAAATTGAGATTAGAGATCGATTCTGTTCCTGAGGAATTAGATGAGATGAATAGAAGGATCATGCAACTTGAGATTGAAAGAGAAGCTATCAAACGGGAAAAAGATGAAAGAAAACTGAATGAACTGAATGAAGATATTGCAAATCTTAATGAAGAAAGAAATCAATTAAAAGCGAAGTGGGAATCCGAAAAGCAAATTGTTCAAGGGATACAAAGTTCAAAAGAAAAAGTTGAAGCCTTAAAACTGGAAGCTGAGCAGGCTGAACGTGCAGGTGATTATGGTCGTGTAGCGGAAATCCGTTATGGTAAGATCGGTGAAGTTGAGGCCAAATTAAAAGAATTGGAAAATCAGTTAGGCACGATGCAAAGTGAGAAAGCATTGATCAAAGAAGAAGTAGATTCAGAAGATATTGCTGAAGTTGTTTCTCGTTGGACCGGAATTCCTGTGAACAGAATGTTGCAAAGTGAAAGAGAGAAATTGCTTCACCTGGAGGATGAATTACACAAACGTGTCATTGGACAAGAAGAAGCCATTGCTGCGTTAAGCGATGCAGTAAGAAGAAGTCGTGCCGGTTTGCAAGATGCTAAGAAACCAATTGGTTCATTTATCTTTTTAGGAACGACAGGTGTTGGAAAAACTGAGTTAGCAAAAGCACTTGCTGAGTTTTTGTTCAACGATGAAAATTCAATGACAAGGATCGATATGAGTGAATATCAGGAAAGGCATACAGTATCAAGATTGATTGGTGCTCCTCCGGGATATGTTGGTTATGATGAAGGTGGGCAATTGACTGAAGCAGTCAGACGTCGCCCCTATTCTGTCGTCTTGTTAGATGAGATAGAGAAAGCGCATCCGGATGTATTCAATATTCTTCTTCAGGTTCTTGATGATGGTCGATTAACGGATAATAAGGGAAGAACAGCAAGCTTTAAAAATACTATCATCATAATGACTTCCAATATTGGATCTCATCTAATCCAAGAAAGTTTTGATGATTTAGATGCGATCAATCATGATGAAGTTGTGTCCAAGACAAAAGTAAAGGTCTTTGATTTGTTGAAGAAAACAATTCGCCCTGAATTCCTCAATAGAATTGATGAGATCATAATGTTCCAGCCTTTGAATCGTGAGGAGGTAAAACAAATCGTCAGAATTCAATTCGAAGGTCTTAAAGATTTATTGAAGCAAAACAACATGACAATAACTGCAACTGAAGAAGCAATTGAATGGTTGTCACAACTTGGTTTTGATCCTCAATTTGGTGCTCGTCCACTGAAAAGAGTGATACAGAAAAAAGTGCTGAATGAGCTTTCAAAACAGATTCTTGCAGGGAAGATCGTGAAGGATGCCGAGATCGAACTGAGGTTGAACAAAAAGAATGAATTTGAATTTGTCAATTTAGCTAAATCAATGGTATTCTAATTGGAACTTAGATAAATTAAATGCTTAAAAAAAGTATAAAAACCGTCCTTTGAGGCGGTTTTTTTTGGTAGAAACGCTTTACTTCAACTTTTCTATCGTATTTTTGTTTTACTAAAAAAAATTTATGAAAAATACCTTCATTTTATTTGCAGTTTTTGCTGCATTTAGCACAGCTCAAGGGCAATCTTGCTGTACAAAAAATACAGATCAGTCATTTCCACAATTGGCCATGACCGACGGGTTTGCTGCTGCACATCTAGAACCACTTCCATTTACAGATGAGAAACCTAACGGAAAAAATATCATTCTTAACATAAAAGGTCAAAACCCGGGTAAAGCCTATGTAATTATGTCCGAAGCCCCTACAAAAAATTGGATATTCGTTTATCATGAGTGGTGGGGATTGAATGATTATATTCGTAAGGAAGCAGATAAACTCCAGACAACATTAGGGAACGTTAATGTTATTGCAATTGACTTATTTGATGGTAAAGTTGCAGATGATGCTAAGGCCGCTCAGGAATTATCTTCAAATTTAAATGATGCTCGTGCCAGAAGCATTATAAAAAGTGCATTAAATTATGTTGGCAATGATATGAGAATAGTTTCTTTAGGTTGGTGCTTTGGTGGTGGATGGTCTCTGCAATCAGCATTGCTTGAAGGTCAAAGTGCTGTTGGATGTGTAATGTATTATGGCGTACCTGAAAATGATGTTAATAAATTGAAAACTTTAAAATGTGACATTTTGGGTATTTTTGCTACAAATGATGATTTCATAGACAAGGATATGGTAAGTAAATTTCAAACGAATCTGGAGACAGCAGGAGTAAAAAACACTATTCAATTTTATGAAGCAAATCATGCGTTTGCGAATCCAAGTAATCCAAAGCATGATGTAGAGGCAACCAGATCTGCATATGAATTAGTTCTAACTTACTTAAAAGAAAAATTTGCTAATTAATAATTCTAATTTCGAAGTAATTAAACATTAAAATTTTAATGTTTAACTACTTTTTGCTAATGAGAAAAGTACTCACAATTCTAGCTTTAATTTTTTGCGAATTCTCCTTCGGGCAACCAAATTCATTTGTCAAATTTTCAGGTCCACCTCAGCTTATAAGTTATGGACATGGCGTCCACCAATCTTTATCAGGTTCAATTTATTTGGCCGGTTATGGTGATGATGTTTCAACGTTATATTCACTCATTTCATTCACAAAATTTGATGAATTTGGAAGTGAGATCGATACAAAATACTACGGTGATTCACTGCACCACTTCATGTTGATGAGAATGCTTGCAATCAACGACAACAGTTTTTTGTTAGTTGGAAGTAAAATGATTCATGGTGGCAATAATAATCCTTATGCACTTTTAATTGACTCGACGGGTTCTGTGATCTGGGAAAATTCCAGTACATCAACTTTTAATTCCTGGTTTACAGGTGTTAGCAAATTCCCTAATGGAAATCTTGTCTTTTCAGGGGCTGCTACAGATACACTGAATGGTGATCTCAATTTATTCGGTGTGATCACGGATAGTCTTGGCTCAACTTTACATTCATTTTCATTTGGAGATGTTGGCTTCAATGAGACGAGCGAAAATTGTTTGGTGACCAATGAAGGGACAATAGTGGTATGCGGAGATAAACTCATTAATACTTCTATTGTTAATCCTTATGTTGTCGCTTTTGACAGTACGGGAAATTATTTGTGGGATATGACCATTGGATCGCATCTTAACAGTGGAAGCAAGAATTTATTTATTGACCGTAGTAATAATGTTATCGTTATTGGTGAATCTGCAACTACTTCAAGTCCTCAGTTTGATATTCAAATTTCAAAAATCGATGTTGCCTCTGCCTCTGTCGTATGGATGAAATTACTACAAGGAACAGATATGAGTGATGCAGGATTTGCGCTAAGTGAAACGGTCGATGGTCATTATGTAGTAGCAGGATACGGTCATGATTCTATATATTCTACGAAAAGGGTTGTGATGATTGTTACTGATACCAGTGGAAATGAATTGTCAAAACAATACTTTGGAAGTTCCCCTATCAATATTGGTTATGAAATTTGTCCTTCAATTTATGGAGGATTTCTTATTGCAGGAGCTGACTTTGTTAATAATCAAGAGATATTGATCTATCAGAAGGAACTTGGAATTGGAATTGAAGAGGTGAATGAATTTTCAACAAGTGTATATCCCAATCCCATTTCCGTAAATTCAAAAATTAATTTTTCAGATCCAATCGATCAATTTACATTATTAAGTATTTCGGGGCAATTAATTTTTTCGAAAAGATTTGATTATCCTATTTCATCGTTCATGCTTCCATTCATAACCAGCGGAGTTTATTTTTTAGAACTTGAGCAAAGGGGGAAACGTTTTCAATCTATCCTAACGGTAACTGAATGAAAAATCGCATTCAGCAGATATTGAATCAATATTGGGGTCACAGTACTTTTCGTCCTTTGCAAGAGGATATAATTTTATCTGTTCTGGAAGGGAAAGATACTCTGGCATTGCTTCCAACCGGTGGCGGGAAATCTATTTGTTTTCAGGTTCCCGCGCTAGCTCAGGATGGTATATGTATTGTTATTTCGCCATTAATAGCGTTGATGAAAGATCAGGTTGCCAATTTGCGAAATAAAGGTATCCCGGCAGTTTCAATAGTTTCAGGAATGAGTAAAAATGAAATTGACATTGCATTGGATAATTGTATTTATGGGAAGGAAAAGTTTTTATATGTTTCTCCGGAAAGGTTAACTTCTGAATTGTTCATTGAGCGATTGAAGTTAATGAAAGTAAACTTATTGGCAATAGACGAAGCCCACTGTATTTCTCAATGGGGATATGATTTTCGTCCCTCCTACTTACAGTTAGCAGCTATAAGGAAGCATCTTCCGAATGTTCCTGTGCTTGCATTGACCGCTACCGCGACTAAGAATGTAGAAATCGATATTCAGGAAAAGCTGGCTTTCACAGATGCTAATGTATTTAAGAAAAGTTTTGAGCGAAAAAACCTTGCTTATATTGTCTTATATGAGGAAGACAAATTTGGACGATTACTTAAGATCGCTAACAGTTTAAAGGGCATTGGTGTTGTGTATGTAAGGACAAGAAAACGTACTAAGGAGATCGCTGATTTCTTGAAACGCAATAAAATTTCCGCTGAAGCATACAATGCAGGAATGACCAGTGTCGATCGAAGTAAAGTGCAAGATAATTGGATGAAAGAAAAAACACGAATCGTTGTTGCTACCAATGCTTTTGGAATGGGTATCGATAAAGGTAATGTCCGATTTGTTGTACATGTAGATTCCCCCGAAAGTCTGGAGGCTTATTATCAGGAAGCGGGACGTGCGGGACGTGATGAAGAAAAGGCATACGGTATACTCCTATTTAATAGCAATGACAGAGAAGAATTAGAACAAAGAATAGATCAAAATTTCCCTGAACTATCGAAGATAAAAGCTGTTTACCAGGCGTTGGGAAATTACTTTCAGTTACCTGTCGATTCAGGGAAGGGAGTTAATTTTGATTTTGATCTTTACAATTTCTGCAATAACTATAATCTTAATATGAGTGAGACATATAGTTGCCTTAAAATTCTTGAATTGCAGGGATTGATTGCTATGAATGATTCTGTTGCACTGCAGTCGAGAATTCATTTTTCAATTCGTGCAAATGATCTTTATGAGTTTCAGGTAAAGAATCCAAAATTTGACAATTTCATTAAAGTAATTTTAAGACTTTATGAAGGTGTATTTGATGAGTATATCAGTATTAATGAATCAGAAATTGCATTGCGTGCAACTATGACAATTGAAGAGGCAAGGCTAACTTTAGTTACGCTTCAAAAACTTCATATTTTGAATTTTATACCTTTTACCGACAAGCCACAATTAACTTATATTGAATCCCGCATTGAACAGAAAAACTTGTTGATTGATAAAGAAAATTTAATTGAAAGGAAAAAGAGATTCATAGAACGTGCTCGATCATTTTTGCATTATGCTGAAACGGAAAATCGTTGCAGAAGTCAAATGCTGGTAGCTTATTTTGGTGAGAACAATACAGAACGTTGCGGGGTTTGTGATTATTGTCTGGAAAGAAATAAGACAGGAGTTTCCGATTTGGAATTCAATGAAATTTCTATGCGTATTAAAACGATCCTAAAGGATGATTCAATTGGTTTGCCGGAATTGATCGCAAAACTTCGTCCGGCCGGTGAAGAAAGTACTTTGAAAGTAATTGAATGGTTGGTAGATAATGAGCAGATTTTCTATACAGAGCAGGAAAAACTTTCAGCTACCAAGTAGCCAATTCTCCACTTTGTAGTGCAATTCAACATTTTTCGTGATTAAAAAATCGTACTTTTGGCCGATATGAAAAATTACGTGAAAATTATATTGCAACCGAAGAAAGACAGATCGTTGAGACTATTTCACCCTTGGGTTTTTTCAGGAGCAATCGCGAAGGTGGATGGCGATCCAAAAGAAGGTGACATTGTAGAAGTGTATTCTCATGAAAACGAATACATGGCGACAGGTCATTTTCATAACGGCTCAATTAAAGTCAGATTGTTTTCATTT